>Ga0233430_1001995_pt1 | contig 25270 bp, 12 predicted proteins | sample SI_118_April2016_2_FD_179883 | JGI IMG/M metagenome (GOLD analysis project Ga0233430, IMG submission 179883) | Seawater microbial communities from Saanich Inlet, British Columbia, Canada - SI_118_April2016_150_MG | ecosystem: Environmental > Aquatic > Marine > Inlet | place: Canada: British... | reverse complement strand
CCATCTTCTTCTAAAGGTAAATAAGATAGGTCCCGGGAAGCAATTTCCACGACGGCAATATTTGAGCTCCCACTTAGAGATACATATACATAATCATCATCAGCTGAAAGGGTTAATCCATTTGGTTTGGATCCCACCACTACCACGTCAGTTAGGAACATGTCGCCAGATACATCAAAAAACATGATCCGATTATTTCCGCCATCAGAAGCAATAAGGGTATTGCCATCCTGAGATAAAACAAGATCATTTATATTTGAGCCGAGACGGAGGATCTCAAAATTGACTGGTTCATAAAAATAGGTTGGTGCATCTTCTGAGCATGATAGAAATAAAGAAATAATAATTATTGTGAGAAAGCTAGTTTGCTTCATTATTCACCTCCCAATTCATAAGAGATGTTCATTCTTAAAAACCCCGGTGAGATTAATTGACTTTCATTCACATACTGATAAACGGGGATTGGGTACTGCATATCAAGAATAAATTCTGGTGTTAGACGTAAACTGATACCAGGGGTCCAGTAGAGCCACTTACCACCCCTTTCCCTTTTAATTCGATGACCATATTGGTCAGTATCTCTTTCCGTATAGATATATTCCATGCTACTTTGTAAAAAAATAAAATCTGTCAAATCATAATTTGCACTGATTGTAGAATGATATTCATTTCCATATTTATATCCGTAAATATTTTCATCACTGGAAATTCGGGTAATAAAATTTGTATAGAAAAACCATTTTTTATTTAAGGATGCATGGGACGCATAGATGGACAATACAGGATCTATCGTTCCTGACCCGATTTGAAGATTATCACTGATTCTCGATCCACTTCCATCCGGTTCTTCGAGTCTGCCATTGGCCAGTTTGACACCAGCACCGATTGTGATATTAGCCCATTCATCCATGGCTGAAAAACGATATTTCCCCATAAGAATAACATCACCAAATCCATGGGACATTCGGATAAATTGTCTGGAATCATATGTAAACTTATTATTAACTACACGTCGCCAGGGCAATATCCCCTCAATAGAAAAATTATTTGTTATCCCATAATTCAAATAAAATATTAATGTTGAGTTAATTGTTTTTTCGTAATTAGGATTTGGTGCTGTGCGGTCTTTGTATTGAACATCATTTAGATATTCGTATTCATATCCGTTGCCGATTACCATAGTTCCTTTTACTGTATCATTTCGCTGGTTGAGTCCCCCACCTGGAAGAATTGGGCGACGTCATGAAACACCGGCAGATATTTGGGTAATGAAAATCAAGATAAAGAGCAATCCAATTGATTTATTAAAGATGTTAGATTTCCAATCCACAATAAATTCCTTATATTATATTTATATTGTTTGAATGCATTTGGAGTTCAAAAGCATGAGTAATAATATTCCCCATTTTATCCTTTGACACTGCCCATTGTTAATCCTGAAACGAGATAGCGGGCCAATGAAATAAATAATATTGTTACAGGTATACTTACTACGACAGCACCAGCAGCATACAATCCCCACTGGGTTGCCAGGCTGGCCTGAAAAGATTTCAAACCAAGGGGCAATGTATACAGCTCAGGGTCTTGGAGTACTATGGCTGCAACGACATATTCATTCCAGCTTGCCATAAAGCTGAACAGTGCTGTAATCACTAGTGCAGGTGATGATAATGGTAATATAATTTTATAAAATGCCTGGAATTGGCTGCAACCATCCAGTCTGGCAGATTCTTCTAATGCAGGTGGAAGGGTATCATAATATCCTTTCATTTGCCATATACAAAATGGAAGTGCAGTTGAAGAATAGATTATTATCAGGCCGATATATGAATTTATCAATCCCAGCTTTGACAACAATATAAAGAACGGCAGTAAGAGCATTGTTGCCGGGAACATCTGCGTTGTCAAAAGAGAGATCATGGTAAACTGCCGGCCTTTAAAATTGAATCTGGAAATGGCATAGCCACCAGTGGAAGCCAGGGCTACGCCGGTAATAGTTACTACAAGAGTTACCAGAAATGAATTCCAAGCCCATCGCAAAAATGAAGTTTCAGTGAACAATGTTTTATAAGAATTCAGACTGGATCCAGAATCCCAGGAATTATTGAAATTCTCATCACTAAAAGGCTCACCTATATCCCAGTTTCCGTTCTTATTTACATCAGTATAATCTTCATCAAAATCGAGGAATGAAAGTGACTTTGTCTGGAAAGCATTATCCGTTCGCAAAGAAACACTAATTATGTTTAATACAGGATAAACAGTAAACAAGGTGAAAATGGTGAGAAAGGTAAAGATCAGCCAGGTTTTTAATTTATTATTCATTAATAAACATTACTCCCGGTAGCATCGGTCTTTTTCATAAAAACAAGACCAAAAGTAAGAAGAATAAGGAATATCAACATGGACATGGCTGCTGCATATCCATATCTATAAAGATTAAAAGCGGCTTTATATACATAACTCACAAGAATATGTGTTTGATCTGAAGGTTCTCCAGCATTACTGACAAGCCAGACTACATTGATATTATTGAATGTCCAAATCGTACCAAGAATAATTGCAGGTATCATTACCGGTTTTAGCATAGGAAGTGTAATCTTGACAAATTGCTGCCAGGAATTAGCACCGTCAACTCTGGCTGCTTCATACATCTCTCTGGGTATGGACTGCAGGCCGCCAAGAGCAATAACCATCATAAAAGGAAATCCCAACCAGATATTGGTCATAATACATGCTGTGAAGGCTTCAAACGGTTGACTTAACCATTGGATGGGATCCATAGCAAAAAACTTATTTAGCAAAAGGTTGATCGAACCATATTCCTGGTTAAACATCCCCCGCCAGGTTAAAGCCGAGATATATTGAGGCAAGGCCCAGGGAATTATCAACATAGTACGGAGTATTGGTTTTGCTGGCATTGTCCGGTTAATTAAAAGGGCAAGAAAGACACCAAGAGTTACATGAAAGATCAGGTTAACAGATGTCCAGACAACGGTTTTTACAAAAACCCAATAAAATAGAGGTTCTTTGAACACACTGATATAATTATGAAATCCTACCAATTGCCAATCTCTAAAAGTTCTTAATGAAAAATTTGAAAGTGAGATAAAAATATTATAGAAAAAAGGAAATACCACTACTGCAAAGATTCCAAAGACTGAAGGTATGATCATATAGTAGGCAAAGCGATTTTTTTGAAATTGCTGAAAGAACTGAATAAAATGTTTTTTTGAAAACCACAAAATCAGAAGGAATGCAAAAGGCGCTAGAATTTTTATAATAGTTGCCTGATAGGTAGGTTGAATGATAAGGTTCATTTCTTCGATCTGTTTTTCGGCATTTATCTGGCTCAATTTGGCAGCGTCTTCTGGTGTGACATTTCCACCCAATACTGCCTGATACTGTGTTCTCAAAGCATCCCAGATGGCTCTCATCTCGGGTACTATAGGCATTGGTCTTCCAACTTCAATGATCTTTGCTGAGTCTCTCAGGAGTTCGTTCTCGGTTACAAGCGGATCCAACAGCGCTGTTTTGCTTGAAGGCTGTGTATTGAGTTTATCCGTATAATATAATTGCACCTCATCGCTGGTGAGATATCTAACCAATTTAATGGTTTCATCTAACTCAGTACCGCTGGTATTTATATTTATAGAATAACCTTTGGTACTTACCATGGGGGCGGGCCATTTATCAGTTTCAACAACTTTTGGAATTCTTGCAATCCCAAAATCGACAATATCCTTATAATCTCCCCAGCTCCAGTCACCATTGATTATCATGGCTGCAGAACCCGTTTTAAATAGGGCATTGGCAGTTTCATAATCACATTCCTTTGGGAGAATTTTGTGTTTGTCCCGAAGAGATTTGATGAACTGAAAACCGGTTATATTTGCCTGAGTATTTAAATTTGGTCTATTATCGTCGGTTATGAGCCACTCACCAAAACCAGCAAGCCAGGGTGCATAAAAGAAGGGTTCGGTAAAATTCCAAACCAGACCAAATTGATCTGGTCTACCATCGCCATCTTTGTCAATGGTGAGACGTTTTCCAATATCGATAAGTTCATCAGTATTGACTGGTGGAGAATTTAGTAATTCCTTATTATACAGTAGCATGAGATGGTTGCCAACCACATCGCCAATCATCCAGATATTGCCATCAGATTTGATTACGGCATTATTGACAAATTTATCAAAATAATCTGAATCAAATAAATCATCAAGGGGCTGAATAATACCCATTGTTGAGAATGGACCAACCTGATCAGATGGACCATAGATCAATTCAGGACCGCTACCACCCATTGCTGAGGATTGAAAGTTCGATCTGAGTTCTTCAGTCTCGCGGTATGTTAAATTTATTTGAATATTTGGATTGTCTGCTTCATATCTGTCACAGACTGCGCGGAGGGCCTTGCGGTTTTCGTATAACATCTGATGCCAGATGTTAAGAGTCAATTTGCTGCTTACCGATTGACATCCCATAAAAAGGATGAAAATCAAAATCGACAGAAATCTGATAACTCTCATGGTTTTTACATTAGGCCTTTAATTTGTTTAACAGTTATAGGATAATTTACGATAGTCATTCACCATTCTCTGTGCTGTAAAGTCTGCGGAAGTTATAATGGATTCCCTCATAACCGATATCCACTTATCACGATCATCATAATATGTTGGGATTATTTTTTCCTCCAGCATTTTATAAAGGAGTTCAGCATCCTGATCGTCGTCACTAGTATTTTCATGGCCACCAATTGCCCATCCATTTATACCGTCGCGGCATCCTTCAGCCCACCAGCCGTCAAGGATCGAGAAATTTGGTACACCATTCATTGCTGCTTTCATGCCGCTTGTGCCACTTGCCTCATTTGGCCTGAGAGGTGTGTTCAGCCAGACATCTACACCCGAGGTAATTAATCTACCAAGCCACATATTATAGTTTTCCAAATAGGTGATCAATACGTTACCAAACAATTTATTGGCTGCCTGAACGACTTTATGGATTATCTCCTTACCCTGTTCATCTTTTGGATGTGCTTTACCAGCAAAGACAATTTCCAATCTGCCTTCAGATATTTTTGCCAATCTTTCAGGATTTTTGAATAATAACATTGCCCTCTTATATCCGGCAGCACGACGGGCAAATCCCAGCATAAGTCTGGATCCCTCAAATCCCACATGCATATGGGCATTGGCATAGTCCAGTAACCTCCTCTTATTTTCACTGTGCATCTGCCACAACAGGTCATCTGGAATATCAGCTGCATCCCGTAATAATAATGGATTCTTTCTCCAGCCGGGGATAAATTTATCGAAAATCTCACGTGTTTCCAGGGCTGTCCATGTAGTATGATGGACACCGTTTGTAATGCTTTTTATATTGAATCCGGGAAACATTTGGCGAGAAACTTCACCATGCAGTTTGGATACGCCATTGACAAAGCGGCTATGATTCAAGGCCAACCGTGTCATATTTAATTTTCCATTTTCAATGGATCGATCTAAATCATCTGGTAATAATTCACCAAGTATATCTTTTAATATTTTAGTAGGAAAAACATCATGCCCTGCAGGTACAGGTGTATGAGTGGTAAATACACAATGGGATTTTACTTTATCAAGGTCATGATCAAATTTCTCTCTTAGAGCAAGGGTAAGAAAAGCGGCATGACCTTCATTTAAATGATATGTTTCAATATTGTCATAACCCAGTTTATCTAAAACCAGGCATCCGCCAAAACCAAGAATCGCTTCCTGGAGAATCCGGCGTTTTGTGCCGCCGCTATATAATCTCGATGTAATACTTCGATCTGCTTCTGTGTTATTCTCATGATCAGTGTCGAGAAAATAAATTGGAACTTGATGACCATTGACCCCAACAATTATATATCGCCAAACATTTATTTTCACCTGGCGATTTTGTAACTTTATGGCGATATCCATTTGAATTGGCTGGAGTATTGGTCTCGGATGGAATCGGGGATAATCTTCTGTCTGTTTTCCATCAGGATCCAGTTTCTGTTTCATGTATCCTTCTTTATATAACAGGGTAATACCGCAAAGAGGCAAACCAAGATCTGCTGCAGATTTAATATGATCACCAGCAAGGATTCCTAATCCACCAGAATAAGTGGGCACATTGGGTGTAAATCCAATTTCAGCAGAAAAGTAGGCTATTTTTGTATTATCATTTATCAATCAGGATATCCTTTCAAATTATCATCATAATTTTTAGTATTGATGTAATCAAAGAGAGCTATCATAGCTCACTATGGAAAATAATTTTTATACTCAATTCCTCAATCTGGAGTTATTAATTGGAAATTAGTCTTTTATAATTCTTTAGTAACCAGCTCAATTGCAGTTTGAAATTTATCCCCGGGGGCGAGTTTTAATTCCCAATTTGGGACAACAACTGAACTCTGGTAGACCCGCTCAAAACCACCTTCAGACATAGATATTGTTTCAACGGGATATCTGAATACAGATGTGGTTTTGGGCAATATAATGCTGGTTTTAATCTTTTCCCACTCAGTTACCAGAGCGATAGTTTTAGCTGTAAATGTATCCTTTGAATCCAGGTATGAATCAACGGGTTTTTTGCCATCGACTAAATAATACCTATCGAATGAATGCCCGCCAAGGAGAGAAATATTAAATTCACAACCATACCGGATATGGACAAATTTCACTCCATTATTTGTAATCGAAATTTTCAATTTTATTTTATTGTCATCGAGCATTACATTTTTGCATATTTCAATTTGACTTTGAAGAATATCGGCAGAATGGTAGAAATCTACATCGCCGTTTTTAATATTTCTGGTGTAATACTGATTGGGGAGATCACCAATGTCCTCAAAACATCCAGTATATAATTCATCAAGGCTTGTGTCTGCATTGAAAAAATGATCCATAAATGACCATCGATGATTTTTATCATAATGCAGAAAGTTTTCAAGTCCATCCTCTTTTGATTGGACTAAATCATGGATGGATGCCGTCCCAGATGATTTCTTACTATTATTGAGATCATGCAATTTTTTGTGATAATATTCTTCATAGCGGGATAAAGTGTTGATTAGATTGAAGTCCGCCGGCAGAAAATCCATCTCCCTTATTGCCCCACCCTTGCATGTGAGAAATAATCTCATAGATTTACCTGAAAGGATTATTTCCTTCTTACCATCATGGTCAATGTCAATTTCTTCCATAGGTTCATAGTTTAATGATTTTTCGGCAGCGATAAGATTTGAGTATATTGCATGCCTTAAATGCGGAAGATATAAACCGCCAAATACACCATGCCAGTAGGCACAATTGCATTGGGCTTTCCAGGAGGATTCTCGTGCTGATGAACTTGCATTCTCTGGTAAGTCTGCCGAAACTGCATTTGCCCGCTTCAGCATCCAATTGGATTCATCATATTTGGTAAGAAAGTTTCTCCAAAAACCTCCCTTAAGGTATGATTTACCGTTCATATTTTCCATTGAATCCACTGCAGAATGGACCAAGTTATATTCCTCACTTAATTTTGGAGTGAGCGTCCATTCTCCCATTTCAAAATATGATGATGTGGGTAGATAAATTCTACCACCGGAAGAAGAATTATTAAATACCTGTGAGAAGGTTACAGTATCCACAATATGAGAATTTTCCTCAAGGGATTTTAAAAATCGTTCCATCCAGTTTTCTTTGCCATAACATAATTCATGGGATCCAGGCCAAACACCAAACTTTTCGCCATCATCAGCCATCACCAGTACGGACTTATCATCATTGGCGTATTGATTAAATATCTTGATGCTTTCTTCAGGAGTGCTGAATGGGATTGTATATCTTAATTTCTGCGATATTGGAAAGACACCAAGGACATACCCCTGGTCTTCAGTTAAATAATAACCATTTAGCTTGTCCATGGGTATTCCTGAAGTGGAGAAATGGGTATCATCTACAGCAACATATTTAATACCGGCAAGAGAAATGGGTTTTACCAGTCCCGGTTCCCAAACCCTTTCTGTAAGCCATAGGCCTTCAGGTCTTACCCCAAATCGCTGTTGGATAAAATCATTCATCATTTCAATCTGTCCAATTTTATCAGAGTCCGAAATTGATGCCAGAATGGGCTCATAATAACCAGATGAGATCATTTCCACCCTTTTTGATTCTACCAATCTTGAAACTGCATCAAAATATTCGGGGTGATGAGCCTCCAGCCAGTCAATAAGCGGTCCGCTTACGTGTAGTGAAAAATGTAGAAAGGGAAATCTTTCGGCCATTTCAATAAATGGTCTATAAGAGTTTTGGTAAGCTTCTTCAAATACAAAATCAAAATTGCCTACCGGTTGATGATTATGTATACCAAAAATAAATTTCATTTTTTTTGTTTTAGATACCAGTCTTTTAATTTTTAATTTGCAAAATGCTAAAATCTACTACAAAGATTGTAGTCAAGAGTTTTAATTATTGAGAACAAGTAATCTTTTGTTGATGAATTCTTTATTACAGAATAACCAGCATTGCAATTGCCTTAGAAAGATATTCCTAAAGTGAATTTGTGGACATTACCAAGATGATTCATCAATTCAAATGCATAATCAACAGTAAGATTGGATATTCCTGATATGGGATAATTTATTCCCATTCCAACGGTATAATCTTCTTCTCTGTCTTTCATATAGATTCCTTTTGAGCCACCACGAATAAATACCATTTCATTGAGTAGGGCGATTTCGATACCGACATTCACATATTCAGTATTATCATTAGGATGGTTTGCATCAATAGCCCATGTAATTCTGCCAATATTTCCAACTGCAATGTCATCAGAGACACCGACTCGAAGAATAAGCGGTAAATCGAATTTATCGGTAGCAATCTCACCGACAACGCTTTCATTATCCCCATGCATATTTGGTAACAAATTTATTGGATACAATAAATCTGGACCATCCATTTGCATTTTCGGTCCAAAATTTGAAATGCTTGCTCCCAAACGAAATCCAAAGGGTGTGTCGAAAAGTGTTCCAACATCCATGGCTATACCTGAAGCACTCTCATTGGCAATAATTTCCCGCAGTAGTTTCCCATTAAATCCAATTGAGAACCGATCAGTTAACCGAGTGGCAAATGTTACCCCGAAAGCCCATGAGGCAGCTTTAAAAGTCTCACCGGTATTCTCATTATCATATCGGGTAATTTCCATTTCCCCCATGGTGATTGCGGTGAGGTTAACGCCAAAAGTTGTACTTGGTGTCGTTTGGATGACCACCCCTACATAATCGTAACTTATATCAGCCAGCCAATTTGTATGGTTGACGAGTAAAGCGTTGCTTTTCAGAGTGGCAATTCCAGCTGGATTCCAATACATAGCCGACGGATCATTTGCTATACTCGTGAATGCTCCACCCATACTAACAGCTTTTGCACCAGCGCCAATTGATAGAAATTTTGCTGCAGTAGTACCCGTTTTATCAACAGGGTATAGTGAAGAAGTAATAATGAGCAATATGATTAATTTTTTAAACATTTTAATACTCCTTATTTAACTATGGCAAATTTGCCAATATGGGTTCCGATGCCAGGAGCATCAATGTGATAAATATAAATTCCATAAGATGCTGAGAGATTATCTTTTGTGAGTAAATCCCAGGCTTCCTGACCGTCATTCATAACCGATTCATGTTGGAGTGTTCTAACCAATTCCCCAGAAACGGTATAAATTCGAATAGTGCAATTTTCGGGCAACCGCCTAAACTGTATTTCCCTGTCACCTCTTCCAGTTGTATAAATGTTCTGTCCTTCAAAACCACTGGCACCAAGATAGGGATTTGGCACAACTTTTATATTCTTTAGGTCAAACTTTGCAAGTTCCTGATCAATATGTGACGGGATTGTCGTGAACTCATAGACATCTTGAGCAAGGAATGGTTTTTCTATAAATACATAGGCAGTGTCACCAGCCTGAGGCACGTTATATACATGTTGCAAATCTCCCTCCACCGGGTTTTTCAACCTGAAATACCATGAAGGTGCCGGGTTTCCTTCACTATCTTCAAAATCCATAAATATAATTGCATCAAAATCAATTTCGGAATTGCTGAAAACTCCGTCACCACCAGTCGGTACAAAATCTCCAAACAGGTATGGAATATCAAGCCAATCTTGTTCATCAATACCGGTTAGAGCAATTTTTTTCTGAACATTGAAATAGATTGGAGCTCCTGCATAGTAATTTGCATCGCAGTAGATCGAAGAGCCAAAATCCCCACATGGATCGGGATTTGGTGGAAACGGCCATGGAAGGTCTGGGACAGGATGTGCACAAAAGCAATCTGATTCATATTCATCCACATCGCTAAATATTATTCTGTAATCACTTGGAACCGGTGTACCAATAACCCATGGCACATCGAAATTGTATATTCTAAGTTCAAAAGAAACCAGACTATCATTATTCCAGTATGATGTTTGATCATTGAAGGACAGGCTATTCACATTCTCAAATCTTAGCCTAAATCCATCAATAATATCGGAGTCGGTTCCTTCAGGTATGGGATTATTATATGTTGAATCAATATAAAATACTGTATAGGGTCCATCAGGGCCGATTGCAACAGAATCCGCTTGGAAATAATCGAAAGTGGGTTCTACTAAAGTATCTGGATAAAAAGGATCAGTAATGTCAGAGAGATACCAATATTTAGTAGTGAGTGTATCGAAACCAGCTGCTCCCTGGGTGTTTAAAAGGGTATCCTGTGTGAAGGTAATTTGATATCGGTGATTGTCTTCAATGTCCATTGGGTCAATTATTTCATAAAAGACTCGTCCGCTGGATGTCCCCTGCACATGTTCCATTTCAATCCCAGTATCTGCAGATACAAAACCGGCTGCCGGTTGCGTCGGTGTAATTTCAACAACATTTGGCCCGAGCTCAATTTCTCCGGTAAGGGAGTTTACTCTTAATCGCATTGGTGAGTCACTTGGCAGAATATTATTACTTACATCACCACCAAAATCATAGGCAACAACTGCATAAAAATATCTCTGACCATTTACCACATTGCTATCCACATAGGTATGCTGCAGACCTGTTTCATCCCCAAGATAAAATAATATTCCATTTAAGTCTACAGGATGATACCCGGATATATTATCAATCAAATCCCATTGTGCTTTTTTACCATTTTGTATATAGGGGGAAAAGAAGGTGGGATTTCCATCTCCATCAGTGATAGTATAAGCATCCTTAAATTCAAAATCAGTAGCACGATATATCTTATATCCCTCAAAATCCTTCAAAATTTCACCGTTTGTAATATTTTCCATATATTTATCTTCAGAGTCCTCAGAGATATCATCCCAGTAAAGTGTAACTTTACCATCACTGGCCACTGCTGAAAGAGTTGGTGCCAGGGGGGATTTTGCAAATTGGTAGTCAAAATCATAAGTCGTCTGGGCTACATTTCGATTCCTGATTGCATCTGCCTCATTATTACCAAGGGCAACAGCCATGGCAATTCTTTCGGTTTGTCCTGCTTTCAATGGAAAAAAACTTGAGGTGACAAATAGGTCATAATCACCTGGCGGTTGACCACCTTCAGGCGGCTGCCAAAAGGTTCCAGGAGACATATAAAAATACCAAAGTTGAGCGCTGTTTTGTACTGGAATTGATCCGGCGGGATCATATCCCACAGCAGTCAAACCCATTTGATCAGATTCTGAAACATCTGTTTTATCAATATTTGGTTCCCCCGGGAACCCAGCAGTTCCAGTACCGGATGTTGGTTTTGAATCACCAGCGCCAGCTCCTAATCCACCTGACCCATCACCATTTACGCCAACATCATTGGTCATATTCCAGTCGCCATCGTTATCAATGCCATCATCACGAGATTCATCAATCATCTCATCAATATTCTCGTCGATACCTTCATCAACGGCTTTATCCTCATCATTATCTATTCCGTCTGCATAAGGTTTGCCAATATCCTCAACACCAACGTCATAAAGGATAATACCGGTCCAAACACCATTTTCATCCAAAACCTTAAAGCGATGGTAAGGATCTGTAGAGGCGACATCAACCATGTCCTGTGTAATTAGGGGTGAATCAAGCTCTGCACCAAATCCGAATGGGTATTCTTCTGCATATGGACTGTCCGGATCGGCATTATTATCTATACCATCTGCATATTTCATCCCAATTTGATTTTCGCTTAAAGCAATGAGATGAACTACTCCCTCCTGAAAGTCATCGTCTTCAGGGTTTTCTGGCCATCTTGACCACTGGTCATCCTCAGACTGTGAAAACATATCAGTGGTAATTATAGGACTTCCCTCTTCACCATTGTCATTGTCATCAATTCTGTTGGCAAACGAAACACCTTCCTGAGCCCCAAAGGCAATATGAGTGTTATTCTCGTCAATTAGTCCGTTAAGGTTATTATCAATTGCATCCCCAAGAATTTCACCAACAAGATATTCTTCCAAAATGATTGGACCGCCACTTTCTCCATCACCGTCATTGTCAATCCTATCAATATTATTGCCAGGCGTTTCAATAAATGAGGTAGCAGCAACACCAACTGGATCAGAACCAAAGGCGGCATTTCCAATCCCGTCGGCATCCATTGACCAGGCCACATCTTCCATGAGATCAAAATCAGGTGTATCATCCATAGTGTCACCGTCTCCGCCAACCATGTCTGCAAGCCACAGCGAAAATGAAACTTTTTGAAGATCCTTCGTACCGTCATTCTTTACTTCATGCAGAATAAAAACGACATCTTCGATGAGAATCTGCTTCCATTCCATGATACGAACGCCTGTTTGAAGACCGGCTCCTTTGCGACCATAGTCGGTAGTATCGGGGTAATATGTGGATCCAACATTGAAATTTCTGTCGTCAGACACTTTGTAATAAATTTCCTGTTCAGCATTAAATTGATTTTTACCAAAATATCCATTCCATGAACCAGACCATCCAGGGTCAAATTCGTCATCCATCTTATCGGGCCAGGTAGAAGGCCATGAATCATAATCATCACTGATGGCAATTTTCAAAGAATTTGGATTTAAATAACCAGGAACGGGCTCCCATGCTTTTGTATTTCCAGCCTGATCCTCTCTAAAGGTAATTGTTACCAGCGGCAGTTGCTCTCCATCCTCTGTGAGAATCTCTGCTCCCACCGATAAAGCTGTCATTGCTAAATAATGTTTACCTGAGTTAACTGGCCATTCATAGGGAATTTCACCGGGATTGGCACCAGTTCTTCCGGTTATGCCATAATTAAAAATACTGGTTCGTACTTTGTTAACATCTTCATTTGTCGCCCGTCTATAATTCGGGTCTCCCCGTTCAGTAGAGGGTATATGCTCCCCATTTGTATCCTGGGGTATGATCATTGATGTTAAAAAAACTATAATTAATCCATAACTTATTTTCATCATATTTTTTACCATTGTAATTCAAATCCTATTTGTATATTCCTGGGTGATGAGTACCACTCCGGTCTACTAAAATATTCTGCAATTGTATTTGGCCTGAGAGGTTCAGTGTGAATATCGGCAATAGCTTGTGCTTGATTTTCACCGAGGGTTCTATTTGTCCTGCCCGTATCCGACCATATGGTGATTTCATTCCGCCGGTCAAATAAATTATATATATTGACATAAATTTTACCACGCCTGCCATCTGATAAAGAGAGTGTTCTAAATAATTTCATATCAAAATTCAGCGTCGGTTGTTTCCTCCGGCTGTTGTTTGATAATAAAGTAGAAATTGTCTGTCCTGAAGTTTGAGCGTACTGCAGGTCCGGTGTGTAGGGATAACCACTGCCATACTGCACCAGCAGATCCAATCCATATCCTTCATAACCAAAATAAATATCGCCATTCAAAGTCTGGGTTTGATCCCAGTCGAGTGGGACGATGAATCTGGCCGGCTCAGCATTATCCAGTCTGGCACCATATTCCGCACTAGGATCAGAATTTGATCCTTCGGCTACCTGATAAGTATAGTCTATATGCCAGCTGTGATTGTCACTGAATCGTTTATCAAGGGACAGAATTACACCTCTCACATTAGAATAATCCTTATTAACAAATGTATAATAGGATGCTCCGCCAGCAAGATCATTTGGAATGCCAGATGCCACCCAATCACGGACATCCCGGTAATATCCTGTGACTTCCATTTTTATCTGACTTGATATTTCCTGCTGCAGACCAAGTTCATAACTCACAGTTTTTTGAGGTTCAAGATCTGGATTTCCAAAAACACCAAATTGCCCGCTTGCATCAGACATTTTATAACCGGCATCCTGATATAATAATTCAAATTGAGGTATTTGGAAAAAATAACCATAACTAAAATGGATGACCCCTTTATCTGATATTGGATATGCAATACCCAGTCTTGGGCTGATTAAACTTTTCTTTTTGGTTTTTTTATAAAAACCTTTTTCATTCTTTAGATCAGGCTGATCGGTATATTCACCAAAATCTGCATAGGTATAATAGGTGGTATCAGAACCGTCAATACTTACAACATAATGTGAAGTATCTCCCCAATTGATATCAAATAATTCATCGTATTTTCCTTCAAATGCCAAAGAATCCAATCGAGGGTTTCTCGGGTTAAACCAATAAGGCTCGTGGATATTGGTAGGAATCCATGAATTTGGATCAAACCAGTCATAACGCAATCCAATATTGATAATCATATCACCGTATTCGATTTTATTTTGAAGGAATGCCGAAAATTCTTTTGGTTCTTCTTTATAATAGGTCCTGTTCGGATGAAATTTCTCCACCCAGGAAGGAAGATCATTCGGCAAATTAATGTCAAAGAATTCTTCTATTATTAATGGTACATCAATCAATTCAGGAATAAAGGGCGTGAATACCTGGTCACCCTGATTTTCATCTAATAATGAATAGCTATCTAATTCAAGGCTATGTTCCTGGTAGTCAAATCCAGCTTTTACTAGATTGAATTTATTTACCTGTGAGGTTATTTCAAACTTATATTGAGTACTCATCGTTTCCCTGAAAAACCGGTCTGTAGCCACACCCCATCTTCCAAAAGAGTAATCCGGCCAGTAATCTATTTGGTAGGATTCACCCCATTCATCAATGACACTTTGGGGAACCTCTCCTTGTTCCTGGGCCCAGTAAAGACTATCAGGTGTGGAATATCTTGGATCATGAGGGTCTTCAAATAAATATGATTCATATTTTTTCTCAACTTTTGTAATATGAAGATCCATGAATGTTCTGGCTGACAATGAATGAGAAACACTAACCCCAAGAAACTTTCCATCCTGATAACTGGTACTTCTACCTCCCTGGGTCATAATTCTGTCACGATCATAATCCTGATATTCTTCATGGCTAAAAATAGTATTCAACCTGAGCCTAGTCATTGGCGTTATTCTCAGTGTTATTTTATTTTGCGCAGACCATTTCTCCCTCCAGTTCATTGCCCTGAATTTCGGTGTTTTGAGTGTTTCCTCTTCATCCCAAATACCATTGCCCTTGTCCTTGAACGTTTCTCCAAATTCATACATCCCGTTACCGATATCTTCAAATTGTTCGTTTAGATCATAAACACCATTCCCAGCGTCAACATAGGGTTCGCCAATGGACCAAATGCCATTACCCTCATCTATAAATATTTCACCCTCGGTATAGAGAGTATCATTATTTGCATCCCAGAAGGCCTCTCCATCGTTCCAATATCCATTTCCATTATCAGTAAAATCTTCACCTATATCGTAAACACCGTTCCCAATATCAGTAAAATATTCTCCGATATCATAATTCCCATTACCCTGATCGACAAATTCTTCACCTTCATCCCATATACCGTTTCTGCCATTACTATTTGAATCCCAGAGAAACTCACCCTGATCCCATTGGCCATTTGGATTGGCATCTATGAAATATTCACCTGGATCCCATTGACCATTTGATTCATCAATAAAAATCTCACCTGAATCGTAAACACCATTGCCATTTTGATCCCAGTATTCTTCATTTGTATCCCATATGCCATTGCCCAAATCAGTAAAATATTCACCTGGATCCCAAATGGCATTTCCGGTATCAATATATTCTTCAGCCAATTCTCGGTAACCATTCCCATTCAAATCATGAAATATTGTGTCGCCGTACATTGTGAAGGTATTCATTCCTCCCAACCAGCCATCAGAACTGTAATAACGTCCTGAGCTGTAGAATGTAAGAAAATCACCAAGAGTTGGAACAGGACCACTAATATTCAATTCGTAGTTTTTGTCATTTGAAGGACTGAAAGAATCAACATTTCTAAAAATTTTATCTTTTGTATAATGATCACCGAAAAACCCTTTTAAACCAAGTTCAAAATCATGTCCACCATCTTTTGTCACTAAATTTATTATGCCAGACATGGCCCTTCCATATTCGGCATTAAACGTACCGCTGATTACCTGCAACTCCTGGATATTATTATTCTCGATGGGGACCGATATATTACCATCATACACATCCGTCATTGATACGCCATCAACCATATACATTACTTCAGAAGTTCGACCACCCCTGATGTGAATTCCACCTCCTGCATCTACTGTTACTCCACCCTGCAGTTTTATGACATCTGAAACATCGGTAACCGGTAAAACTTCCAGATCTGCAGCTGTCACCCTTGCTTCAGAATTTGTAACATCAAATTGAATAACTTTTGCAGATGCTACAACGGTCACTTCAGAACCAATAATTGCCTGGATATTTAGTTCAAAATTCACTTTGGTAGTTTTATCTACAGCGATAAATATGCCTGTAATAGTCATTGGCTCATAGCCAATCATCATCGCTCTTACATCAATGGTGCCTGGAGGGATATTTAGTATAGTATAATCCCCGTTTAGATCTGTCGCCGTGCCCATCTCTGATTGATCAATAATCACATTAGCGCCTATAAGTGGGTTGCCAGTGCGTGCATCAATGATTTTTCCGGAGATTTTTCCTGTTGTTCCAGATATTAAGAAATGCATCATTAATAACAGAAATATTAATCTTGACATTTTCATATTCATTACCTCATAAGATAAAAGATTTTAATAAATCCCTGTCAATCGAAGCTTCAACCTCCGACCGCAATTTTTTTATAAAAGCAAAATAAGCCGATCTGGACTCGTTCATGTCTTTCGGATTATCCAGGTCGTTATTTATTTGATCGATTAATAACCGAATGACCCGTCGGTTCTCAGCATTAATTAAAATTTGTTCAACATCTTGATTATAACGCCAACTGGCATTCTCGATACGGTTAAATAATTCTTTCCTAACACATAATCCTGATAGCATCATGTAAAGATCGTCAGGAGTTTGAACCTGCAACTGCTGATTTTCTGTTGTAGCTATAAGCGCTTGCCGGATTTCATCAAAACCCCAGGAAAAAGTCGCCGTATCAATATGGATATTTCTCAGTTCAGAATCCAAGTCTACAGAGTTGCTGATAATTTCAGTAAACATCGAAAATAATAAATCTAAGTCTTCTGAAGATATACTGAGAGATAATTCATTATTAATTACTCTTGTATATTCTTTTACTTCATCCTTTAGCATTCTTTGTCTCAATATGATTTCAATGTCATTTTTATGAACCCGGTAGTCATATTCTGTAATAATAGGTTCATAAACCCTTTCAATTACCTGAATAATACTGAAACCATTTTGAGTTCTCACGGGGTTCGATATTTCGCCATCCTTTAAGGCATAGGCTGCCTCTTCAAAAGCAGGATCCATTTCATTAAATGTAAAAAAACCAAGATCACCGCCATTTTCAGCCAGTTGAGGATCTTGGAATATTTCAGCTGCAAGTTCATTGAAAGATTTACCCCTATTGAGTTTCCGTTTTAATTCCTCAGCACCTTCCATAGTTGGACTATATAAATGACGAGCATGAATCTGCACTTTAGTTCGACGGAATGCTTCGCGGGTGTCTTTGTCAGATACCTCAAATGGACTATCAATTTCCCTAAGATAAAATTCGTTCAATAGTGTCTGTAATCTAACAGATTTGAGTTTTTGCGATATATCCTGTCTAGTTCGAAAACCGTTGATATCGGCATGGTGAAGCAAATACAATCGATCAATCTCACTATTTAATAATCCCGCTCTAAAATTGAGATTATCCTCCACTCCGGTGAAACTGAGAAAGTCATTATAATTGTTGATAAATGAATCAAGAGTAATTTCACCAAATTCAGTAGTAACTATATTAATAGAAGATTTAGCCTGCTCATTGCTTGAGCAGCCAAATATTAATAGAAAAATCGCTGCATGTTTAATTCTTGACGTATACAATGAAACTTTGACCATCAATTTTAAATGGTTTTGTTTTACCTATTGGGCTATAAACACTGGCGTTCCATGTTTCATCATTATCGCCGCTAATGCCTAATTCACCAAAAGAAAACGATTGCTGATCTTTCCCTGAGTTGAATAAAGCAATAATGCCACTATCCATATACTCACGTTTAAAAGCAAATAATGATCTTTCATCATCCGCGACGAGTACCTTGTAATTGCCTCTTTGCAGAGCAGGATTAGTCCGTCTTAATCGAATCATTTCTTTATAGAAATCGAACAGTGACTGATCAAATTTTATTTCATCAACCGGTCGGGTATCACCAAATGGATGACTGGATTCATCTTCATAAGTAAATTCTTTCCAAACCATTGGTTTTCTCTCATCAGGGTCATCAGCTCCCCACATCCCTGCTTCATCTCCATAATAGATAAATGGGGTCCCAGGAAAAACCATTTGAAAGCCGACAGCCAATTTTTGTTTATTTCTCTCGTACTCATTTGGTTTTCTAACCAGATAATCTTTACTGTGCTGGAGATTGTTATCATGGTCAATAAGTCGATCGGGATTTACACAGGCGGATGCCAATCGCTCTGTGTCATGGGAGTTAATTAGGTTTTGCATATTTAACAATGTTGACAGTGAATAGTCTTCAATGATATCGTTTAGCAAGGTATCAAATGCAGTAGTTGTAATCCGATCATTTTCAAAAAGAAAGTATTTATACACTGCATCCCCAAAGCGATAATTCATAACACTGTGGAATGCATCGCCTTGGATCCATGGTGCAGCATTAAACATGACATTATTTGAATAATCCTCCCACCAGACCTCACCGGTTATGTAGGCATTTGGATTGATTTCTTCAACCCATCCTCTAAATTTTTTCCAAAACTCAAGATTGACCATTTCTGCCACATCAATTCTCCAACCGTCAATTCCATCTGAGGTATCACCATCACCATTAGGATCCATCCACCTTTTGACAATTGCATGAACATGATCTGCAACAGGATCAATTAAGCCGTTTTCATCCTCCCGCAATTCTGGAAGATCCCTGATTCCATACCAACCTTCATAATCAAACTCATCTTGAGGAGTATCAGGATCATCCCAGCTGGTTATTGTAAACCAATCGGCATATCTGCTGATTTTTCCATTCCTCTTTACATCTTCCAACGCCCAGAATGGAATTCCAACATGATTAAATACACCATCGATTATTATATGCATTCCTCTGGCATGAACCTCTTCTATAAGTGCAAGAAATAATCTATCTGCAGTGGTAAATTTCCAGGTAGATGGATCGGCTGGATCCTCTGTTGCCCAGATCATTGCGTCTCCATCAGGGCTGGGTCCAAAATTATTATCGATATGATGATAATACACTGCCCCGTATTTGTGAGATGAAGGTGATTCAAATACAGGATTGAGATAGATAGCATTGATACCTAGTTCTTTCAGGTAATCTAATTTCTCTATAATTCCGAGTATATCACCGCCATAACGACGGAGCTGAGCATTATAATAAAAGCCCCTTTTATTTGAATCTTCCCAGGGCTGAAGTTTATACCAATCATCGGTCCAAGGGGTAATATCCCATTTTAGTTGAAGATCATATGGCCAGGTGCCAGCGAGACTATGGATATCAGGGTCATTTTGGGCATCACCATTCCTAAATCTTTCCGGGAATATCTGATACCAGACTGCATCTGTAGTCCAATCTGGGAAAACAGGTGCATTCGGATCAATCTTTTCAACAATCTGGGGAAACAGAAAGTTGATTACAATAATTACAACGGAAATTCTAATAATGAAGTTCATAATTTGTATTTTGTTTATTGTTGAGTTAAATGAGTGTATAAATTTAGTAACTCTGCTATGAGTCACCAACGACTTTTTACTAATTTTACAGCGCCAAGCATTGCAGAATGCTCTTTCTGCCTACTTTCAATTATATTAATTTGGTAATGGTTATAAGCAGGTGAGTGATTAGATATTTCCTCCAGCATTGATTCTTTAAAATAAGGAAATGCATGGGAGATTCCGCCGCCAATAGTAATTATGTCAGGATCAAGCATATTAACTGATTGAGAGAGGAATATCCCCAATCTAATCCCGTAAACTGCCCAAATCTTTAAGGCCTTTATATCGCCATCAGTAGCAAGTCTGTAGATTACTTCAGGAGAATGAATCGCATGAAAATATTCCTGTGAAAGCAGATTTAGCCCTCTAATAGCTAGACCATCTTCCCATGTTGATTCCCCATTGGGAGAGATTCCATATTCGGCAGCCATGCCATGTGAACCGTGGTAAATTTCACCATTTATAACGATACCAAATCCCAAACCAGTCCCCAAAGTGGCACTGACCAATACTTTTAAGTCTGGCGTATAATTGTCGGTCCATTCACCAAGAGAAAAGAGATTTGCATCATTATCGATAAAAACAGGGGTGTTTAAGTATTCTTCAATTTTTTTTACGAGTGGAAAGTTGGCAAACTGGATGAGATTGGGTGTATCCAATATTATTCCCCGAGAAGCATCCAGAGGTCCGGGGCAGGAAATTCCAATACCGCCAATTTCCTCCATGTTTATATCATTTAAACTCGCCAAATGTGTAATCTGATTACATAAAGCCCTGAGCAAATCTTCACTACTACAATAATTTTCAACATTCTCTTTTTCAGAGGTATTTAAACATTTGAGATTAGAATCAAATATAGCAGATGTAAAAGTAGAGCCACCTATATCAGCGCCAATGATATATTGATTAGATGGGGTCATTGGCCTGGCTTCTCCAAAAGATACATTTTTGTTTCATAAGCATCCATTTTCAGTTCAGCAGTTCCGTTTATCAAGTTATAGAATGATCTATCTATCAAAGAATTAATTTTGGAATAATCACCTTCTATATGAAAGGCGACTATCTGCGCAGACTCAGAATTATTAAATAATATGATCAAGCGCTGGTTAAAATAAGATTTCAGCCATACTGTTGAATTTAGATCTTCATATATTACCTGGTGATCTCCAATGGAAAGGGCTTCATAGGATCGTCTCAGTTTTATCAGCTGGCTCATCTGTCTTTTAAAGGTGCGTTCTCTTGGTGTCAATTCATTATCAAAGCGCATCATTCGACGGTTATCGGGATCATTAGCACCAATTTGACCGATTTCCTCCCCGTAATATAATACAGGGACGCCAGGCAGACTCATATTCCAGGCTGTAAACATAAATAATTTGTTATAACTGGATTCATGCTCCACATTAAGCGGCGGATTTGAGAATGCCCTTTCTGTGCCATTTTCATCAAAAGCCAATTGTCCATCAGCGAAACCCATAAATCGTACCTGATCATGACTACTGGTAATTGTCCCCATTAGATTAACAGGCTGGAAGTGGTCAAGGTTAGCAGTTACAGATTTATTTAAACTTAGAAAATTAGGATTCCCTGAAAATTGCCATCTGGCAGGGAAATATAATGAAAAGTTGAACTGCGAGTTTAATTCACCTGGGTTGACAAACGAGCTGATTAACTCATCACTTCCAAAAGATTCACCTATTTGGTACAATTCGCGATCAGGTACGAAATATTTCATTTTTGAAGTGAGGGTCTTCCAGAATTTATGCGGTACATGTTTGGTGGCATCTTGCCGAAATCCATCAAAACCATATTCGGTTAACCACCAGACAGCATCGGATGTTACCTGTTCAACAGCAGCATCGTTATTCATGAAATCATAAGATGGTAGAAAAGTATCAAACCAGGTGGTGAGCATGGTTTCACCTGACCAGTTTCTAAGGTTTAAAGTCCCATCATCCAATTGTATTTTTCCATACCAATCCTGATGGTTTTTGAAATATTGATGTTCTTCATGAGTGTGATTACTTACAAAATCCAAAAGTATTTTCATATCATGTGTGTGGACGATGTTAACAAAATTCTTTAATTGTAATTCGGTTGTAAAATGGCGGTCAACAGCTCGAGGGTTTACTGGCCAGTATCCGTGGTATCCAGTAAATTTCCGCTGTGGTTCAATGTATTCTTTAAATGCAATTGAAGGATTTTGAATTATGGGTGATATCCAGAGAGCATTTATACCAAGTGAAGAAAAATATCCCTCATCAAGTTTTTTATTAACACCGGGGATATCACCACCTTTAAAGTTTGCAAGATGATGTAGTTCAGGATCCTCTACTGGAGCATTATTGGATGGATCTCCATCATAAAATCTATCGACTATTAGAGAATATAGAACTGAGAAATGCCAGTCGCCAGGATAATTTGTCACCGTCATTGGCATGCCATTGCGTATTAGTGTGTGATTTTCCCGTATAATCTTACCAGAATTTGTAACGGCCATAATTCTCAAAAGTCCATCGTAATTCTGTATTAATGAGGAAAACAATAAGACTGAACCATCAAAATTATAGAATTCCTCTGGTACTATATTATTGTTAAATAGTATCCACATCTGATGCGTATTTAAGGAATCACTATTGTCAGTATGATAATAATCGAAGCTCAAATAGATTGAATCTTGCTTAACAATTTGTTCGTTTTTTATAAACATTGCCTGCTTGTTAGAATCGTTATTTCCAATTTTTAGGATATTATTAAACCCACCAAGGCCATTGGGTAATGAATCCGGGTTTGCAGGATCCAGGATTTTAACACCATCTCTGACAAATTTGTATTCATAGTCTCCAGGCTTCATGTAATACTTTAATTGCCAACTGTTATCATCACCTATTTCAAGTGGTAATGATGTTCTATTCCAATCATTAAAATTACCCATCACAAACACTTTCTTGATATCAGTTTTAGCAGGATATTTAAATTCAATCAAAAATGTTGGTTTCACTTTTATCATTATCGTGAATGGATCAGTCCCGTTGTACATAGTTAATGTGGTATACCCTTTAGCGTTCGAGGACGGAGTGATATATAAACTATCTAGTGAGACTTTGAATGCAAAATTATCTGGGGCTATCTCACTAATGGAAATTACATCATCTCCTGTTTTTCGATAATTGCCAAGATCAACACCGAAAGTTTTGCCGAACTCCACAGGAATGGATGGTATTACTTCCATAGAACCGCCGATTAGGAATGACCCAATACTAAAAAATACAAGAGTAAATATTTTAGAAATCAAGATTCTTTCCTTTTTAGGATAATTCCTGTGGACGGCGTCAATTCAAACCTGTCATTTTCTTGATAAGACCTATTTAATTCGGGAGAATCAGGGGCAAATAATATCCGCCAGTTACCCTCTGGAACAATGAATTTAGCGTTCTTAACACGATTACCATTTACACAAACAAAGAGTGCATCTTCTTTATCGGGGTGAATATAATATCCAAAACTCTGCTTGTTCTTTGGCAGGTCAAATTCAATATCATCCAGATTTGCCCGTCTAAGGGCTGGGTGTTCTTTGCGTAATTTGATTAGGTCACGATAATAATCCACCAAGGATGAATTCATTTCTTTGTGATCCCAGTTGAGCCAATTAGTTTCATTATCCTTTTCATAGCTATTGTGATCCATTCTTCCAATATTTGGATCCGGCATGTTTGTAGGCGCTATGACCTTGCTTCTTCCCCACTCTTGACCTTGAGCCATCATCACTGTTCCCTGCGATGTTAAGAGCATAAACGCCGCCAGTTTATGAATTTTTAGTTCCTCAGCTGTCATCTGTGCATGTTTATCAATATCGACTATAACATCTTCAGGATCATTTTTTTGAAGTCCTATTCTAATAAAATCCCCTAACGTGTAGTCATCATGAGATTCAAGATAATTAACTGAATGGTTTACTGATATATATTGTCCACCTCTCTCTCTTGGTGAGCCTTGAATAAATCTTAAAAATGGATCCCTATGCAATTCACCTTGCCATTCACCAAAAATGAATCCAAGACCATCATGTGGGTTTTGACCTTTTACGCCATTTCGAAACTGATCATTCCAACTGGACCAATCCCGGTCAGAAAAACGATTTGGATCATATCCTCCACCCCATGGCTCGGCGGTAATAAATACATTTGGATTGATCTTGCGAGCTTCATCCCGAATCATTTCAAGGGTTTGCCAATCTATTAACAAGGCCAGATCAAACCTGAATCCATCAATATGATATTCTGTCATCCAAAACTTAACGCTGTTTAGAATAAACATCCTCATGTCTTCATCTTCGGTTTTCAGATCATTTCCACAACCACTAATACTGGTATAATCACCATTATCATTTGTACGGAAATATTTATTTTTCTCAATTTGCTTCAGTGGATGATGGTCATATTGAGATACATGATTATATACAACATCAAGTATGACCGAAATTCCAGAATCATGAAGTTTTTTAACCATTGTCTTGAATTCATGCACCTGCGCCCCACCAACACCATTCCACCCTCCTGATTCTGTAGTTCCATTGGAAGCATATTGCGATTCAGGGGCAAAAAAGTGAGTCGTCATATAACCCCAATGGTTACGTTCATAGGGGTTCCATGTATTCATTACATAAGTGGTTGAGTCTTTGAAGGGCAATTCTACATTTCCAAAATCAAAAAGGGGAAGAAATTCAACGGCATTATAACCCATATCCAATAAATGATTTATGCCGCCTTTTTGATTTGTATCTAGAAAACCTAAGTAGGTGCCGGGAGCTGAGGATCCCGATGTAGAATGAGCAGAAAGGTCTTTTAGGTGTGACTCGTAAATAACCATATCTCTGGGATGATAATTAACCCATGTATCATTTCCCCAGTCAAAATCTTCAGATATTATCAAAGTTTTAGCCACAGGATTAAATTTATTCTGAGTAGCTACAGCCATTGAGTATGGATCCGCGATGATTGTACTCTCCGGGAAACTTTGGGTATTTTTATCATAGTTG
>Ga0233430_1001991_pt1 | contig 25314 bp, 24 predicted proteins | sample SI_118_April2016_2_FD_179883 | JGI IMG/M metagenome (GOLD analysis project Ga0233430, IMG submission 179883) | Seawater microbial communities from Saanich Inlet, British Columbia, Canada - SI_118_April2016_150_MG | ecosystem: Environmental > Aquatic > Marine > Inlet | place: Canada: British... | reverse complement strand
GAGAAATGTCGGATCAAGGGAAAAAAATCGTTCACCTGGCACCCGCTTTCGGCCACGAGGCCAGTAACGCGGGCAAGATGATCAACGTGCAAATGAGTGACAGCGTTATGGCAATGGTGAGCAAGACGCCCATGCTGGACGTGCCAGGATGGCTTGAGAGGGCAATGCTGCCAAAAGAGCCGATGGTGGTTAAGGCGCTAAAGATGATGGCCCGGGGTGTTGACGTTGCCATGACATCGCCCACGCTTTCCCGGTCGCGTATTACTAGATGGATCGATCCGGCAATGCCAAGCCCGAATAATAGCGGCAGAACAATAACATTGGCGAAGTTGAACGGCAGGTTCAATATGACGGAAGCCGCCAGAGTAAACAAAGCAGCAAGGAATAGCGGGGCAAAAATCAGCACAATTTCGCGCACACCCTTGGTCAAGAATATGACCAGAACAACAATTAATATGACGGTCAAAATAGCGGCTTCGATAAAGGCCTGAACGACCGCTTTGCCGCCTTCGAAAATAACCACAGGCGTTCCGGTGGCAGCAGGTGCGATGAGGCGAACTGCCTCAACAAAAGCCGCTAACTCATCGCGGTTGCGCATATTACCTTTCGGCTTAATTTCAACTTTCACTCGCCCGTCGGCAGAGATTTGGCGCGTGGATAGTGGCTTCGGCAGATCCTTGAGCGAGATCGGCTCGGCATTCAAAGATTGTTTGAGCCGCACCAATTGCTTGGGCAAGCTGGCGAGCAGGCGTTGCTCCAATTCCTTGAGCGTCAAATCCGGATTGCCCGTACTGAGTAGTTTATTGAGAGAGATGCCGAATTTTTGAACGGCGGCAAATAACGGGCCGCCCGATTTTAAAGCGCTAAATTTCTTAATCTCCGCTTGCAGTTTGGTGGTTGCCTGAAGTCGTTTCTTTTTGGTGGAGACCGCGCTCGCCGGAGAGCCTGAAAATGCCGGGCCAAGGATGAGAGCTAAATTTTCAATAAGGGCAAGTTTGTCATCTTGGCTCGACGGCACCAGATCTGACAGCGTGATTACCTCCTCTACCAGAGGCAATTTTTTGGCGCGGGCTGCGATCTTATCTGCGGATGCCAAATCTTCCGCCAGGACGGTGATCGAATAAGGGTTGCCGTTGCCGCTCGCCATGAGATCAAAGAAGGTCGATACGGATTCGGTTTTGGTGTCCTTCAAATTCAAAGGATCAAAATCAAATAACACCTTTGGCGTAAGAAAAAGGGAAGCTACCGTAAGGATGACTGTGCCGCCAAGAATCAGTCGATGATGGCGACTAAAGTCAAAGGAGGAGAGGCCCGGCTTAGATTCTGTCTTGGTCGGTGGTGGCATCAAACTTATGAGGGTAGGCAATAATGTAAGATTGGCAAAGAGCGCAATGAACATGCCGCCACCAGCAATCAGCCCGAGTTCGGCCAAGCCAACATAATCTGTCGGCAAAAAGGAGAAAAAACCAATCGCGGCGGCAACTGCCGATAGGCTCAGGGCACCCCCAACATTCCGGGCTGCCACTGGCAAGGCGTTAGGAAGTCTCTCGCTATTTAAATATCGAAGCGCATAGTGAATACCAAAATCGACGCTAAGCCCGATAAATAGAACGGCAAAGGCTACCGAGATTAGGTTTAACGTGCCGACCGCAAAGGTGGCAAAACCAGCAGTCCAGACGAGCCCGAAGAGTAGGGTGATTAAAGTAGCCAGCACCAATCTGGTCGACCGCAATCCCCAGAAGAGGAGTAGAATTACGAGTGTTAAAGACAGCACGCCGGCGAGGCCCAAGCCGTTTTTGACACTTTTTAATTCTTCATCTGCTAGCGGAACCGATCCGGTCAACCGAAGTTTGGCCTGAAAATTCTCATCTAATTTTAATCCCTGGCCGATATTTCTGAGGCTGTTGATCGCCTCCTGGCCGGGTTGAAGCGAGCCAAAATCTGTTTTGGGTTGAATAACAAGGATGCGGGTTTCCCGCTCAGGTGGCTGGTCGTCGTTTTCCCCGGCGAGAATGTTTCGCCACGATAGGCGCGTCGGCTGTTTGTTTGTCTGGGCCATGATCACGGCTGACAGGCTATCGATCATCGGTCGGGCCGCACCCAGCAATTCTTGGGCGTTGGCACCTTCTTTTAAAAACAGGCTCAAAAGATCAAACAAGCCCGGCAGTGTCGGCTTCTTCCATAGCGTCCCTAAAAAGGGCTGCGCCTCAATAAGGCGATCTGACAGATCGGCAAGCTCACTCTCGCTTAGATACAGCAATCCGTTTTGATGAAAAAAAGCGAGGCCTGCGGGGTCGAATACGTCACCGTACAATTTGGGTTGAAGGCGCAATTTAGCGGCAATCAGATCAGCGGCCTCATTGACAAGATCGATGTTGGGGCCATCGATAACGGCGACGATATTATCGGAGAACTGCGGGAAGGCCTTGCTCAGCGCGATTGAGTTTTGCCGGAACGGCAGATCCGGTGACAGCATTTCCGACGTGTCTGTGCTAATGCTAATATTTGTGATCGCGTAATAAGCCAAGGCCATGGTCACGATTGTGGCCAAGAGAATTGTCGTGATCGCCTTTTTGCATATAAAACCGACCCACTGGCTGATGGCATCTTGCAATTTATGTGAGTGCGTTATGGGCAATTTGGTCAACCAAGCCTCTGAGCTGTTTAATTTGTATTTATCCTCAATAGTTTATCGCAAACTTGACAGAGCGGCACTAGTTAAACATTTTGCTGTAATGACAAAAAATCAGCCCCCCCCTTACGACCAACGTCTGGCGCGTCTTATGGTACGGCCCCTGGCGCAGACGCCGATCAGGCCGAATCACATAACCGGCCTCACGCTCCTAATGACATTTGGGGCAGGCGGGCTGTTTGCGCTCGGCGATGATGCTCTGGCCAATTGGGCGGCGGGCCTCTTTGTCTTCGCGCGCTTCTTGGATCATTTTGATGGAGAGCTTGCCCGGCTTCAGGGCACCGCTTCTAAATTCGGCTATTACTTCGATTACGTGGTGGGTGGCCTCAGCTATGCAGCTTTGTTTGCCGGGCTAGGCTTTGGGCATTTTCACGGGTTTAATCAAGGCGCGCTCGGCAATTGGGCGCTGTTGCTGGGCGGCGCAGGAACAGCTTCAGCGCTGATCTCACTATTTTCCAATCTCGGCATTGATCAGCGCACGGCAGAGCTGGTTGAGGGTGAGGCAATTGGCTATCCGGCCTGGGCGGGGTTTGAACTCGAAGACGGCATCTATTTAATTGCGCCGGTAACTTGGCTGGGTTTTCTCACGCCGTTTTTTGTTGCGGCAGGCATTGGCGCGACGATCTATTGCTTGTGGACGATTTGGAGTTACCTGCGCCTAGGGTCCCAAAAAGCGCCGGAATTTAAAGAAGAAAAAGACCGCGAAAAGTGACGCTCCAAAGGCCGCTGCGACAATGAGTTGCGTGCTCCACCCGAGCAGTACAGTTACCGGCACGGCTAACATCGCATCATCTGGATCAAAGCCAGCCGAGCCTTTCAATTCTGCAGTCCGGCTGCCTTCCTGTTCTTCAGCCCGCATGACCAGCCACAGGACGGCTGTAATAGCCGCACCAGCGACAATGCCGAGCGGGATCGCAAGCTCGCCCAATTGAGAGTGGCGGAGGCCGATGCCGATACCGACAAAGGCCAGCGCGTTTGATAGGGAATCGGCGATGAGGTCAAACTTGTGGCCGCCGGGCGATGTCTTGCCGGAGAGTCGTGCCAAAACACCGTCGGCTCGGTCGAGCAACATCGAGAGCACAAAGACACCACTGCCAATTATCGAAAAGAGATCCTCACCGATCGCAAAGCAGGCAGCGGCCCCAAGTCCGGTAGCCAGTCTCACAGTTGTTATATGATTTGGTGTGATGGGGGTGTTGACCAAAGGTCGCACGCCGACGGAGGCGATCCGATGTAACCAAGTATTGTGACTAATGGTGTGTTCTCCCTTTAGACCTGTTGATCGATTGCGGACGTGCTATAAACGAGTTGATATTAAAATAACCGATTTTGATGCTCGAATAAACCCAACTGGAATTGCTGAATGAGCAAAGAACCAATGCTTTTAACGCCGGGACCTTTGACGACATCGAAGGCGACCAAAGAGGCGATGCTCCGGGATTGGGGATCGCGGGATGCAGCGTTTATTAAACTCAGCGCTGAAATTTGCCAAAAACTCGAGATATTAGCCGGGGTTGAGCCAGAAAACCCAAGTCATTGTTGCGTGCTAATCCAAGGCAGCGGCACCTTCGTTGTTGAAGCCGCCCTTGATACGCTGGTGCCCAAAGACGGCAAGGTTCTGGTGCTGGTCAATGGTGCCTATGGGGCGCGGATGGCAAGAATCTGTGAAATTAAAGGGCGGTCTTATGAAATTTTTGAGACCGATGAGGATACGCCGCCGGACGCTGAACAGCTTGCTAAGCACTTGGCTGATGATCCTGAAATAACCCATGTTGCGGCCGTGCATTGCGAGACGACATCTGGAATATTGAATCCGATCGCAGAAATCGCTGATACCATTGCCAAGGCAGAGCGGCATTTAATCATTGATGCGATGAGCTCCTTTGGGGCTTTGCCGTTGAACGTCCAAGATGTTGCTTGTGCAACAATTTTGGCATCTTCAAATAAATGCCTGCAAGGTGTGCCGGGAGTTGGGTTTGCCATCATTGAAAAAACGGCGCTCACAGCGTCCAAGGGCAACGCGACCTCGCTCAGTCTGGATTTGTATGATCAATGGCAGAATTTTGAGCAGACTGGACAGTGGCGCTTTACTCCGCCGACCCATGTGTTGGCCGCTCTAGGCCAGGCGCTGATTGAGCATGAGGCCGAAGGTGGCATTGAAGGGCGCGGCCGACGGTATCAGGAAAATTGCCAGACCCTGGTTGCGGGTATGCAGAGGCTTGGCTTTTCGACCTATCTCTCTGACAATCTGCAAGCGCCGATTATTGTGACGTTCAATTTGCCGAGCGAAGGTAATTTCGAATTTGAGCAGTTTTACGACAAGCTGCATGACCGCGGCTTCGCGATCTATCCCGGAAAACTCACCAAAGCGGATAGCTTTCGCATCGGCTGCATCGGGGATATCACCAAGGTCGACATAGAAAACGCCGTCAAAGCTATTGCCGAGGTGATGGCAGAAATGAGTTCAGTGCCATGAATTTTGTGCCAGGCACCGAATAGGAAAATTAACTATTTGTGATGAAGTTTTGGAAGCGGCGGGCGACGTCTGCCGGCTTTACGGTGGGACGACCGAGATTGTCGATCGAGCCGGTATTAATTTTTGCATGAATAAGCGATGGGCCATTTGAGGCCGAGGCGGCAGACAAAGCTTCTGCAAAACCAGATAAATTATCAGTCGTAGCGGCAAAGCGATAACCACAGGCGAGGGCGATTTGGGCAAAGTCTACATGCGGGCTGACGGTTGCCTGTCCACCGGTTGAATCGTGCACGCCGTTATCTAAAATAATGTGGGTGAGGTTTTTGGGCGCGGTTGCGCCAATGGTTGCCAAGCTGCCCATTTTCATCAGGGCGGCTCCATCACCGTCCAAGACGACAACGGGTTTGTTGCTGTTGAGCGCAACGCCCAGGCCCATAGCCGAGGCGCCGCCCATTGAGCCGACTTGATAGATGTGCTGGGGGCGGTCTTGGATGGTGAAAAGCTCGCGGCCGCATTTGCCGGTCGTGGCGATGATGGCGGTGTCAGCAGAGACGGTTTCGACGACTTGCTCTAAAGTTTGATAGCGGTTGGCCTCAATGGTACCTGTCCGAATATCTTCGTAAGCACCGCGTGGCTTGATCTCCGGTGCTGCCTGGTCCAAGTCTTCCGGTGCGACTGAGCCCTTTTCCATGATAAAGCCAAAAGGTAAATTGCTTTCTTCAATAACTTTTTCAGCGGCGTCCAAAATGCCGGTGACCTCTTCCGGCATGCGCGGAAAGGTCATTGAGCGCACCCTCATCAGTTCCATCAAAGACTGGGTAATTTGGCTCATTAATTCATGTTGCGGCTCATCAGCAACGCCCGGCTGACCGCGCCATGTGGTGATTAGAAAAGTTGGAATACGAAATGGATAATTGAGCGAAGTGATCGGATTGACGCAATTGCCGAGCCCAGAATTTTGGCACATGACAACGGTTTTGCGGCCTGCCAGCCAAGCCCCGGCTGCGATCGCAACCGCTTCGCCTTCGCTTGCTGCGCCAACGTAATCGGTTTTATCAGATGAAATGGCCCGGTTGATAAACGGGCTCAGAAAAGAGCACGGCACACCGGTATAAAAATCATAGCCTCGTTCATGGGCAGGGAGAATAAAGTCGTCGGCGGAAATCATATCGCTCGATCCGCCTATAGGAATTTCTGCGCGTCAGCGAGGTCGTCGGCATTATCAATGTCGAGCCAATGGCCGGAAATATAGATAACGTGGATGGTCTCACCGGATTGAATGAGGCGTTCAAAAAGATCGATCATGGAGGCCTCGGTGGCAGTTCCGTCACCTTGCATGGCAGCAATCTCTGCTCGCACGCGTTCCGCGCCGGCGTCAGAAAATTTAGCGAGGCCAATCCATTCGCCCTGAATATCATCAGCCGCAAAATCATGGCCAATTGACGTCAACTGAACTTCGTCTTCGTCGAGATATTTTGTCGTGAAAGGTTCTTGGCATTGGACCAAATCCCGCAGACGCGATTGTGGGTTGGGATCGCGCTCCTGCCACATGGCGTCTGCTACCAGAACAATATCGCCATCTGTCTCCATTAATAGGTCCAACACGTAATGGCGAAAAAGAATGTCACCATAGGAGAAGATGCATTTGCCGTTCAATTGGTCGATGGCCTGGGAGAGCGAGGTAACTTCGCCGCTGGTCTCAAAGTCGTCATTGTCGCGGAAATCGATCGACGGCAGATTAACCGTGGATTTTTTATAGCCACGCACGACAGATATTTTGCGGATGCTGGCTTGATTAAAGGTCGTCACGAGACGTCGGAGTAAGGGCTGGCCTCTGACATCGACCATGCATTTTGGGCGGTCTTCGGTGAGTTCAGCCATTTCTTTGCCTCTGGAAGCCGCTAAGATAATCGCTTTGGTTTCGCCCTGGCTATTCGGCAAATACATTTTTTCCGCTTCGGCCAATTCGCTATTGTCAGCTAGCTCAAACAATTCTTTCACGCTGGCGATACCATCTTCGACGCCGGATAAAGATTGATCACGGTGAATACGGCGGGAAATTTCACGCATCGCAGTTGTTGCGGCGCGGATATTATGATTGGCCCAAATGACGATGGATGTGCCAACCTCTCTAAATTCATCGGTTGGGGTTTGGTAGTAGGTCGTCGGCACGATGACGACCGGGCACCGATTGCCCCATTCTTTTAGGAAATCAAGAATTTCGACACCGTCGCGCTGCTTTGAGTGGATTAGAATACCGTCGGCACCGGCCTCGTGATACGCAGCGGCGCGTTTGAGCGCCTCCTCCATCCCCCAGCCTGAGATCAGCGCCTCGACCCGGGCAATGACACTGAAATCATCATCCAATTGGCTGTCTTTGCCGGCTTTGATCTTGCCGCAAAATTCATCAATGTCGGCTAACGGCTGACCTTCGCCGATAAAGGAATTTGTTTTAGGAAACAGCTTATCTTCGATGCATATACCGGCGATGCCGCGCTGGCCCAATTTTCGAACTGCGCGGCGAAGATTGTTGAAGTTACCATAACCGGTATCGCCATCCACCAATATGGGAATGCGCGTGGCATCCGCCATAAACTCCAGCATTTCAAGAACTTGGGTCCAAGAAGCTTCGTTACTGTCTCTAACGCCCAAAGCGGCTGACATTGCGAGACCAGAGGCCCAGATACCTTTAAAGCCGGCTTCTTCGACAATTTTGGCCGATATGCCGTCATGGGCTTCCATCAGAAATTCGATCTCGGGTGAGCGCAACAAAGCCTTCAGCTTTGCCGATTTTGTTAAAGTCGGTGCTTTTGACATCGGTTCCGAAACCGGGTCTGTCGGTGGCAATGAGCTCATTTCACCTCAAAAAATTGCTAAAATTGACAAAAGTTATGGCTAAGTCATAGCTGTTTCGCGATATTGGCACAATTGGCAATTTTCAAATCGATATTTTTCATCTATTGAGAATGTAATGTTACATGAACCAAAATTATCTGACGACCAAGTAAGCCAATTCCGCGACCAGGGATTTCTGGCACTGAATGATGCATTTAAGGACGCGGAAATTGACGCGATCCGTGCATGGGCAGGCGAAATTGCGGCGCGCCCGGAAGAAATTGGCACCCAGTGGGTCTATCATGAGACCAGCCTTTTGGATGGCCATAAAGATCTGATCAATCGAATTGAAAATATGACGCCGTTTCATGAAGGTCTGTCAAAGCTCGCAAATTGTTTGATCCCGTCGGTCGGCCAGCTTTTGGGTGAAGAGGCGGCGCTTTTCAAAGATAAAATTAACTTCAAGATGTCAGGTGGCGAAGGCTTCGAGCCGCATCAGGATTCTCAAGCCGGCTGGGAAGATTACGCTAAATATTTTATCAGCGTGATGGTCTGCATTGATGAGGCAACGCTGGAAAATGGCTGTCTTGAACTGGCTCCCCGGCCCGACACGATGGCGGATGCCCACTTGGTCGGCCAGGAGTGGGTGCCGCTGTCTGAGGAAGCAACCGCTCAAATGGATTTCAAACCCTATCCGGTTAAACCCGGTGATGTGATCTTTTTTGATTCTTATGCCCCCCATAAGTCGGCCCGAAATATGACCGATACCACGCGGCGGCTTTATTTCTCGACGTATAACCGATTGTCCGAAGGCGATCATTTAGCGGCTTACTACGACGACAAGCGCAAAAGCTTTCCACCCGATATTGAGCGCGAAGCCGATAAAGAATACGTCTACCGCGTCTAGGCTTTGAGGAGCGGCAGTATTATGTTGTGGGCTCGGGTGAGGTCTTCGGGAAAATCTATTTCGATCCAAGGCAGGCCGGTAATGTTCTCGGATTTGATGCGGCTGCTCGTGGGGTTGAGCATGTATTCCCGAAAGGCTTGTTCGTAGGGTTGCTCGACAGAGCCTTCGCTGACAAATCGCTCAATGATGCCAGCAATTTTTTCAGCTGCTTCTGGTGACCATTTCACAAAGCCTGGCCATTCACCCAAAATGTCGCACTCTATATCAACATTTTTCTGAAATTCGATGATCTGATCGTCCTTGAGACACAGCATTACCGGCTCATCACCGGGTTCAAATTCAGTGTCGTATAAAATGTGAGAATTTTCGTGAGTTGCTACCAATTTTTGGACGAGTGCCGGATCGCAAAGCACATCGGCATCCATAAATAAGATGTCTGCGCCGGAACGCATCGTGTCGGCAGCGCAAGAAAGTGAGACAATGCTGCCATCACGGTAGTCCGGATTTACAACGGTTTCGACATAGTCCAGGGCATCGATGGCGATTAATTCGTCTCTGATGTCGTCGGCACGATAACCAACCACGAGCGTCAGTTTCTCAATGCCCGAGGTTTGTAATATTTCGATGTGACGCGCGAGCAGGCTCTGACCGTCAAACTGCAACAGGCATTTTGGCACATGGGTTTCGTCGTTATTGGAGAGGCGCGCACCTACGCCAGCGGCTAACATGATGGCTTTCATAATGACTTTTAGTTAATCTAAATAACCCTGTTCGCCAAACCATTTTATTGCATCACGGATGGCATCAATCGGCGGGCGGTGAGTGTAGCCGAGCTCCTTCTGAGCTTTGGCAGAGCTAAAATACATTTTTTTTCGGGCCATGTTGACGCCATCCACCGTGGCAAAGGGCTCGGCCCCATGGGTGAGCTTAGCCCAAGCCTCGGCGAGATAAGCGATGGGCAGAACAACATTGTGAGGAATGCAGATTTTGGGTGCCGGCTTGCCGGTAACTTCTGCGACCAGTTCCAGGATTTGCTTAAGGCTCAAATCTTCGCCCCCCAGAATATAGCGCTCGCCAATAACTCCTTTATCGAAGGCCAGGATATGTCCGCGGGCGACATCATCGACATGAACAACATTGAGACCAGTATCGACATGAGCCGGCATTTCTCCGCGGGCAGCCTGGACAATCATACGTCCTGTCGGGGTTGGCTTAATATCCCTTGGGCCAATCGGGGCGCTTGGATTAACGATAATTGCTGGTAGTGATCGCTCGACGATCAAGCGCTTTATTTCTTCTTCGGCCAAAAATTTAGAGCGCTTATAAACCCCGATCATGGTGTCGAGCGAGGAGGGTGTCTTTTCATCTGCCGGCGTCGCATCGCCGTTGATACCGAGTGTGGCCACACTGCTGGTATAGACGATCCTTTCAATGCCGGCATCGAGAGCGGCGGTCATAATCATGCGCGTGCCGGTTAGGTTGGTTGCGGTCATTTCTTCAGGGCGCCGGGCCCAAATGCGATAATCAGCGGCAACATGGAACAAAGCCTGACAGCCCTCGAGGGCGCGCTCCAGTGAAGCTTTATCATCCAGATCACCAATGCATATTTCACAATCCAGGCCAGCCAGGTTTCGGCGGTCGCTCTGTTCTCGGATGAGAACGCGCACCTGGTCTCCGTGCTCCAGCAATTGCCGTAAAACGGCTGCGCCGACAAAGCCAGTTGCTCCTGTTAATAATATTTTCAATGGACCCTCAATAATTACCCCTTTTCTTTATACGGCATTTTAATTGATTTGACAGGACGTGCTGTGAAGCTCATTTTCTGGTCATAAAACGAGTCGTAGAATGATTCTAATTGTTTTTGAGTTAAGTTTAGCCAGACGAGTAGTTTTTTGAGTGAAATGAAGCCAAAATATAAAGTTTTATTGGCGCAGCCACGGGGCTTTTGCGCCGGCGTTGAGCGGGCCATTGAAATCGTCGAACGCGCCCTCGAAATTCATGGTGCCCCGGTCTATGTCCGCCATGAAATTGTTCATAACAAGCGAGTTGTTGATACCTTGCGTCAAAAAGGTGCGGTCTTTGTTGATGAAGTCGATGAAATACCCGATGACAGTGTGACGATTTTTAGCGCGCATGGTATTTCCGAAGCTGTTGAAAACCAAGCCCGTCTTCGGAATTTACCAATTATCGACGCAACTTGTCCGTTGGTCTCAAAGGTTCATAAAGAAGGGCAGAATCACTCAAAGAGCAATCGGGATGTCATATTGATCGGTCATGCCGGTCATCCCGAAGTCGAAGGCACGATGGGTCGAATTCCCGGCCAGGTCCATTTGGTGACCAATGTCGATGATGTGAATGCTTTGGAAATACGTGATCAAAATGAAGTTGCCTACGTCACCCAGACGACGCTCAGTGTCGATGATACGCGCGATATCATCGAGGCCTTAAAAAAGCGTTTCCCAAAAATTATTGGACCGGATGTTCGCGATATTTGCTATGCGACGCAAAATCGCCAACAGGCCGTTCGTTACGTGACAGATGACATAGATCTGTTGCTGGTGGTCGGGGCTCAAAACAGCTCGAACTCCAATCGTCTAAAAGAGATTGGAGCCGAACATAATATTCCCAGCCATCTAATCGATGATGCCACAAGCTTTGACCCAAACTGGCTTGAGGACGTTTCGACCATTGGCATTACTGCAGGTGCCTCCGCGCCGGAAGAATTGGTGACGGAATTGCTGGCGCGACTTGATGAATATGGTGAAATCGATCTCGAGCTCGTAGCCGGCGTTGAGGAAAATATTCAATTTAAATTGCCGCCGGAATTGCTGGGTGACGGCAACCAAGATTCCAAAGCACGGGCATAAGCAATGGCGGTACCTTTAATTCAGCAATTGCGGGTCGGCGGCTATATCTTCAAACAGCGATTGAAGAGTGCGGCGCGCTATCCACTGGTTTTGATGTTGGAGCCGCTGTTTCGTTGTAATTTGGCCTGTCCGGGCTGTGGCAAAATCGACTATGAGGATGAAATTCTCAATCGGCGCCTCAGTCTTGAAGAATGTCTCGCAGCCGTTGATGAGTGCGGGGCGCCCATTGTTTCCATTCCAGGTGGCGAGCCGCTGCTCCACAAAGAAATGGCGGATATTGTAAAAGCCATCATTGCGCGCAAAAAATTTGTCTATCTCTGTACCAATGCCCTGCTGTTGGAAAAGAAAATTGATGAATATGAGCCATCACCTTATCTGACTTTTTCGGTGCATCTGGATGGTCTCGAAAAACAGCATGATCATGCTGTTGATCAGCAAGGTGTGTTTAAGCGTGCCGTTGCCGCCATTCGCGATGCTAAATCCAAGGGCTTTCGCGTAAATATAAACTGCACCCTGTTTGATCAGATGACAGCAGACGAGATTGTCGAATATTTCGATTTTGTCTGTGATGATTTAGGCGTTGAAGGTATCACGGTTTCGCCGGGCTATGCATATGAGCGCGCACCAGACCAAGAACATTTTCTCAATCGGGAAAAAACCAAGCAGCTTTTTCGAAACGTGTTCGAGAAGGGCCGAGAGAAAAATAAGGGCCGAGCTTGGCGGTTCAGCCAATCGTCTTTGTTTCTCGATTTTTTGGCGGGCAACCAATCTTACCATTGCACACCCTGGGGCAACCCAACGCGCAACGTGTTTGGCTGGCAACGTCCCTGTTATCTTTTGGGCGAAGGCTACGCCAATTCTTTCCAAGAGTTGATGGCGGACACCGACTGGGACAAATACGGCACCGGAAATTATGAAAAATGCGCCAACTGCATGGTTCATTGCGGCTATGAGCCAACAGCCGTTATCGATACGGTCGCCCATCCGCTCAAAGCCTTGAAAGTTGCTTTGAGGGGCGTGCGCACAGATCAGCCTATGGCGGCAGAGATTTCGCTTAAAAACCAGCGACCAGCAGATTTTGTGTTTGAAGACGTTATCGCAGAACGCCTAGAGAGCGAAGCCGAGCGCAGCGACGCGGCCTAAAGTCGCGAAGGCTTTTCGACTATTATTCCCAAGCCTAATCAAATCCGGTAAATCGGTAGGATTTTTTGCCAAATCGAGCAGAACCTTGCTAATTTGTATTTCTCCACCTCCATCAATTGCGTTCAAACACGCCGCTGGAAGATTTTGCTCAGCGGTGTCGGAAATCGCACGGACAATCAAAAAAGGACAGCCTTGTTCGCGAGCGGCTTTAGCGATGCCTAGAGATTCTATGTCAACGGCAACGGAACCGAGTGTCTGATGTAAGCGACGCTTTTCAATGGCATCTGAAATAAGGGCGGTAGAGCCATATAGATTGCCATCTGATAAGGCCATTCTTTGGCTGAGATGAGACGTCAGTTTTTTGTGATAGAGAAGATCGGTTGCTAGAATTTCTCCTCTGCCGTCCACGACGGAGCGGGGGAGAACTAAATCACCGGCTTTAAGCTTTGGGCTAAGCGCGCCGGCGACGCCAAAGCTGATTAAAAGTTCACAGCCATTTTGTACCAGCTTACTAGCTAAACGACAGGCGTCGTCCGTACTCGCTCCGGCGCAACATATATCAATTTCTGGAATTTCGGTTTTGCCTCGCAGAATGGCGGCTTCTTTTTCAATCCCGGTAATGAATCCAATCCGTGCCACAGCGATCGTACCCGCTATAGACCGAAGACAGGGTGGTTTGAATTTGTGCTTTTGAGATTGCGGTATCGCGCCAAAGCTAAAAGTGGGAAATATTGGCGGTAGCCATAGTAGCGAAGATAAAAAACGCGCGGGAAGCCAACCGCATTAAAATGCTCTTCCTCCCAATCACCATCTTTTTTGCAGGTGTCGGTAAGAAATTTAATGCCATTGGCAACGGCGTCACTTTTGGTTAGGCCGACAGCCATTAAAGCTAATACGGCCCAGGCGGTCTGGGAGGGAAGGGAGTAACTAAAATCCTCTTTCACGTAACTAGACTCATAACTGTCACAGCTTTCTCCCCAGCCACCATCTTCGTGTTGAACGGTTAAAAGCCATTGGACAGCACGGAGAATATAAGGCGCGTGCATATCCTCACCGGCTATATTCAAGGCCGATAAAACGGACCAAGTGCCATAAATATAATTGGTGCCCCAGCGGCCAAACCACGAACCGTCTTGTTCCTGTTCTTGTTTGAGATAAGCAATGCCGGTGGCCATTGCCGGGTGAGCACCGTCATAACCAATTTGAGCCAGAAAGCTTATGCAGCGGGCAGAGACATCGGCGCTTGGTGGGTCCAGCAGGGCACCGTGATCGGCGAAAGGCATGTTCTCTAACAGATAATATTCGTTATCCGCATCAAAAGCCGCCCAGCCGCCGCTTTTTGACTGCATGCCGACAACCCATTCAGCCGCACGTTGAATGGCAGGCTCGTACGCTTTGTTGCCGGTTCGATGAAGCGCCATGGCGACGACGGCGGTATCGTCAACATCCGGGTAATAATCATTGCGGTATTGGAAGGCCCAGCCACCTGGGCGTAGATTGGGCCGCCATACCGCCCAGTCTCCAACGCATTCTTTGATTTGGAGTTCTTCCAGCCAATCACATGATTTGGCAATGGTGTCCTCCGCAATCGAGCGGGGTCCAGAGGATTGAGTAGCCTCTAGCATCGCATGGGCGGCGAGGCTGGTATCCCAGACCGGAGATAAGCAAGGTTGGCAGTAGGCTTCTTCACCGCCAATGACGAGTAATCTCTCGAGCGCTTTTCTGGCCATGACGACATGCGGCTCGTCCTTTGGAATGCCGAGTGCGTCAAAGGCCATCAAGGCATTTGCCATGGCTGGGAATATACCGCCCAGCCCGTCTTCACCATTAAGGCGCTCGGTGATAAAGCGCATGCCTTTTTCAATGCCGCGATTGACAAAAAAATTGGGTATGAGCCAATCAATGGGACGGGCAATCCGATCCATGGCAATCATCAAACTCCCCAGCCAATTACCCTTAGGGTTTTCGATCCGGTAATCTTCCTTGAAGCGAGACTTGGTGAACAGTTCGTCCAATGTGACATTTCGCGGGTTTTTGGCTTTGGGTCTGAGCGCCGTCAAAATGAGCAGAGGCACGGTCACCGTGCGGGTCCAATAGGAAACTTTGTTGATGTGGAGTGGAAACCATTTTGGTGCGAATAAGATCTCAATCCGCGTAACCGGCGTTGCGCGCCACGGCACCAAACCAAATAGTGCCAGCGTGATGCGGGTGAAGACGTTTGATTCCTTTGCGCCGCCATGCGCCAATATGGCATCGCGGGCCTTGATCATATGGGCGGCATCGGGATCATCTCCAACCAGCTTGAGAGCTAAATAGGCCTTAACGGAGGCGCTGACATTTATTTCACCACCATAGTAAAGCGGCCAGCCACCATCTTCATTTTGAATCCGTCGGATGTAATTGGCGATCTTTCCTTCAATCTTGTCGTTGATTTCATCCAAGTAGTGGTTGAGCAGAATATACTCCGCCGAGATCGTCACATCGGCTTCTAGGGGAAAGGCCCAATGCCCATCTTCGGCCTGGCAATCTTGCAAATGCGATTGGGCTCTTTGAATGGTATCATCCAATGAGGTCGCATCGACCGCTTTTTGAGCCGCTAAATTTTTTTCAATGTCGCCTGACATGTCGATTCAAAACCCAGTTAAGTACGATATGTTCCCGAAATAATTGTTCAGCAATTTATGCTTTAAATATTAAAATACGCGCTGCCAGCATTAATTTCCAGGCTTTCGATACTTTTACTGGAATATTCAGGCGTTCCCAGCCGCGACGTTCCAGCAATATAAAAAGCCGACGGTAAATTTTCATCATAACTATAGCTGGGCGAATGGCCGTTTTATCGCATGTTTCAATAATTGCCTGGGCTTGCTGGAAATCCAGCCGAGCGCGCTCAGCAAGCTCAATACAGACTTCAACGAGGCCTGGATGGGCGAGGATTTCATTGATGTCTGGGTCAGGGATGCCTGGGTCAAGGACACCATGACGGGCGAGTAATTCTTTTGGCAGGTAAATTCGATCCCGTTCGGCATCCTCGTAGATGTCGCGCAAAATATTAGTCAATTGCAAAGCCTCGCCCAATGATTTGGCCAACTGCCTGCTTTTCTCTGGCGCAAGACCAAACACCGCATTGGAAAGCCTGCCAACGGCACAGGCGACGCGATCACAATAAAGCTCAAGCTCCGCCATGTCTTGCAATTGTAATTTATCGATTGCATCTGTTTCCATGCCATCAATCACGGCGACAAAATCTTCTTTAGCCAAGCCGTAGAGCCTGAGAGGTTCAGCCAAGGCGCGGGTTATTAGATGATTGGGCGTGCCGTCATATAGCTTGTCTATCTCATCCCGCCAGATCTGAAGATTTATCCGCTTGGTCTCCAAGGCTTCTTCGCCATCGGCAATATCATCGACTTCCCGGCAAAATGCATAGATCGCAAACATAGCATCGCGCTTTGCGGGTGGCAGTAAGCGCATTGCCCAATAGAAAGACGTCCCCGATCTTTGGACGATCGCAAGTACGCCTTCTTTGATGTCGTATTCTAACCTGTCTTGGGGCATTAAACGCTTTGCTCTTCGCTAGTGTTGCACTGACTTTATCGCCAAAGCTGTAGAATGCAATGCTGCAACGCGAGGTTATCTAAATAGCGACCCTAGAGCGCCTGAAATACAACAGGTTATATATTCAATTTTCGATAATTTTACTTTGCCCTGGATAGGGTCATTTTGACGGAGTTTTCGGCTCAATCGATTGGCAATATTGATAATGGCTTGAGATTCCATCGCCAGTCTGGTGCTTTTTAGGCCGGTGGGGAGGGCTGCTGCTTTACGCATTAATTCATCAACACCCGCCAAAATTTCGTTGAGACAGTTTCGCAGCGATGGCGTTGCTTTGGTGGCCGTGAGGTCTTCAATTTTTGCCTTGTTGTGGGCCAATATATCGGCCGGCAGATAAACGCGATCAAGTTCCTGATAATCTTCGCGGCAGTCCTGCAGATGGTTGAGGATCTGCAGGGCCGCGCATAACGCATCAGAGGGCTCATAGCCGGCCTGATCGCCCACCTTAAAACCCCCATGGAGATCTATTAAATAACGCCCAACTGGGGCGGCAGAAAGCTGGCAATAATCGATCAATTCCTGCCAATTGGCATATCTGGTCTTAGTTGCATCTTGTTTAAAGGCCGCCAATAAATCGAGGCAATGGCTGGGCGTGACATTGGTCGCAATCAAACTTGCGGCCATGAGCCCGGCTTGAGGGGGAGGGTTTTCGCCGGATGACTTGTTGCTCAAGCCCTCTTCAAACTGATCAAGTCGGAGAATTTTCTCCTCAGAGGCTAAATCGGGAGAATCTGCAATATCATCCGCCGCCCTGGCAAAGTGATAAAAAGTCGCTATATGCGGCCGCAATTTGGCCGGCAATAGCCACGAGCCAACGGGAAAATTCTCGTAAGCTGTGTCTTTACCAGAGGATACTTCGACTGTGGACGTGTTCATAATGATGCGATGATTGCAGATGAGGGCTGGCAAGTCCAATCCGGCTGTTATAAAAAAACCTATGGAACAAATTAAAAGACATCAGAGGATTGCTGTGAAAATAGGCGAGGTCATTGTTGGCGGTAATGCCCCTGTCGTGGTGCAGTCTATGACCAATACGGATACCGCAGATGTTGCCTCTACTGTGGCCCAAGTCGCTGCTTTAGCCAAAGCCGGCTCTGAGCTTGTTCGGGTAACGGTAAACACAGAAGAGGCTGCCGCTGCGGTCGCCCTCATTCGGGCGCAATTAGACGAGATGGGGTGCCTTGTGCCGTTGGTCGGCGACTTTCATTACAATGGCCATTTGTTGCTGACAAAGTTTCCCGATTGCGCCGCAGCGCTGGCTAAATACCGCATCAATCCCGGCAATGTCGGCTTCAAGGACAAACGTGATCAGCAATTCACCGTCATGATCGAGCAGGCGATTAAATATGATAAGCCGGTTCGCATCGGCGTGAACTGGGGAAGCTTGGATCAGGATCTTCTCGCCCGTTTTATGGATGACAATGCCAAGCTCAAAGATCCCAAAGACGTCCAATTGGTGATGCATGAAGCGTTGGTAGCTTCGGCCATGGAAAGTGCGGCCTTGGCCGAAGACATAGGTCTGGCCAGAGATCATATTATCTTGTCGTGCAAAGTGAGCTCGGTGCAGGATCTCGTCGCGGTCTATCAAATGCTGGCGGCCAAATGTGACTATGCGCTGCATTTGGGACTGACCGAGGCGGGCATGGGCTCAAAAGGTATTGTGGCCTCGACGGCGGCGCTTTCTGTTTTGTTGCAGCAGGGCATTGGCGACACCATCCGGATTTCGCTGACACCCGAGCCCGGTGGTGATCGGACCAAAGAAGTGATCGTTGGCCAGGAAATTCTCCAATCCCTGGACATTCGCTCTTTCACCCCGCAAATCGCGGCCTGTCCCGGCTGCGGGCGGACGACCAGCACGGTGTTTCAGGAGTTGGCGGATGATATTCAGAACTATGTCCGCGCGCAAATGCCGGAATGGGGCGAGCGCTACATTGGCGTCGAGGATATGCAGGTCGCCGTGATGGGCTGCATTGTCAACGGCCCGGGTGAAAGCAAACACGCCAATATTGGGATTTCTCTACCGGGTACTGGAGAGCAGCCTGCGGCGCCTGTGTTTATTGACGGGGAAAAGAAAATGACGCTCAGGGGCGAAAATATCGCTCAAGAGTTCAAGCAAATCGTCGATGACTACGTGGCCTCCAGCTATACCCAAAAACCTTTGTAATTTGCCCTATTGAGGGCTGGACAGAGCGCGCCTTTTTTCCTATAAGCGCGTCTCTAACAGATAACTCACCCAGGTGAGGGGCGTCCTGCCCAAATCAATTTAAGATCGATTTCGTCTGATAGATATGCCCGGGTAGCTCAGTTGGTAGAGCAGAGGATTGAAAATCCTCGTGTCGGTGGTTCAATTCCGCCCCCGGGCACCACCACCTTTTTTCTCTATATATTTCAATGACTTAACTTTTCGGTTAGTCACTTTTTTCGGTTAGTCACTTTTTTGTTCTAGCTTTGTTTTGCCGACACTTTGGCGATTGCCGAACGCGCCAGCTTTTTTTGTCGTGCAGATTTCGTGTATCGGTCAACTTCTTTGGCGGACCGATGCCCGGTGATGGCCATAATTTCGCGATCGGTACAGCCCATTTCCGCAAATAACGCTGCCGAGGCTTTCCGAAGTCCATGGGCCGAACAATGTGAGAGATCTGCTTCAAGACACCATTTTTTAAACCGATTTCCAAAACCATTCTGTGTGAAGGGTTTATTAAAATGTGTCACCAGGAATGTTAATTCGCCTGTTGGGGTTTGATCCAGGATGCCCTGCAAAACGGGCGCTATCGGTATATTTAGGGTCACGGGTGATCGCTCCCTATTTTTTTGCTGTGTAAATATGAGTTCGGCGTGTTTCAAGTGTTGGCGGCCCAACCGCACTATGTCGCCGCGCCTCTGGCCAGTATAAAGTAGCAGTTCGATGGCCATCCTGGCTTTGGTTCCGACAGCGTGACAGTCCCTATATTGATCAATCTCATTTTCAGTCCATGCGTGAATTCCATCTCCAGGAGCTATTAACATCTCAATTTCTTTTGCAGGATTATGGAAACAAAGGCGGCGTTTTATGCCGTGTTTGAAAACTTGCCGAAGGGATTTGATCAAAGCATTTACTGATTCGGGGCGATCAGCTCGGTCATCCTGGATTGAAACTAAATGTTCTGGTTTGAGCTGCGCAAATGGCTTTGAACCATGTTCTATGCAGAATCCGTCGAGAATATTTCGGCGTACTTTTTTGGTGCTGCTGGCTAGAGTTTTGAAAGCGCTACTTTTGAAATACTGTATGCACAACCATCGAATCGTTTTCATACCAATATTTTTTTCTGGATTGATCTCACCTGAAGGAGATGAGGACGCATAGGCTTTTGCATAATCCTCATAGAACTCCTTGGAGCCAATTGGGCCTCGAAGGGAAATTTTTGGGAAGCCTTTGCGGCGGAAATAAATTTTAGGATTACCCGACCTGTCATCGAAGCAATTCACATAAGGGGGCTTTTTTATTGACATAAAGCTTCATCCCATTCGTTGATCTCAGAAACCCCGCGGCGGGGTAATTCGTCAAAGTAGGTATCTAGTTCGTGTCTGTCCCAGACGAGGCGGCGGTCGATTTGTTTTGGCTGGGGCATTCGACCATCTACCACCATTTCGTCAAATTTGCTGGCAGAGCAACCGATGTAATTTGCAGCTTCTTTCCGGTTTAAACCTCGTCGTTGAAAAAATTGTACGCGCATGAATATTCACTTCCGATCCCCATCGAACGTGTCTGGTACACCACGCAAGCTATGAAATAAAACGGCGTTACCCTTGGTGCCGTCAGTTTGAAACTACAAAGGTACCCCAATGAGGTTTAATTTCAAGGGGGAGAACACATAAATTACCAAGAGAGTGATCAATCGTGAATAAAATACCGGGTATAGGTTGTGGACTGAAATAGTAGATACAAATCTAGATTGGTAGATTTTCACTTCTCGGATCTGCTAAAATTAATCTACGTTTTGTATACCGGTGGTATCGCCGGAAGTGATGTTCTTTAACGGACGTTAAGGAACCGGAAAATAAGAGGTGCGGACACCTCTCCAGCCATACAAATCGTCGGTGTGCTGGCGCTGCTACTTTCCGGTTTTTGAAACGTCGTGATAACCCTGTGGGGTCGTTGCGGCGTTTTTTTGTTGCCCGACCTCACCATATTTAGGTGAAGTATGAACAAGTTTAATAATGGAATTGATGCAGATTCTGAAAATGAAGAGTTTGGAGAAACGGAGCATATTGCCGGTGAACGTACGCGACATCGAGATACGCACATAAGCTTTCATTTTCGGCCAAGCGGTGAAGTAACGCTAGATGGATTATCCGGAAAAACCGCAAAAGAAAGGAGGCGACAACAAGCGACGAAAATAATATTCCTCGGCGCAAGCATCGAGGCACTTGGTCAAAATCGATGGATACATTACAGCCGCAACAAAAATGCCTACACGGGACAAAAACGCTACCGAGGAAAAGAGTATACATACGCTTTGGTGCCGAGTGCGGTGGACTGTCTTGAAGAACTAGGAGTAATTGAGCATCAGAGGGCATTTCCTTGTGCACCTATGGCGGGGTCGTACGGATATCAATCCCGATTTCGCTTAGTGCCAGACGCGGGATTAATCCTTCCAAAATATTGTTGTGATCCATTTGAAACTGTCCGCCTAAAAGATGCTAGCAAACGCCTGGTAGATTACCCTGAAACCGACCGAACGTTAAGAATGCGTCGAGAAACCTACGAAATAAATGAAGCGCTTTGCAGTATCGAAATTGAGTTGGAATCGGAGGCCTGTGTTCGTCGCGGACCGCACATTTTCTGTCAAACGGGAAACCTAGACGACAATCTCCAGCCGAAATGTGTGGTCATCAACCCGGCAAGAAATTCTGTTTACCGGGTTTTCAGCAACGGTAAATGGAACCTAGGCGGCCGATTGTATGGAGGTTGGTGGCAAAACGTTCCATCCTCGGAGCGAACCAACATTCATATTGATGGTTTTGCAACCGTCGAAGAGGATTACCAGCAGCTCCATCCGAGATTACTCTATCACTTCGTTGACAAAGAACCGATCGGTGATGCCTATACAATTGATGGCTGGGATAGACCGCTTTGTAAAAGGTCTTTTAACATCGCAATTAACGCCCGCACGGAGTTTGCCGCTATTGGCGCTATACAGAACCTTGTTGGCGGTCCAGGAGCCCGTGAATGCGCCACAAAGCTACTCGGCGCGATCAAAAACCACCATCGTCCAATTGAGCGATTTTTTCATACTGGAATCGGCCTAACGCTCCAACACATCGATTCTCAAATGGCCAGTCACGTTGTTCGGTCGATGCTCAAGCAGGGCATCGTATGCTTGCCGATACATGACAGTTTTATTGTTCGTGCGGGTAATCAATCGCAATTGCTTGAGGTAATGGAGGAGGCATATTGTTGTGTAATTTAGTCCAGCCACGGATGAAGATCACCTTGATTTTTAATTTATTATCAATGGGTTATGTGAAAATGGTATTACATATGGGCGCCGGTGGGGTTCTCCTGGGTCGGGTGGTGCTTTCTCCTGTGTGCCGCGCTTCGCCTTCCTCTCCCTCACCGAACACACCCTATTTTGGCAAATCTGCGAATTTTGGCACCAAGCCGATCAAATCACATACTGAAGGAAGTTTAAAATGAATCAGATAGTATCAAGTTCAGCAGAAAGAATGCGTCGTTACCGTGAACGTAAACGTGCTGGCATCGAAATGGCATCGCTCCCTATACAACTATTTACCGACGAACTCAATGAAATGGTCGAACGCGGTGCACTTACGCCGGAAACGCGTAACGACAAAACTAAAGTTGCTGAGGCTATTGAGGCGATATTGGCACAGTGGGTGGAGATATGAAATTAACGATATTTGCCGGAAACTCAATTTTATGACGGATAAACCCCATGAACAGCGAAGTGGGTGGCTGATGCATGGCAATAAGCCGGGCGATCCTCAAACAGCTCCACGTTGTGGTGCAAAAACACGGCGAGGAACATCCTGCCAAGCTCCGGCAATGCGCGGTAAAAAACGTTGCCGGTTACATGGCGGCAAATCAACTGGCCCGAAAACCGTTGCCGGTAAAGTACGGTCGTCACAAAATGCCTTTAAGCATGGTCGCCGGTCTATAAAGGCAGAAGAAGACCGCAAAAAGCTTTGGGCTGATCTACGGGCTGTCACTTATAGTATGAAGGATAAAGGTTATCTCTAGCGTCTGCTTTGCCACTGAAAACGGGCTTTGTACTCTTAGGTAAAAGAGTCTATTTATGACGCAAAACGGTAATTTAAAAATAAATTGTATAATCAAGGAATGCAGGTAGTCCTATTGCATTTGTAACAAGGGGGGCTCGCAATTCATCCTACAAAAGGATATCTTGGACCGGTTAAAGCCGTTGTATCTAATTTCGAAGTCCGGGGTTGTTTGTGAATTTTTACAGATCTGTACTGCGTCCGCTTTTGTTTTGCCTCGATGCTGAACGCGCACATCATTTGGCAATACAAGGTCTCAAATTGGGGCTGATTCCTTTTCCTGCACCCAGGTTTGATCCAGTATTGCGGACCAATTTGATGGGGTTAGATTTTCCGACGCCGATAGGATTAGCCGCCGGATTTGATAAGAATGCAGAAGTCTTTGAGGCTCTTTTGAAGTTGGGTTTTGGATTTGTTGAAACGGGTACCGTCACGCCTCAAGCGCAGCCGGGAAACGATAAACCTAGAATGTTTCGATTGATCGAAGACAACGGTGTTATCAATCGTCTCGGATTTAATAATCTTGGACTTGATCGATATAAAGCCAAAATCCGACGATGGAGCGAAACAGGAAATATCGGAATTGTTGGTGCCAATGTTGGTAAAAATAAAACTTCGAGCGACAGTATAGCCGATTATGTCATGGGTATTTCCGCGTTGTCGGATTACGCCAGCTATTTAGTTGTGAATGTATCTTCTCCGAATACGCCTGGGTTACGCGATCTTCAAGCCAAAGACGATTTAAAGGAACTGTTAGCGGCGGTAATGGTGGCGCGAAATACCAGCTCAAAGCGACCGCCGCTATTGTTGAAAATTGCGCCAGATCTTTCTCCAGAAGACAAACAGGATATTGCTAACGTGGCCTTGGATGCAGCAATTGACGGCATAATTGTTACCAATACGACGGTGGAAAGACCAAGCACTCTTCGAAGTCGGCACAATTCAGAGGCGGGCGGATTAAGTGGTGGACCGCTATTTCAAATTTCTACCGATGTACTTCGAGACATGTACAGTTTAACTGACGGCAGGATACCGTTAATTGGTGTAGGTGGTGTTTCAAACGGAGAACAAGCGTATTTAAAGATAAAAGCGGGTGCCTCGCTTGTGCAGATATATTCAGCAATGATTTATCGTGGGCCGCAAATAGGCGCATTGATCGCCAATGAGTTGGCAGCTCTGGTTAAAAACGATGGGTATCAAAATGTGTCAGAAGCAATAGGTTCAGACCACCGTTAACATTGCCGGATCTTCATTTAGACATGAATTTCTCAGATTGAGTTTAGTCTCTTAATAGCCTATAACGCTCATTAAATTAGAATATAAATCTAAATAAATTGCGAATTAGAAATTATAGGATATTAGAATGGAACATTGGTCCAAGAGACTTTGGCAAGCCTTAAGCTGGAAAGGATGGAGTCAGCGTGAATTGGCACGTCGCGCCGATATCGATGAACAAAAAGTTTATAAATACCTTCAAGGCAAAGTAGATCAGCCCCGTGGTGATACCATGTTGCGGCTGGCAGATTGTCTAGGCGTTACGGAGAGTTGGCTTCGTTTCAATGTAGGACCAGCTATTATTCGAATTCCTGTCGTAGGGCGAGTTACCGCGGGGGAGAGTTTTATTCCAATGGATGACGGTCCGTTAGGCGGGGCTAGCGAAGAGGTGGGCTTTTCATTAGATGATGCGGACCCGATCGCCATTGAGGTACGTGGAGAATCTATGCTGCCTGTGTATCGTCCGGGCGATTTTCTTTTGTGTTCACGTAAACGTGGAAATGAAATAAACCAATGTTTAAATCGAGATTGTGTCGTGAAAACAAATCAAGGAGAGGGGTACGTGAAGAAGGTGATTACTGGGCCGAGCGAACGATCATTTACGCTAATATCGTATAATGCTCCAGCCATTGAAGGAGTTGGACTTCTATGGGCTGCGCCTATTATTTGGGTGAAGAGGGCCTCTCACTGAGACAGTAATTTTTGTCGCATAATGTGCATTGTGGATAGTGATTCGAAGTAATCGCAATGTAGAAAAAAGACCTTTTTGGTCGTTCTAAATACTGGGCCGAGAATTACTTAGTTTCAGCAGTAGCCTCCGTATAATCTATATTGCCGCTTTACTTGGTAAAATTAACGCCATTTGTGGCAATAATTGGTGACAAAATTGTGCCTGATGGTCTATAACTTCGGCAACGTTGGTCGAGAAATCGATTCATGTGAACAAAATCTTCAAGTGAGAACTTTGGTTAGCGATGCACCGACAGGAGAGGTGCGTCCACATTTCACATGGAGAAAATCATGGTCGATCAACCTATCAAAGGCCTCCGCCTTTACCCTACCCAAGCTGTACGGAATAAATTCCCGGCAAATCAGAACCACCTTCGGGCCGTCGCTTTGGCGAAAATTCGAAGCATTGGTTCCGGCCTCAATATTTACTGTCACATGTTTGAATTAGATGGTGTTCGCTTGGCGCTGTCGTCGCGCTATCTGACGAAGCAGCAAGTGC
>Ga0233430_1001987_pt1 | contig 25353 bp, 21 predicted proteins | sample SI_118_April2016_2_FD_179883 | JGI IMG/M metagenome (GOLD analysis project Ga0233430, IMG submission 179883) | Seawater microbial communities from Saanich Inlet, British Columbia, Canada - SI_118_April2016_150_MG | ecosystem: Environmental > Aquatic > Marine > Inlet | place: Canada: British... | reverse complement strand
TTCAACAAAAGTTTTGATCTTATCTATAACCCGCTCAGAAATTGAGGCGCGTTCTTTGAGGTTGGGACGTTTACTCATAATACTAATAACATCATCACGCATTGGTGTTTTCTCAGTAAATAGATAATCTCCTATCACTTTCTGCAATCCTTCCAGATCAAGTCCCTCAGCTTGACTTAACTCTTCAATTGCCTTTTGCTTTTGCTCACCCCAATAAGTTTCGAACTCTTGGCCAATATCCCCACCCTTGGGTATTTCAGGAAAATTGTTAGCTATGAATTTCTCAATTAGGTCTTTCTTGCTTCTCAGTTGTACTTCCGTATCAAGAATTGCCAAAATTATTTTATGTTGTTTTTCTTGATCCTCTGGTTTTGTATTTTGCAGATTTGCCAGCAATGAAATGATGTAACTTACATTGACAGTGTCGCGGCGGATAAGTTCTAGCTCGAAATCTATATCGTCAAGAATAGAAACCTTCTCTTTTTCGTTATTACTTTTAACCTTGTCATACAAATCAAGATATTTGCTTTTGAAGTCAGAAAAAAGCTGCTCATCCATTGGCAAATCATCAAAAGTAAATTCGGTAAAGCAATCCAGTACATTTTTAATGCGGATAATTTCACGAAATGCCTGAATAAATGCCACCTCATCTTCTTCGGTAAGAAGCTCATCAACGCTATCAACCGTAGGCGTAATGGCGTGCAATCTATCTACGGCCTCGGCAAAGCGTTTCGTATAATCCTCGTACGGTGCTAAAATAATATCTTCGAGCGCATCTTTATTCGCAAATAACTCTATAGCCTTGTCTGTTGCGGGTTTTAAGTTACGGAAGCACACAATATTTCCCTGAGATTTCTTTTGTCCCATAATCCGATTGGTACGAGAATATGCTTGTATTAAACCATGGTATTTAAGATTTTTGTCTACATATATGGTGTTGAGTGCTTTGCTATCAAATCCAGTTAAAAACATGTTTACGACAAGCAAAATATCTATCTGCCGTTTCTTTACGCGTTTGCCGATGTCCTTATAATAACCATAGAAATTATCAGTCGAATAATTTGTGCCAAACATTTCGTTATAATCATCAATATATTCATCTAGCTTTTCACGACTGTGTTTATTGATAGGCTTACCGCCATCACCATCAAGGGGCATATCGGTTTCAATAAAGCCATTTGCATCACTATCCTCCTCATTTGTAGAGTAAGAGAAGATCGTGCCAATTTTTATATTATGCTCACCCGCATTTTTTTTTGCTTTGAATAGCTCATAATACGCCATTAAAGTTTTGATGTTCGAGACACAAAATATAGAGGTAAACTCCCGCGTATGGGTTTTACGGTTATGGTTGGCAATAATATAGTCAGTAATATTTTCCAGCCGCTCAGGGGCTTCCATCACCTCGGCTGTATCAATAGCCTCCACTTCAATATCGGCTATACCCTCTTTTTGCTTAACCGTGCGGATATACTCAATTGAGAATTTCAGTACATTTTCGTCACGTATGGCATCGGTGATGACGTATTTATGCAAGCATTCACCAAATAAGTCTTTAGTGGTGCGCTTGCCAAGGGCATTTTTAGCGGCGTTATCGGCAAAGATCGGAGTACCTGTAAACCCGAACATCTGCACCCCAAGGAAGAATTTTTTAATCCGGTTATGCGTATCTCCAAACTGGCTACGGTGACATTCATCAAAAATAAACACCATGCGCTTATCTTGTAAATCGCTCATGCCGGCCAGATATTTATCTTTGCTTATAGCAGTATTAAGTTTTTGCAGCGTGGTCACAATAAGCGGCGTATCATTGCCAAATTGCTCCACCAGCTTTTTAGTATTGTTGGTTGCATCAACGCTGCCTTCGGAAAAGCTGTTAAACTCTTTGATCGTCTGGTAATCAAGGTCTTTCCGGTCAACGACAAACACTACTTTATGTACCTTCGGCGATTGCGTAAGAATCTGCGCGGTTTTAAAAGAGGTTAAAGTCTTCCCTGATCCTGTCGTGTGCCAGATATAGCCATATTTTTCGGTATTAAGCACTTGTTCAACAATGGCTTCTACCGCGTAATACTGATACGGGCGCAGTGCCATCAGCATATTTTCACTTTCATTCAGAACAATATATTTCGTAATCATCTTGGAGAGCTGGCATTTTTCCAAAAATACTTTTGCAAATTCAGAGAGCTGCGTAATTTTCTTATTATCTTTATCAGCCCAGAAAAATGTCTGTTTAAAGTCGCGCTTGTTCACAGGGTTGTTGGCGTAATATTTTGTATTCACCCCGTTGCTAATCACGAACATCTGAATATAGCCAAACAATCCATAACCGGCAGAAAAAGAATGACGGTGATAACGGTTAGTTTGATTAAAGGCTTCTTTCATCTCCAGGCCACGGCGCTTTAGCTCTATTTGCACCAGAGGCAAGCCATTGACCAGCAATGTCACATCATAACGGTTAGTGTATTTATCTGTCATTGTGACTTGGTGCGTCACTTGATATTGGTTCTTACACCACTGGGTTTGATTTATAATCTCAATATAACCAACCTCGCCATTATCCTTGATGTAATCAATGCGATCCCGCAGAATTTTGGCTTTATCAAAAATATTACCTTTTGCTAGCTTATTGAGGACTTGCCGAAATTCTAAATCTGAAAGCAGGGTTTTATTATGTTTTTCGAGCTGCTTTTTCAGATTGATTAAAAGCGCCTCTTCATCATCAATACGTACCTTCTCATAGCCCAATGTTTGTAATTGCGCGATAAGGTTATTTTCAAGTTCCAATTCGGATTGTGTACTCATTTAATCTTCCATGCTATTTTCTATAACGTAGTCACCTAGTTCTATTTCATATGTTTCAAACTCTTGGTCAAAAAGAGCTTTGCTATAAAGAACAATGCCACCTAAAGGGTGTTGTTCATCAAGATAGTCATTAAATTTTGGATTGTCATCATAGAGGACTTCTTTTTCGCTCAATATATCTAATCTACGAAGCATATAAGTGCATAGGCTGTCAGTGACTCCTATAACCAATTCTGCAAAATCGGCATCATTGACTTGATCTTTAAGAGAAGCACGCCCGTGACTAATATCACTGTGAGAGTTTCGAATTTGACCAATATAATGTACGACTGATCCTAATCTGTTTATTAAATCAACATCTGAATAGCCCCGCCCTTTTTGTAATTCAGAAAGTGCTCTTTTAAAAAGATCAGAAAGATCAGTGTTTTTATGTGAATCAATAGGTTCTTGTGCCAGTAAATGAAGAGCAAGTTTTGATATGCCCTCAATTAATGCTTTGCATGTTTCTATTGAAATATCAGGCTTTTCTTCGATATAGCTTTCAACTAATGTGAGGTGGCTATGATAATATTCCAGATTATGGCGTTTTACCCTGTGTATTTCGTTTTTTAATTTCTCCATAATTCACCATTAAACAAACATCTGTTGCAGCAAGCCTTTTTTAAAGGTTTGGGCATAGCTTAGTTCGGTAGTGATAAGATCAATTTTATCATCAAGGCTTGAGAGAAAATCAGCTATTTTTTGTTGTTCTTGAGTCGGTGGAACCAGTATTTTTAGTTTAAAAAAATACGTTTTGTTGACGTTCAACAGTCCATCCATTCGTGCCGAACTAGATATTATCTGCCGCAATCCCTTATCCAAATAATGATATTCAAATAACTTTGCAAAGAACACATTGCTCATTGCATCATTTATCAATTTAAAACTGATAAATACATTAGGAACGGCGATCAGCTTTCTTGTCTCATTAAGATAGACACAGCCATATTTGTAAGTTTTCGAATTTCCTTTATTGTATGAAAATGAACCATTACTTAAGGCAGTGTATTTCTCATTTTGCTGCCCAGAAATATCTCTTCCAAATTTTTCCTTTTGAGATATAAAACCCCGTCCCGCTGTGATACTGTATGTTTCCAAATCTTGCTGACCAACTTTATCATTTACTTCCTCAAAAACATCTGCCAGTTGCTTCTCCTCCCAATCGGGGAAAGTATTGCCACTGTCATCCTTGAAGCGGATTTTTTGGCTGAAGAGTTTTTGCATCATCCCTTTTTTATATTGCTCTAGGAGTTGCTTCTTCCGCGTAATCTGCTCAATCCTCTCATCTACCGCTGATAAAAATGTAGCAATCTTTTTTTGTTCGTCTGGATTGGGTATTAAGAAACTATATGATGAATATTCAGAGGCATTTATACCAGGCTGCCCTGAGCGCATCGACATGACTGTAACCCACTTTTGATAGTTTTGCCTTAAAGTCTGAAAATAAATAAAAGAAGAATTAGCATCGTTAATTCTAAATCGTATAAGAAATCCTGCAAAAAACAATTTTCCATCTTTAGGATTGTATAGGTATGTTTTTCCTGTACTTGCGCCCGTTCTAGTAAACACAATATCATTAATTTTCATACTATAATCAGAAGAAATCGGGGCTTCTGGTGAAGTTAATGGATTTGGTACGAATGCTCGTGTTTCTTCATCAATATCAGTAATACGCAGGTACTTATGTGTTCCATCAAAAGGAACAGCTGACGCATTCATCCCATAAGATGGGCTTGGTGCTACTTTTCCAAGAGTCGTATCGCCCCACTCCCCGTTAAATTCAGGAAAGCGCAAGGCTGGTATGTTTTCCTGTGCTTTCGCGCTCATACTGTGCCCATCTTAAATGGTGTTGGGGTTCCAAGCTCGGTGCAAAAACCTGCAATCACCGCATCGGTTTTTACCATTTCTCCTTCAAGGTCTTGCAATGCCTCAGCCACCGCTTCTATATCAACGGGTTCTTCTTCCTCAAACGTATCGACATAGCGCGGGATATTGAGGTTGTAATCATTTTCCCGAACTTCATCGAGCGTTGCGACATAGGCATATTTATCTACCTTCTCACGCGCTTGATACGTCTTTATAATTTTTGCAACCTGCACATCAGTGATGGCGTTTTGGTTTCCATTTTTCTCAAATTCTGCGCTTGCATCAATGAACATGATATCATCATCATGCACACGGCATTTTTTAAACACTAAAATACAGGCAGGGATTGATGTGCCGTAAAACAAATTTGCGGGCAAGCCAATTACTGCATCAAGAAAATTTTGTTGCTCAATAATATATTGACGAATTTCACCTTCTGCCGCGCCTCTGAATAATACACCGTGGGGCAAGACAATCGCCATCGTTCCACTATCGTTGAGCTGATAAATCATATGCTGCACAAAGGCAAAATCAGCCTTGGTACTTGGTGCTATTCTGCCATACTGGCTAAAACGATCATCGGTTTCGTTAAGCGGGTTATCCTTGCCCTTCCATCTGGCAGAAAATGGAGGATTAGCAACAACTGCATCAAAACGTTCTTCCAAATGCTGCGGATGTTCAAGCGTATCTTCTTGCTTAATATCAAAGCGGGAATAATGCACACCATGTAAAATCATATTCATACGTGCAAGGTTATAGGTAGTGCGGTTTAGCTCCTGCCCAAAATATTCTCCAACTTCTGCTTCTCTGGCAATACGCAACAACAATGACCCTGAGCCACATGTCGGATCATAAGCAGATTTAAGGCGTTTTTTATCAAGCGTTACAATTTTAGAAAGAATTTTGGACACTTGTTGCGGGGTATAAAATTCACCCGCTTTTTTACCTGCGCCAGAGGCAAATTGCGCGATCAGATATTCATAGGCATCCCCAAGAACATCAGAATTAGAGTCTCCTAATTGAAAATCTATTTCATTCAAATGAGAAAGCACTTTGGCGATAAGTATGTTACGCGCCTCAACGCTGCGGCCAAGCTTGGTACTGTTTAAGTCCAAATCTTCAAATAACTGATTAAAATCATCCTCGCTATCTGTGCCCATCGTGGTTTTTTCAATAGCATTTAGAATAGATTGCAAATCCTCAAGAATGAAATTACTTTCTTCCTCAATATTGGCATTACCTTTTTGGGTTATTGCCGTGAACAGCTCATCAGGTTTTAGAAAATATCCGAGTTTTATTAAAGATTCTTCTTTAATGGCAGCAATATCGTCTTTACCCGTAACATCGGCGTAATCTTTAACATCTTCCGTTTCGAGCAATTCATTAGCAAAAAGATGCTGCTTCTCGGATAGGTATTTATAGAAAATAAACCCTAGAATATAGTCGCGGAACTCATCAGCGGCCATTTTACCGCGCAATTCATTGGCAATATTCCAGAGCTGTTGCTCTAGTTTTCGTTTTTGTTCTTCTGTCATTTTATAGGTCTTTATTTTGATAAAGGGAGGCAGAAAGCCTAAGAGATTGTAATGATATACTATTTTCCTTATTTATCAATAAGTAGAGGCTAAAATATGCTAATCAGGAAAATGACTAACGGTTTGAATTTTAATGAAGAATAACTATTTTACGAGTCTCAGCATCAATGATTTAGTTTTATATTCAATAACTTAGAAAAAACCTGTGGCCGATTCTGTACCTTTGTAGGATTTAACCACATATTACAGAATATACTATTTTGTAACAAAACGAATAATTATGAAGTTACACGATTTAAAAGAGTTACCTCTGTAGATGAAGCGGAGAAACCTTTTTACATTACATACAATTCGATACAATACAATGCCATGCATTCAAGCCCCCCTACTCCACCGCAATAAAGGAGCTTGCCTATTGATATTATCAATAAACATAATATACTGGCCTTCACATCTTTACTAAAGCATTTAAGAAAGTAAGAATAAAATTGACAATATAGGAATTTTCCTATACAATTAATTACGAATGGTAAGAGACTTTGAATATTGGACAACCACCGGAATTACGCCCTGTTGTATGGCTTGGGAACTCCAGAAAAAATATTCTGGGCTTTCCTGAGGACGTTAGAAAGCTGATCGGAGATGAGCTCCAACTTATACAGTGTGGCGGTATGCCAAAAGATGCAAAGGCTTTTAAAGGTGTCGGCTCAGGGGTTATTGAAATAGCTCTAAAACACGATAAGGAAGCATACCGTTGTATTCAGGCCGTCCAGTTAGGAAAAACAATATATGTTCTCCATGCCTTTCAAAAGAAATCAAAGAAAGGCATTGTAACACCAAAGCAGGATGTTGACCTGATTAAACAACGTTATAAGGAAGCAAAGGAGCTTGAAAAACATGACAAACCAAATTGAATTTGAAAAAAGCACAGGTAATGTTTTTGCTGATCTTGGGATTGAAGATGCTGAGGAGCTACAGGCACGTGGCCTGATTGGGTATCATGTCATTGAGCTGCTCAAAAGCAAAGAAATGAAACAACGGGAAATTGCCGAACTCTTGGAAATTAAGCAAGCTGAAGTCTCACACCTGCTAAACGGTCATTTCAGCCGCTTTACAGTTGATAAATTGCTCGATTTTCTTAAACGCATGAACCAGAAGATTACAATTCAAATCAGCCCTCATAGACAGGGTGAATCCTACCAATATGTTGCTTTTGGGGTTTAATAAATAGCCTCCTCTTGCTATCCAAGCCCCCTACCTTGCGTAATACATTACTTAGTAGTGATTTACATACAATTCAATACATTTACATGCATTACAATTTAAAGACTTCCTGTCCTATCCAAAAACCTTCTTGAAAAGCCCCTTATTCTGCTCTTCCTGCAAGGCTTTGCGCAATGCTTTATTTTGTCGCAGAATCTTTTCTTCCCGTTCTGTACGGATTTTTTCTGCTTTTTCCTGATTGGCCAGACGTGCTTCGAGAGCTTTAAATGACTTTTCCCACTCCCCTACCCTGTTTTCTTTTGTGGTTTGATCAGTGATGAGGGCTGTTAGTTTCTTGGTTTCGCTATTGGCCTCATCCAGCTTTGTGCGAAGGTAATCAATTTGCTCTTCAAATGTATTTTTTTCAGATGACATTTGTACCCTTAGCATTTCCAGCTCTTTTTGAGTTACTGCCACCTCTATTGCATCTTGGTTGGATACCTCTGTAGAAGATTGTATACCCTCGTCTGCTTTCTTACCCCCCTCTTCATTGTTAAAACGGCACCTGTCACCATAGACACGAACCAACTCTGAAGCGTCAATAATGGGCCTGTCATTTTCGTCCTTATCAACGGAAATAGGCTTCTTCTCTATATGCTTGTATAACGTCTTTCTGGTTATACCAACTATTCTGGATGCTTCGGAAATAGAGTACTTCATGGGAGGGGTTTACCTGTGTATGTCTGGATACTGGAAACAGTTATTAATCTGAATACTACACAGAAACCCATATAATCACAAGCTGGCCCCCTACTCTATCCAGCTAAAAGTGGATACCCTTGCATACTGGAAACACAAAATACCCGGATACCACCCTGTTTACTTGCTGCATACACTTTAGCGTTAATTTCTCTGCATCCGGCTGAATGCTTAGGTTTTGCTGAATGGATACCTTTGTATACGGTAAACATCACCTATGGATACTATTGTGGACATGTATACAGTATGGTATACATTAACTTACCGATTCCCTCCTTGGGATTCGATTTTCTTACTAAACCAACCAAACAGGAGAAGCTTCCGGCTATTAACCAGACATAAAAAAACCGCCCCTGCAAGGACGGTTCTTTAAATAAGGTGTTACCACTCTTAACAGTTTCAAGGTAGCGCCCATACAAAATGAATGCAAGTCTTAAATGATTCTGCAAACACTTTTTCTATGGTTTTTTGCCGGTGCTTATAAGCGCATGTATCATATATCAAGTAGTTTAATACCAAGCGGGGCAGGGAGCCGCAATTTTGGTTTTGTCCCACTATCTAGAGCCAAGGCCATAGAGCCAGAAGATAACGGCTCTTTCATCCTGCCGATAAAACAATGCTTCATGAAAAACCGTAGGATAATGGATAGTACCGCACGCATGGTATCATTACTGGCCGGATGGGCAGGGCAGGGGATAGCTATAGAAACCACGCAAGGAATCATTGCCAAACATATAGGAAAGTCTGTTCGTCAGGTTCAAAGAATGCTTTTAGATGCATGGAGGGAGGGGTACTTAACTTATTCATACACTAAAAACAGAATAGGGATGATTACCGGTATAAAAATATTCTTACGATTTCCGCGCATCTTAAAGGAGAAATTCGTGAAAACCCGCACAAAACCAGCCACGACATTTACGTCTGACACTAATAGAAATAGATATATAAATATAAATAAGAAGAAAGACGGTGAAGTAGGGGAAAGATTAAGGCGAATGGCAAGGACTATGGGAATAGAATATCAACTTGAGTGATAAAACGACAATCTTCGAGCTTATAGTTCCTATTTATTTGCTTACCAAGGGGTGAGAATAGGCAAGGTGTGAGCTTTAATTGGCTGGTTCAGAGTTAAAGTCTTAGATAAAAAAAAGAAAAGGGCAGGGGGGGCAGGTTTCATTTAATGCGTTTCAATTACATACATATCAATACAATTCATTACAAATATATCATTTCTTTATTTTCTCCAGTTCGTGCTTAAACTGAGCAATTTTATACCCTTTGGATTTTATAAAAGCTTTTAGCTCTTTTTGGGTTATAGGAGCCTTTACAAGTCTATCCCTTACAAAGACGTTAAATACGCTTTTAACCATGATAGAACAAAGTCCTTTTTTCTTATAGGATTTTAATACCATAGAGCTGTTCCCGTTTCCTCGCAGGGATTCTAAAAACTCTTTTTCAAGTTTTTCTCTATTGCTTCCTGAAAGTTTATTAATAGCAGTTTCCAGACGCTTTGCTTCCAGCTCTATTATTATTTCTTCGAATAACTCCTGTCTTTTTCTTTGTTCGTCCTTTGCTTTGGTTTGTTTCTCCTCTATTTCTTTTTTTTCCTCCAGAAATGACTTTTTAGGCCGATAGTCTTCTTTCAAGGCCATCATAGTGTAGGCAGGAACCTTGGCCACTTTACCAGCTCTACAATTTTGCTCAACAATATCAAGATTTCCTGCTATGTAGTTTTCGTCATAAGTGATGATAATTTTTTGAGTTTGATTGTTTGTTAATCCAAAAGATAACAATCGGTCAGAAAGAGGGCTATTTTGCACCCGCTCTTTGGTTTTTACGCCTTTGGGCTTTTTGGTAAAATTTACTTTTACATCAACCAAATCTTGGGGCAGGGGCATATCAAGGGGAAGCTGGTAATGCTCTTTGCGCGCTACTTTAAAACGCAAAGCTACTACCCGGCGTTTTTTTCGCTCATACTCGACCCCAGCATTTATATCTGAAACCTCGTTAATTCTCTTTAAAGGCTTCTTAATAAGTCTTTGGCCTACATACTTGAATTCTTTATATAAAGGATCGTTATGGGTTCCTAAAAGCTTCTTAAATGCTTCAACGCTGAGCCAATCTGTATATCCACTTTTAAACTTGTTAGAGCAAAGAAACTCCATCAGATATTCCCAGATTGCCAGAGTATGCCCACATTTAAATTGTTTTTGTATTAGAAGATTGAGGCGGGCATAAATATTTGGATTACTAAATATCTTGCGCAAACCTCCGCTGTACTCATATTGACAAATCCCGTTTTTAATTTCTGCAAAGGCGAGCAGGGCGGAAACTCCCCATCTATTTTTCTTATCTTTATCTAGAATATTCCACTCTAACTTGGTAGTAACCAGAACCGATAAAATATCTTTAATCGCTTTAATATTTCTAGTGTTGCAATCAATGGACTGGAGGAGGGTGGAGATTTTTATTTGATGCCTATCATTGGATAATAAGTCTTTAAAGGCATTCTTTAAAAGTACATTAGAAACCATACGCTGTGTATGGGTAAGGGTGTTGGAGATATGAATTGCGGCGCTGTGTTTTATAACCTCATTACGATCCAAAGTTATCTGACCTTAAAAAAACCGGACTATAATTAGTGAGAAGAATTATATTTGCATAATATACTTTAAGTGACAATTGTCAAGTTTTTTATAGTCACCTTTGCTTCCTCACAGCACAATTATGGTCACTTTTGCGCACAAATACAGTCACCTTACGGCACAATTGCGGTCACTTTACATCACAAATACGGTCACTTTTGCGCACAATTATGGTCACTTTACTGATTTTAAATGCTTGTAGTTATTAACCTTGCGATTGCTCTTAAATTCTTTAAACGTTTTAAATATATTAAACGACAACAAAGAAGAATTTGTCGTTGTTTTTTATTTTTTACATCTTGTATTAAATTTTTTTTTGGATACTACATGTTGGATAATTCTAAAGAGTAAAAAACTGATTTTATAATAAAACAAAATGCTATTTCTTTTTTGCACAATTGCAGTCACTTTAAAATAGAAAAGGAACGAGTTTTTAAGCCCGTTCCCCTTCACTTCGTATAGTCACGATCATCGCCATCTCTGGCTGTACCGTAATTAAAGAATAGAATTTTAATCGGTATATTACAAATAAAAACCTTCACTTTGGTAGTTTAATAAATATCTTCAGGGGGTTTTAGGGGGGCAGAGAGTCTCTCTAAAAAATTTACGTCTTAACAAATTATTTATTATGACATTTCATCGTCTTGCTTTTTTATCTCACGCCTGCTTTATGTTTAAAAAATCTACAACATAAGGAAGTGAGTAAATGAGTGACAACAAGAAAATAGCCGAATTAAATGATCTATGCCGCAAATCTATGGGTGTTACCTGTAGCCTTGTCCAGACATTCGGCATAAAGTCCTTACCAGAAAGAGATCAATCTGCAATCCGCGAAAAAGTAGAACTATTCAACGATTTTAGTGAGGGTAACGATCCTTACGGGGAGCATGACTTTGGTGCAATTGATCATGATGGAGAGAAAATATACTGGAAGATTGATTATTATGATCCTGATATGGTTCATGGAAGTGAAGACCCGTCTGATCCAAACCAGACAGCCAGAGTTCTTACTATCATGCTGGCCAATGAGTATTGAACCGTAAAGACTGTTCTAATATCTGTTATTCAATTATATCTGAATAACTCTAGGGATTATTACAGTAGGCCATACTGTAAGATATTAAACTACGCTACGGTTAAACTATGTCGTTGAAGAATTCATTTAAGGCTGCAATGGGCGTTCGTCGTTGGGATAAGACTTTTTCCAATCCGAAATTTAAACCTCGATTTCGTCCAAGGCCACGAAGATTTCCAAAACCTAAGCGTTGAGTTGTTCCTAACTTTCTCGAATGTAGCTATAAAGCGTAGGTTTTGAAATTCCCATCAGCTCACATATTTTGTCAACGGTCATTGTTTTCTCATTGTAGAGGTTTACAGCTACGTTTTGCTTTTCCGCATTCAGAGCCTTGCGGCGACCTCCACGGCGGCCCCGTGCACGTGCAGCGGCCAAACCAGCCTGCGTTCTCTCTCGGATAAGGTCACGCTCAAATTCGGCAATTGAACCAAAAAGATGAAAGGTTAGCTTTCCGGTACGGGTGCTAGTGTCTATAGCTTCGTGAAGGCTTTTCAGCTCAACACCTTTTTCTTCGAGATAACGTACCCACTCAATAAGGTCACGCAACGACCGGCCTAGACGATCAAGCCGCCAGACCACGAGCGTATCACCTTTACGCAATAGCTCTTTTGCTTTTTCCAGACCGGGACGCTTGGCAACTGTTCCGCTGACCTGATCAACGAGTACTTTTTCACATCCGGCTTTTTCCAAGGCATCTCTTTGCAAGTTTACATTTTGTTCCAGAGTCGAAACCCGTGCATAACCGATCTTCATGGGAGGCATTCCCAAATAGTAAATAAACTCGAAAATTTTGATTGAATTGTTACTTAGATAACTTTACTGGCTATCTTGCCTATTTATACCCTCAAATACAAGTTAAAAACCTGGAGAGGCATATCGTAAAACAAACCCCCGTTTTCTTTACTGCTACGTTATGGACAATTTTTACAAAGCATCGGCTGGTGGACATAGTGTTTAACCAAGTGTGTAGTCAGTTTTCTATTATATTCTCTCCCAAACCTCCTTTATTGAGATTTTCTCAAAGTTACGATCCCTTCTACCCCTGCAAGTCTTCATGTCAATTTCCTGCCCGCTCCAAAAATCCGTGTTGGTTGACATGAAACCTTTTGCATGGGCATTCCTCTTCACATACATTGAGAAAACCTAAAACAAAGGAGACTTTAAAATGAGTAATGAATCTAAAAAACCAGACCTTCACGCCTATGTAGTTACAGGCCCGGAAGACAATCCGTTTTATACCAAGATTGGTGCGGCTTGGAAAAACAAGGTAAACGGCTACGGCTTACGTCTTGATGCCCTTCCGGTAGGTGGTGAGATTGTACTTTTCCCACCAAAAGAGCGTGAAGAACCTGAAGGAGAATAATACATATAAAATAGAGAAGGCCGCTCTTTATGGGTGGCCTTTTTTTATAAATTAGATATAGAATTATTAAGTATATTTTTTTGAGAGAGGTTCACCAAAGGGAATATTTATTCCCGTCTTTCGCACCCGCCCCATTCGTTGGGCGAGGGCGGGTGGCTCCGAAGGGAATAAAATCGCCACTTCTAGTATATTTAAAGGAGTATTCAATTGTCTAGGAAATCAAAAAAAATTCCAAGCATACGCATAAAGTTGGAAGGCACACTTTCCCCTGATGGTCTTCGTAGAGAGCTAAATGAGGCTGTTGATGATCTTGAAAGGCAGGGGATAGCGAATGTTAAAAATTGTAATCTTTATGTAACACCAGCTTATGTCGGGGCTGATAAAAAAAACGATACTACCATTACAATAGGTCTTTCTTCTTACAAATCTGCTGCTGATATGTATGGAGTTTAATTAACTAATTATTTTTAAAACCCTTCACTTTGGTAGTTTAATAAATATCTTCGGGGGGTTAGGGGGGCAGAAAGCCCCCCTTTAATTATTATTGAAATACAATGAAAGCTATAGTAGAGTTATGTCTTATCTACAGAAGGCGTACTGTTATATGGCGCGAGTTTCATATACCGTCTTATGCGATTAGTCCTACACTCGAATGACTCTCGCACTTCAGCGTCAATAGATTTTAGCAGTGTTTCGTAATCATGGTTTTTAAGAAATGCCAGCTCATATCCGTTTGCTGTTTTTATATTTTTAAACTGGATATCGAGAACAAGGGCATGGTGTTTCAGTGTACAGAGCCAGTCGTTACCATCTGTAGGCTTAAGATCGTTTTCGTTTATACCTGAATAAAATGAAACTTCATACACGTACGGTGGGCCGGAACTTGTTTTAAACGGCCCGGATATATCACTACTCATTTAACGCCTCAAATGTTGCCTATGAGTAGAGTGTATCACTCTTTATTAATCTTATGCAAATTTTTGACAACTGAGAATTTCTGACCGTGTCAATCCGTGTTTTTTAAAGGTACGGGATAAGGTCAGTTGGGAATGGGAGGGAGTAGTTATGGCAGATAAAACAACATCACACGCCAAGGAAGTGACAATGGACAGTTACAGGACTTCTAGGCTTGAGCGCTACGGCTATGTGAAGGATGAGTTTGATAATGTACGTGATCCTATAACCAATCAGCAAGCAAACGATATGGGTCAAGAGAAAACAAGTGCAGAGGGGCGTGGTTCTGCGATGGTAAAGGAAGACATGCCGAAGCTGGAGCTAAGGCCACCGGAAGAGATTGCAAAAGGGCAGGATAACAAATCATTTGATAATAAGTGGAAAAGTGAGCAAGTTGAGGCGGTCAAGGCTCAACGCAAAAAAGATTTGATGGAAAGATATAAGGATTATGAGCCTGAGAACAAAAAGGACGATCGTGGCCGTGATAACAATTTTGAATATTCTCGATGAAAATTAAACTATTTCAAGTTATTTAAGTCTGGCTTGTTTACTCAAATAATTTGCCAACTTTGCCAAAGAAGCTTCTTTTATACTCTTTTTCTGCATCTTCTACTTGCGAATAAAGATACCCACTTGCTACTTTTTCTTTCCTTAATTCCTCCTTAAAGTGTTCTGTTTCTCCTTTTTGTTTTTCTACTTGTTGTTTGAGATTTTCTGATTCTTCCAGTTGTTTGTTTAATTTCATCTCAAGTCTTTCCGACTCTTTTTCCAATACGTTGATACGCATGGCCAGCATTGGTAATATCCAAAATGATGTTAATATATTATTTCGATCTCCATCATTCATAGTAAAGTTAAACCGTAACGTCATAATGCTACCATTTTCATTGACGCTTTCAGGCTCAAAAATATGCATTACCTTTACATCGTATGGAGCTTTCATTCTCAACCACTTGACTTCTTCTTTGCAGTCAAACATTTCATACTGGTTTTTAACTCCTCTCCATTTGTTTAATTCTTCTTTGAATTTAAAAACCATATACATATCAGTAATCTGTTTCCATTCTGCGTCTTTTTCTTTTTTTGTGTATTCAAAAAGTTCTTCACCTGCTTTAACCATCTGGTTTATTTTAATTCCTTCAATCGGTCTGGCAAGATATCCTTTGCCTTTCATCTCATCGTGGGTCGTGATGGTTAAGTAGTGATCATCTGTATACTGGTAGCCAAGCAGAGGAAGTTTTTCTAAAGGCGTATACCCGTAGGCAGGATTGGGATTAAAGCATCGTACAAATTCTTTGTCCTGATCGTAGTTTGATTTTCTAACAAAGAATGGTAGCTCTCCCGAGATCATGACAAGTGCCATGCCCGGATAAGCCAGATGATCACTCTCTTGTGGAGAAGCAAGATATTCATTGATTTCATTTACCTCAAGGAGCGGCTTTTTGTGAAATGATTCAGCGATGCCGCCTCCAATTTGATATCCCTTCGAAGAGCTGGTTTGTTCACTGTACTGATTTGTATTACTTTCACCTGTTTGGAGCGTCGTTGAACTTCCACCGCCATGTGTACTTGCTCTTCCATGAGTGTCTGCCCCGCCATGTGTAGAGCTGCCGCCTTGGGTGTTGGCTTCTCCATGAGATTTAGAGCCGCCGTGAGAAGCGCCTTTGCCTTTGCTTGTGGCTTCTCCTGTGGAATAATTGGAATTATCACTATAATTATCAGTATGTTCCCAGCCTTTAAAAAAGATATGAGGCCCGTAGTTTTTGCCTGCCTGTTTGCCTTGGCTTTGTCCCCAGTTTTTTGAACTACTCCAATTGATATTTTTGTTCCAATTCTCAGATTCATTAAAGTTTTCGCTTCTACTCCAGTTTTCACCACTATTCCAATTCTCTGATTTACTGGAGTTTTCGCTTTCGCTCCAACTCTTTGTATCTGTTTCGCTCCTTGATGTGCTGTCGGTATGAGAGTGCCCTTTCGTTTTTCCCTCTGTAGACTGCATGCTCTGCGATGCATTTTGTGAGCGGACAACTTTTACGATTTCCGTTTGACCAAGTGTTTCCTGTAGATGTTTTTTTGTGATTGGCCCCTCAGCTCCAAACCATATTTGTAGCCCTGCACCGGAGAGAAACGTTTCCCATTTCTTTTTATACAGTTCCTGAATGCCCCCAAGAGCTTGGGTTGCAATCATAAGCTTTACCCCTGAACCAGCAATCTCATTTATTGCCCGTTCTATTCGATCCAGTTTTCCAAGGTTCTGGAATTCATCAACGGATACAAGCATTTGATGTCCGTTTGCGGGAAGGCCCTGTTTCTTTTGCATTTCACCTAGAATGACAGTGATCATAGCACGTTGCCATCTAGCATATGGGTCAGCGTCATCTAAGGGCAGACATAGAAATATACTGATACCTTTTTTTGAAGTTCTTAACTTGGAGATATCAAAGGTGCGTTTGTAGTGACCTGTATTGCAAACTGTTTTTTCTATTCCGGGACTCATGAGAAATGCAGTTTGAGTTGCAGCATTGGAGCGTACGCTTTCAAAATATTTTGGTATTTTTGTATCCTGAGATTTAATATTCCTTGCTATGGTTGCAATCCAGCCGTTACAGGCGGTGTTTTCCATCATATCCTCAAGCAGCACATCAAAAGGAGATAAATCTATTTTCATCTCTTCTTTTAAATCTTTAGAGCCTTGCACTTCACCTTCCAAAATTAGTCTACATGCGGTGACGAGATTACGTTGTTCTTTACTATATGCTTTATACGTTACGAGATGTGCGATTATGCTGGCTATAAACTCTTTGCCTAGTCTGGCCCAATCTGCTGAATCTCCGCTACTTTCCGGTATGATGCAGATTGCGTCCGCAATTCTATTTGCCTTTGCTATTAGTTCCTCGTCTTCAGGGTCAATTGCATCGAGTGGATTATAGTGAGCGCGTAGTTTCTCAGGAACCTTGGCACACCTAAAAGGATCGAGGACGTAGGTATCCTGATTCATTCCATCGCAGTATTTTTTATTACCTGATCCACGCCGGAGGGCTGCAATGGTGGCATTTTCTCCTTTGGGATCGACCGAGACAATACTTCCCGGCCATTTAAGTAGGTTATTGATAATGAATGCACGACCTTTGCCTTTGCGCGTTCCTGCACATACAAAAACGTGGCCATCATCTTTATATCCTATTGCTTGATTCTCATTATGTGGATTTCTGCCAAGCCAGATTGCTCCTTGAGAATACGGGTATTGTTCTGCAATATAAGACGGATCGCCCCATCTTGCGGTAGCAATCTTCGGTTGCGTAATATTTTGTGTTTTTACAATATCATTGTTCATTATTCTTAATCTTTATTTTTTTAAATTTTTCGGCTGAGGTTCGCATTATAGAAAAGGTGACGGTCTACGTCCACGTTAATTATGGTTCTGCGCTCGCAATCCGAAACAGCTATGTAAATCTGCCAGCGTTGGTGAAAAAGTTTCTCCTGTGTGTCCAATAATATGTTGAAAGCGGCTAAGACATTTGCTATATTAACGGTGTTAGTAAAAGAATAGCAAGATATGTTTTTAGTCCCTAAAAACCCGCCATTGCGGTCTTGCCCTTCGGGGCTATAATGGCCGGTAGGCCATTCGATTTTTGCATGGTCTTTGCTGGAGCGAAGCACCATGGCCCGACCAAAAAAATCAAAGGAAGAGCGCCTGACGGAACGTGTCAAATTTGACCTTACACGTTCCGATTATGTACAGGCTTTATCAAATGCAGAGAAAGCTGGCCTGACATTGACGGCTTATGCCAGAGAGCAGTTTTTGCGTGGCAAGGTTGTTATCCACCAAAACCGTAAGCTCGATCATGCCACATTCTCTGAGCTTCGGCGCATTGGTGTTAACCTCAATCAACTTACTCGCGCCGTCAATCAGTCCGGTAATATTCCAGATACTAGACTTTCTAACATCTGTCTTCAGCTCGAAGACGTTTTGCTTAAAACTATCAATGATTCCGACAATAGCCAAAAAAGGAACCAGCTTTAAGGGTGCAGCTCTTTACTATCTGCATGATAAAAACGCCCTGACAAACGACCGGATAGAGTTTACCCAGACACATAATCTTGCCACAGATAGCCCAGCAATTGCATGGAAGATGATGGCTTTTACTGCCCTGCATCAATCCGAGATAAAACAGGCTGCTGGTGGTGCTGCTAAGGGCCGTAAATTAACCCAACCTGTCTATGCCTACTCCCTTTCGTGGCATCCCACACAGAAGCCTACAAAAGAGCAGATGGTTAATGCTGGGCTTGTTACCTTGAAAGCTCTTGGGCTTGGTGAGCATGAAGCCATTTTGGTGGCCCATAATGATGAGCCGCATTCTCATTTACACTTGGTCGTTAACCGCGTTCATCCAGAGACTGGAATTGCGGCCAAGCTGTCAAATGATCGCCTTAATTTATCGAAATGGGCTGAAAAGTATGAGCTGGAACAGGGGCAGATATTCTGTAACAAGCGCGTAGAAAATAACAAGCGCCGGAAAAGCGAATATGTCAAGCATCGAGAAGCCCAGAACAAAGCAGAGTTTTATCGTTGGCAACGTGACAAGGTAAATCGGGCTTGTGATCAAAGGCAGGAAGATTCAAAGAGCCTGTCTTCGATTCACAAGAAACAGCGTGATACGTTATTTCTCTCCAAAGAACGATTAGTTGAACATTGCCGCAAGGAGATCAAGGAATCAAACCGCCCTAAATGGGCTTCTCTTTACAAACAGCAGAATCAGGAGAAGCTTAATCTTAACAAGATGAAAGCTGACGGAGTAAGCCGATTATCATGTTATATAAAAAATCGTAATCAGGATAGAAAACATGGAACACTTGATATAAAACGCGGCCTGCTTACTGGCTCTTTTAATGCGGTGATTGATCACGATACCTTATCAAAAGTACAGACTAAAAAGCATGAGCGGGAGCGAAAGACCTTTGCTAGGCGTACTATAGAGGAAACACGTAATTCCTTAAAAGAGATCAATAAGGATTATGTCCGTGATCTTGAAAAGCTGAAAGTAGTTCAGGCAAAAGAGTCATGGCTTATGAAGAGCCGCCATAGTGCAGAGAGTCAGAGGCAAGCAAAGGATATTGCTAGCGGTAAGACCAAAGCGGAATTTAATCGAATAAAACGTACAGAAATCTTGCGCGATAAGTACAACAAGAAATCACAGGAAAAGCCAACAGGCTTGAAAAGTGAATTTAATGACAAGGTGGACTTTCGTGTTGCTCGGTATATGAAGCAAGAACAAAAGAATAAGAAGGCAAATCAACCAAAGAGAGATCATGGCATTAAGAAAGAAGATAGAGCTTACAGGTACATAGATGGCAATCGTAAGGCTGAAAAAACCGACAAACCAAAAACAGAACTTGATAAGGCGAGGGATGATCGTATACAGAGATATATGAAAGCTGGTAATGATCGTGAGGAAGCTACTCGTTTAAAAGATGAATTTAACAAGAAGAAGTCCCCTGCCCCTGATGCACAGAAGGATGTTCGCATAGCCAGATATATAAAGAAACCGCAGGCACCTGAAAAGTCGGATAATCTTAAAAAACCCTCAGAGATCAAAAAGGGTGATCGTGCTTACCGATATATAAATGATAACCGTCAGGTTGAAATGAATAACAATCAGGAAAAAAATTCCGCAGTAAAAGAAGGATTTAACAAATCTCAATATTTACCAAATAATCACGAAAATGAAAAGGATACAAGCAGAGGTACAAACAAGGACACTGGCATGGATAGGGAGTTATGATAGCACATAAAATGACAAATCAATGGTTCCTAGCCACGGCAGATGTAGAGGAAACGCTCTAACATTTTCCTTGCTTTCCAAGCTTTATTTGTTTAAATATACTTTCAATTACATACATATCAATACAATACATTACAATTATAGTAATTATTATGAACGCATATAATATTTCTGTTACAGGCGATAAGGGTGGGGTGGGGAAGTCAACAATTGCCTGTCTATTGGCGGAATGGTTTAATCATCACGAGCAGAAGGTTAGGCTTGTTGATGCAGACCCAAACCAAACCACCAAAACCTGGCTGGAAAAATGCGAAGAAGCAGGTCGCACTATAAATTTTCCGAACTCAGACATAACAATTGTTGATACGGCAGGGACAAGCGGTTCCAGCCTAATTAAGTATATCAAAGATTCTGATTTAATATTGGTGCCTTTTCAACCTCATGTTTCTGACCTTGAAATTGTAGTTGGTTGGTTTTTGTCCTTAAATCAGGCATTGCAAGAAAGGGTTAAATTTATACCAAATAGGTTATCTTACACGACAGAACAAAGAGACGGGTTGGAAGAACTGCAAAATGTGATCGATAGAGAAGGAAGAGGGGAGCTTTTGAGCGGATTATCAAACCGCCCTGCCGTTTACCCTCCCTTCCTTAATGGAAGTAAAATTAATTTTTTTAGTAATAAACTAGACGAGAAAGTCAAAGATGAAACGAAATGTCTTTTCACGTCTATAACCTCAACATTAGAGATGAGCAAAAAATGAAACTGAAAGCGACGAAGAAACAACAGAATGCGAAAAAGAAATCTTCACCGGCTCCTAGCTTGAAGGAGACCAAACCAGAAAAAAGCAAAAGTATAACACTTAGCTTTCAAATCAATACAATTCTATACAATACAATACAAAATATTATAAGCTCATTGCATACATCTCAAGACTTTACTTATGTTTCTTCATCGGATTTTATGAGAAAGGCTTTAATCTCATATAAGGATGGCATGGAACTCACAGAGATTGACGAAAAAGGGGACAAGATCAACACAAGCCTTCGCGTTGATCAAAGCCTTAAAGATTTTTATTCTGATCTTCCTGATCGTATGCGTTCCAAACTTATTGAAAGATCAATAAGAACTTTCATAAAGAATATGCAATAATTTGATAATAACCATTGTGGAAAATGGTTATGGGAACATAGTTCGGTGGAAGCATATTTCTAGACAGAAAAACTTTTTTAGGTTTAATTAAAAATGCTCACATGCAAAGTATGATTCCAAAGGTATCTTTATGATTGAAGCAATCCAGCTACTCCGTAATATCGGTGCGTTTGACTCGGTTAATTCTGGTGTGCAGTTACATCTTAAAAAATTTGCACTGATATATGCTGAGAATGGGCGCGGCAAGACAACATTGGCTGCGGTACTTCGATCTCTAGATAATGGCGATCCGCTACCAATCCTAGAGCGGAAACGTCTTGGTTCAATACATCCACCGCATGTCGTGGTAGAAGGGAACGGCGGCGGGACCGCCGTCTTTCAGAATGGTATTTGGACGAACCGGTTTGCTGATATTATCGTGTATGATGACTATTTCACCACCGAAAACGTCTGCTCAGGTGTGGAGGTGGAAACCGCACATCGGCAGAATTTGCATGAGTTAATTATCGGTGCACAAGGCGTTGCATTGAATACGACGTTACAAGGGCATATCGATCGTATCGAACGGCACAATCGTGATTTACAGACCAAGAGCAATACAATTCCTGTGGAGGAGCGAGGCGGCCTAAGTGTTGATCGGTTTTGTGCCTTAGAAGATCGCGACGACATTGATGATGCAATTCAGGATGCCAAGCGGAATTTGGCAGCAGTGCGTGAAGCCGATGCTGTTCGGAAGAAAACCCATTTTGATGCTATATCATTGCCGACTTTCAATCTTCCAGCGATTGAAGACGTACTTAATTGCGGACTTCCAAGCCTTGAAGTGGCAGCGGCAGCCCAGGTACAGGCACACCTTACCCAAATAGGTGATGGTAGCGAAGCATGGATCGGGGATGGCATGCAACGCATTGAGGCCGCATCTTCAGGGCAGGATCATGAGGTTTGCCCTTTCTGTGCTCAAGGTCTCAACGGTTCACTGCTTATTACTCACTACCAAGCTTATTTCAGCGTTGCATATCGCAACCTTAGACAATCAATTGCAAACGAAATTCGGCAGCTCAACACCGCCCATAGTGGAGAGATTCAAGCGGCGTTCGAAAGAGCAATTCGGGTCACAGGGCAGACACAGCAATTTTGGGCCAAATTCACGGACGTTCCCGAAGTGGCACTTGATACCGCCGCTATTGCCTTGGCCTGGAAGGAAGCGTTTGAGGCTGTCTCCAAAGCATTACTTGCCAAGCAGGCCGCTCCGCTTGAGCATCTTCAACCTGACGCAGAGCTTAGAGAAAAAGTAGCTGCGTATCACGCTCTTTGCGATCAAGTCTTTGTATTGAGTCAAGCTCTCGTCACGACTCGTTCGCAAATTGATCTTGTCAAGGAAAGAGCAGCCGGAGCAGATGTTGCTGCACTGGAAAGCGACTTAAACAAGCTCAAGGCTATTAAGGCACGATACAACCCAGCAATCGCTTCCTTATGTGACGATTATGTGCAGGAAAAAAATCGCAAAGTTGCTACGGAAGAGCTGCGAGATGCGGCCCGCGCTGCACTAGACCAATATCGGAATGAGATATTCCCTGCCTACGAAGAGGCAATTAACACATACCTCCAACGCTTTAATGCTGGATTTCGGCTTGATCGCGTCAACTCTGTCAACACTCGCACCGGATCAAGTTGTAGCTATAGCATTCTAATAAACCAAGTTCCCGTACCTCTCTCTACCGGAGCAGAAGGTGAGCCGTCATTTCGGAACACGCTGAGCGCAGGAGATCGAAATGCACTCGCACTAGCATTCTTTTTTGCATCGCTTGAGAGTGACCCAAATCGAAATCAAAAAATAGTCGTGATCGACGATCCGATGACAAGCCTAGATGAGCACCGCTCCCTTACCACAATTCAGGAAATGCGCCGCTTGGTCAACGATGTTGTGCAAGTCATCGTGCTGTCGCATTCCAAGCCGTTTTTGTGTGATCTTTGGCAAGGGGTGGACACTGATCTCCGATCAGCATTGAAAATCGTGCGCACTAATCCTGGATCAACACTTGCCGATTGGGACGTTAATCAGGATTGCATTACCGAGCATGACCGGCGACACGAGATGGTACGTGATTACATTCAAAGCAGTGTCGGTACAGATGAAAGGGCCATAGCTGCCGCCCTTCGCCCAATTCTGGAATCCTTCATGCGTGTCGCTTATCCGCAATGGTTCCCACCGGGTATGCTGCTTGGGTCTTTCATCAATCTTTGTCAGCAACGAGAGGAAACAACGGATCAGGTCTTATCAACTGTCGATCGAACTGAGCTTCGGGCCTTGCTTGATTACGCCAACACATTTCACCACGATACAAATGCCGCATGGCAGACTGTCATCATCAACGACCACGAGCTGCTAGATTTTTCACGGCGCACTCTTAATTTCACTCAGAGACGAACCTCCATTATTAAATAAAAAATGACAAAGAATTCTTTTTCTCCAGAAAAATTTAAGCTAATTACAAAACAATTAGAACAGCAAAAGAAAAACCAGAAAGAATTTCTTATAAACGGCATTCAGACCGTTCCTGTTCCGCAAGACATACTTAACAAGCTTATATGGACGGCAGGAGAGGACATACATGAAATTATGAGCCATCACTCTGGCTACGACCTACATAACAAGATTGAATCTCTACAAAGGGCACTAAAAACCTATCGCAAGTGTTATATGGATTTGACAGTAAGCCTTGACGCTTTCGATACCACCTCAAAAGATGCAACCCTATTCCAACGTCCACGAGCCGTCGAATTAGAAGAGCACGAAATAAGGTGTCGAAAAGAAATTTTTTCTTTATCCTGTGCTGCGGCAACACTTGTAGACATCGCGTACCATGTAACCAATCACATAACCATTCATGATTTTGACGGCATACGTAAAAATAATTTTGATGCAAATCAGCATGCATTTATCAAGAAGTTACGCAACAATCTTAATCACGTAACATTTTTGGAATCTGACTGGGCAGTTAAAAACGTAGGACAAGAACAAACCAGTCATTTTGAATTTAGGGCGGCAAAACTTTTAAGGGACGGCGAGTTTAATAAGAAAGCCCGCGATTATATTGAGAACCAAGGAAAAACTATCGATATAAGAAATCTATTTACATCATATCATAATTGTATTGATACTTTTTATGGCTGGTTAATTCCGAAAATAGAACAGCAGCTTCCAATGAAGGTGCAGGATTACCGAAAATGCATAAAAGAAATGCAAGCCAACTCCGCAAAATGTTGGTACAGGATACTTTTTCCTCAAATCATAAGACGAGGAACTGATCTATACAGCCACTTGCATAAGTATCTAACACCAGAAGAACTAAGAGAAGTTAATGCGCTGCCTCACCGTTCCAAAGAGCAGATTGACCAAATTATAGAGTTGGTTGACGAATATGGTGCATGTAATGATGAGTTACGAGAAATGGTCTATAAAGCTTTCTCGGTTAAATAGAGCTTTCAAATAATCCACCATTTCCCGTAAGTAATATTATCACTCTAAAAGATACAGCTAAAAATACGTTCCCTCTCAATGGGTTATCTAGAGTTTTACTCCACGTAAGCCTGATTTTAAATCAATGTGTATTTAATCTACTCCATCAATAAATGTTTCAACAAAAGATTTGATTTTATCTATAACTCGCTCAGAAATTGAGGCGCGTTCTTTGAGGTTGGGACGTTTACTCATAATACTAATGACATCATCACGCATTGGTGTTTTTTCAGTAAATAGATAATCTCCTATCACTTGCTGCAATCCTTCCAGATTAAGCCCCTCCGCTTGACTTAACTCTTCAATTGCCTTTTGCTTTTGTTCATCCCAATAAGTTTCGAACTCTTGGCCAATATCCCCCCCTTTGGGTATTTTAGGGAAATTGTTGGCTATGAATTTCTCAATTAGGTCTTTTTTGCTTCTCAGTTGTGCTTCCGTATCAAGAATAGCCAAAATTGTTTTATATTGTTTTTCTTGATCCTCTGGTTTTGCATTTTGCAGATTTGCCAGCAATGAAATGATGTAACTCACATTGACAGTGTCGCGGCGGATAAGTTCTAGCTCGAAATCTATATCGTCAAGAATAGAAACCTTCTCTTTTTCGTTATTACTTTTAACCTTGTCATACAAATCAAGATATTTGCTTTTGAAGTCAG
>Ga0233430_1001982_pt1 | contig 25387 bp, 27 predicted proteins | sample SI_118_April2016_2_FD_179883 | JGI IMG/M metagenome (GOLD analysis project Ga0233430, IMG submission 179883) | Seawater microbial communities from Saanich Inlet, British Columbia, Canada - SI_118_April2016_150_MG | ecosystem: Environmental > Aquatic > Marine > Inlet | place: Canada: British... | reverse complement strand
AGGCATTGTTTGAAACTGCTGTCCGATAGGCCTGTTTGACTTGACCCAAAATCTGGGGTTCGCCCACCACCATTGAATCAAGGCTTGATGCAACCTTAAACAAATGCAGGATCGCTTCATCTTCCTCATAGATATATAAAGAACTTTTAAACTCAGAAATATCAATTTTTTTTTGGTGTGAAATAAACTCAATTATTTTATCAACCTTGTTACCGGTTGCAGGGATATATAAAACTTCTGTCCTGTTACAGGTTGAAAAGATAAGGCTTTCTTTAATTTCTTTGTCCTGTTTTAATATTTCAAGTGCAGCTATTGTCTCTTCATTGGAAAAAGATAATTTTTCCCTGAGGTCGACAGGTGCGGTTTTATGATTCAGGCCGATTAATATTATTTTTGACATTGTTCTTTCTTTGTTTTGTTCTTTCTTTATTTTGTAAAGGCCTGGTGATGTCCGCCCAACAGCATGTTGACGCCAAGAAATGCAAATATGATAATAAAAAAACCAATAATTGTCATTATAGCTGATTTCCTGCCACGCCATCCCGAATAAAGACGTAGATGCAGTAAGGCTGCATATACCAACCAGCTTCCCACAGAGAAAATTTCTTTTGGATCCCAGCTCCAGAATCTTCCCCATACGGTTTTTGCATATATAAACCCTGTCACAAGCCCTATGCTAAGAAGGGCAAATCCTATTGTTATAGAAGTATAGCCCACATTATCCAGAAGATCCAAGGATGGCAACCTTTTATAAAAGAAGCCCGGACTTTTAGTCTTAATCCCTTTTTCCTGCAACAGGTATAAAATTCCTGTACCGCATGCCAGGGCAAGAGCCGCCTCTCCAGCAAACACCAAGATAATATGGGCATAAAACCAGAACCCTTTTAATATGTCATTTTTCTCAACCGGTGCATCCGGAATCATCAACACTGCCAGCATAATGGCGAATAACAATATTGAGGCAAATACCCCTAGAATTCTCAGATCAAATTTGTACTGAAAAAATAAAAACATACATCCCAGAAAAAATGCTGCAACTGATAAACTCTGGGATAAATTCTGTATGGGCACATGCCCTGTTGAAATCGCATAAATCATCATACTGATAAAATGAACTGCAATGGCTGTTGAAATAAAACCAAGAGCTGTTTTCTGATAGATTTTTTTTTGATTAAATAAATATGATATATAACCAGCCATGCTGATAAAATACAGCACGCTTGTTATCTGCAGCAACATTTGGGCAGTTTGAAGACTCATTCATCACTCCTTAAAGAAACAAGATCTTGATATATAAATCCTTTTCCAAGAACTTCACGCAAGACAGCGTTAATTTTTATTTCATCATTTGTTTTGATCAACTCAAGAAGACCCTTCTCAATCAGGGTATAAAAGATTACTTTGTTTTCATCCGGGTTATTCTCTGACGACAAAAACCGTTTGCGTATATTCTCCATGAGCTGTAACAATTTTGCATACTCCGTCCCAAACTGACACTCAAGGTCCTGCCTGATTTTCTTTGCCATTGCCGGACTTGATCCAGATGTTGAAACGGCCATAATAAGGTTACCCTTTTCCACTATTGAAGGGAGCAAAAAATCACTATTGTCTGGAGCATCCGCGATGTTACAAAGGATATCCAATTCTGATGCATCTTTTTTGATCTGCTGGTTTAATTGCCAATTATTGGTGGCGGCAAAAACAAGAAACATCCCCTTCACATCTTTTTTTTCATATTTTTTCCGCACAAAACAAATGGCTGTTTTTTGTAAATCATCTGGCCCGGCTGAAAACCGATCACTGATGATTTTTACCTTTGCACCACATTTTTCAAGTGTTACAGCCTTTCTAATACCAACCGGACCTGCGCCCACAATAAGACATTCCTTTTCTTTTATATCAAGGAATATGGGATAATATTTCATTGTCACCCTTTATTTAAGACCTTGTTTGCACAAACAAACTATTATATATATTGCCATAGGCTATTTTACAATAACTAAGCTGGTTATTTAGGACAATTGATATGATTATTGATACACATACCCATATTTTCCCGGAACATGTCAAACAGGATCGTTCCAGATTCTTTGACAACGAACCTGAATTCAAACTTCTTTATAATTCGCCAAAAGCAGCCATCTGCAATATTGTTGAATTATTAAAATCAATGGACAAGTATCAGGTTGATATCTCTATTATTTGTGGTTTCCCCTGGCGTTCCCCTGAATTTACAAAAAAAAACAATGACGTTATAATTGAATCTGTACAAAAATATCCTGACAGGATTAAGGGGCTTGCCTGTTTTGATGCCTTTTGGACTGGTGCAGCCAATGAAACCAGAAGATGTATTGATGCCGGCCTCAGCGGCGCAGGGGAATTGGCATTTTATCTTTCCGGGATTGATAAAGCGGCCTTGACATCCCTTGAGCCTGTAATGACAGTCTTAAGGGAAAATGGCAACCTTCCCTGTATGATCCACACCAATGAACCTGTGGGACACAAATATCCCGGCAAAACGCCTATTACCCTGGAACAAATATACACACTTGCCAAAACCTTTCCTGCCAATAAAATCATTCTGGCACACTGGGGAGGGGGAATCTTTTTTTACAACATAATGAAAAAAGAGACAAAAAACATCTTAAAAAACTTCTGGTATGATACTGCGGCGTCCCCGTTTTTGTATGATTCACAAATTTATGATTTTGCCGTTGATGCAGGAGTAATAGAAAAGGTTCTTTTAGGAACTGATTTCCCTTTACTGACCCCTGGCAGATATTTTGCGGATATTGATAACTCCAATATTAGTCCCTTTCAAAAAAAACAAATATTGGGAAAAAATGCTAGCTCATTGTATGGATAAAGGAACCAGATAAAGGAATCAGGTAAATGAAAAAAGATACTCACAATTTCATTCAAAAATACAAAGGCATGGGCGCTTTTGGCCTTAACCGGGAAACAGATGAAGAAACCATTATGTTTTATCTTCAAAAATTTTCTGAAGACTCTTTTTTAAAATCACTTCTCCCAAGGCTGTCTGATCTGGAACTCGAAGAAATATACGGGTTTATTAATGACAAGTTGAGAAACCATCTCTTAGAAGATGAATATCATAGCCTTTTCCTAAAAGACCGATAACAATTATTGTTGGTATTGGTTGGTATTGGTTGGTATGTCTCTTTTTTATTCATATTTTAAAATTTATTATTGACTCTTATCTAATATTAACATATTCCGACCTCATTTCATGAAATGGGACTTAAATATTTTATAGGAGAATTGAAGATGTACAGATCAAACGTTTTTACTTGTATTTTAGCACTTATATTTACAATGATCATTACCATCGGTCTAACCATCAATGCCCGGGCCCAAACCAAAGGCTTGATGATGGCAACCACAACCAGTACGGATAACACAGGCCTTTTGGATTATCTCATCCCGCATTTTGAAAAAGAAACCGGCATTACCATGAAATGGACGGCCACAGGAACGGGCAAGGCTTTAAAACTGGGTCAGAACTGTGATGTTGACGTTCTGCTGGTTCATGCTCCTCCTGCAGAAAAGAAATACATTGCCGCAGGATATGGAAAAGACAGACGAGAAGTCATGTACAATGATTTTGTTATAATAGGACCCCAAAATGATCCGGCCGGCATAAAAGGCAAAAGCATATCCGATGCCTTAACCGCGATTAAAAGCAAACTGGCCGTGTTCATGAGCCGGGGGGATGATTCCGGCACCAATAAAAAAGAAAAGCTTTTATGGAAAAATGCCGGCATTTCATTACCGGACAAAGAAAAATGGTATATCCAGACAGGACAGGGAATGCTTTCCACCATTAATGTTGCACAGGAAAGAAATGGGTACACAATGACAGACAGGGGCACCTACATTAAGTATCAATCTCAAAAAGGCGGCAATGCACCCTTAAAGATTCTGGTTGAAGGGGACGGCATCCTTTTGAACCAATATAGTGTCTTAACCCTTGATCCCCAAAACTGCGCCAACGCCAAATATGATTTAGCACTAACATTCTCAGACTGGATGGCTTCACAAAATGCCCAAAACCTGATAAAAAACTTCAGACTGCTTGAGCAAAAGCTTTTTATACCAAACGCAAAATAGCAAAAGGAATTTATGGATTTTATTGTTGCAGGTTTTATCAAAGCCATCGAGCTTCTGATAGGAGGTGATCATGCAACATGGACTGCTGTCTGGGCAACATTAAAAGTATCAACCGGCTCAATGCTTTTAAGCATTGGAGCCGGTCTGCCTTGCGGTTTTCTTCTTGGATATTTTGACTTTAAAGGGAAAAAACATTTAAGAACGATTCTTGATACCATGCTTGCTCTCCCAACGGTTTTCATCGGCCTGGCCGTTTATGCGTTTATTTCACGACAAGGGCCTTTAGGAGAACTGGGCCTGCTTTTTACGTTGACAGGGATTGCCATCGGCCAGACCATTCTTGCCTTCCCAATTGTCACAGCCATTACCGCCACAACCATAGAGAACATAGACCAGGACCTTAAGCTCACCCTCGTTTCCCTGGGTGCCGGCAGAAGACATATCATTGCCACCTGTCTTTGGGAGGTCAGGTATGGCATCCTTGCAGCAGCGGTCACAGCTTATGGCAGGGTGTTAACCGAAGTCGGTATATCCATGATGGTCGGTGGTAATATCAAGTACCACACCCGAACGATAACAACTGCCATTGCCCTTGAAACAAACAAGGGCCAGTTTGCCGATGGTATTGCCCTGGGCCTTGTTCTGATACTGATAGCATTTATTGTGAATCTATCCCTGTCTTTTTTAAGGAAACAATGACAAAAGAAATCTCTGCATACCATTTAAAAAATATTCAACATTATTATGGAAACACAAAAGTTTTGGGTATTGATGACCTTAAAATCGAGAAAGGATCCATCACAGGTCTTATTGGACCCAATGGCAGCGGGAAAAGTACTCTTTTAAAACTATTGGCCTTTGCTCAGAAGCCAAGTATGGGCCAAATATTTTATAAAGGGCGCTTGGAATTACCTTTTTCACCATCCATCCGATCCAAAATAACCCTTCTGACCCAGAAGCCCTATCTGTTAAAAAGAACTGTTTTTGAAAATATTGCCTTTGGGTTAAGAATAAGAAAAGAAAAAAAGGATCTTGAAAAGAAGGTAAGAAAAGCGCTTTTAAACGTTGGGCTCGATTATCAACATTTTGCCACACGATTTTGGAACGAATTATCAGGTGGTGAGGCCCAGAGGGTTGCCATGGCAGCCAGACTTATCTTAAAGCCTGAAGTTTTACTACTGGATGAACCCATTGCAAGTGTTGACATTGAAAGCGCCGGTCTGATCCGCCAGGCATCCTTAAACGCAAGAAAAAATTTGGGAACGACACTGGTTATTGCAAGCCATGATCTGCAATGGCTGTATTCCATAAGCGACCAGCAGCTTTCTATATTTAAAGGAAATATATTTTCAACAGGCATGGAAAACATTATCACAGGTCCTTTTGAAAAATCAGATAAAAAAAACCTTATAAAAAAACTTGGGGATGGACAGATCATTCAGCTGAATATGCCTGCACAAACTTCATGTGCAGCTATTATAAGAAAAAAAAATATTTCCATTGACCTTGAAAAAAAACCAGGCAGTGACAAGCTCAATCAATTGTCCGGCCATATATCTTCCATGCTTTTAGAAAAAAAGAACAAAACCATCATGGCGACAATCTCTATTCACGATCTTTCCTTAATATTAAAGCTTTACCCCGAAAAGATCAGCCGGCTTGATCTTTACCCGGGCAAAAAGGTCATCCTAAGATTTGCTTCGCATGATGTTGAATGGATTTAAAGATTATTTCCGGTCAGACTTTAAAACAAGAAAAAATAACTTTCCATATTTATTCATATGGCCTGCGGCAAACCGGGCGTAATCGCCGTTCCCACAAAAAAGATCCGCCCTTGCAGGGCCTTTAATGGCACCACCTGTATCCTGATTTAATACAAAAAAAGAGACCTTTTCCCATCTCTTTAAGGAAGGACTGCTTTTTTTATCAGGCAATTGGGTCTGCATAAAGCACAATGCTCCTTTAGGAAATAATCTACTGTCTGTTGCAATGGATCTAAGTGCAGTTACTTCAACGCCAAGACTGCCATAGGGCCCACCTTCTTCTTTTTTAAAAAATACAAAACTATCATTGTGATGCAAGACTTCATCCATTCTTTCAGGGTGCTTTTCAAGCCAGGTTCTTATGGCCTGCATGGACATATTTGTTTTTAAAACCTCATTTTTATTGATCAGATACCGCCCAATGGATCGGTATTCGTTTCCATTGGTTGCGGCATAGTGAACTCTTAACAAGTCCCCCTGACCCAGATCAATTCGTCCGGACCCCTGGATTTCCAAAAAAAACCGATCTATCCGACTTTTAAGCCATACAACAGGCTTGGATCTAATATGAAAATCCTTCATGGCATTAATTTGCTTCCTTGAATAATAAGGCACGACCTGCTTTGAATTATTAACCCTTGCCATCATCCGTTTGTGTCCCTTGTATTTATCGGAAAATTTGGACAACTCAATTTCCAACAAATCATGCGGTCTGGAATAAACCGGATGTGAAAATTGTGCACTCTTTTCAATGCCACCTTTAAAAACCGGTTCAAAATAACCGGTAAAAAGGACCTTTCCATCCTCGTTTCCCCTTGCTTTATAAACAAGAAAATCGGATTTAATAAACTCATTTAACGCTTTGGCAGAAGGTTTGTTTTCCAAAAAGGTCTTAAAGGTTTCCAAAGACAAAATCATTTGGCCTGCAGTGTAACTATCTTTTCCATAATGATATTTTCTTTTCAAAGGGACCTTATTAAAATACAAAAGACTTTTATCAATGGAAGCTGATAAATCCTGAAATTCACTATTGTCTGCAAACAAAGGATAGGCTTTAGGGTCAAGTTTTTTCAAAGATTCAAAAAATAGGGTATCTTTTTTGATCCAGGGATAGCATCCACTTAGTAAACAAGCCATGATCACAATCCCAAAAATCCAAATGTGTTTCAACGAGATTTTATTAATCATTTTGACGCAGCTTGTTAAATTCTTTAGTCATTATTTTTGAATCCTCTATCTTGTGCAAATCATCTATTGGCCCAGAAGACACTTCAAGGATTTTCAATTTTTTTGCAGTAGACATAACCCTTTTCTCCATTGTACCCACAGCCCTGTTATAGGTTGCCGCACACTTTTCAATATCCTTTCCAAGGTGGTTGATACTATCGGTTACACTGCAAAGCCTTGAAAAAAGTTCCACCCCAAGGTTTCTGATTTCTTCAGCATTTTCATAGGCCTTTTTTTGTTTCCAGGAATAGGAAACCGCCTTTAAAAGAGCTATCAGTGTTGTGGGAGTGGCAAGGATCACTCCTTTTTCTATGCCCTTTTCAATCAAATCCGGCTGTATAGTTAAGGCAGCAGAAAAAAAATTTTCTCCCGGGATGAACAATACCACAAATTCAGGGGTGGGAGAAATCTGTTGAAAATAATTCTTGGATGACAGGTTTAAAATATGTTTCAGCACCTGCCGGCCATGATCTTTCATTCGTTCTTTTCTTTCTGTTTCGTTTGAAGCTTCAAGCGCATCCAGATAGGCCATCAGGGGAACCTTTGAATCAATAATAATTTTGCGATTTTCAGGCAGGGTGACCACCATATCAGGACGGATTGACCCTTTTCCTGCCCCGGACGAAAGCTGTTCTTCAAAATCGCAGTACTCTGTCATGCCTGCAAGCTCCGCAACCCGTTTTAAGGTAATTTCTCCCCACCGTCCCCTGACGTGGGGAACCCTTAATGCCTTGACAAGATTTCCTGTTTCAACATGAAGAAGGGTCTGATTTTTCCCCATTTCCAAAAGTTTTTCAGTAATGGAACCATAGGCCTTTTCCCTGTCTTTTTCCATGGTATTGAGATGGGCCTCATATTGATCAAGGGTCTTTCTCACAGGATCAATCGTTCTTAAAATATCATTTCCCTTGATATCAAAATCTTTTTTAGCTTCTTTCACATAGGTTGAAAAATATTTATCTGCAAGCTCCATGAACCGGGTTGAATTATCAAACAGTGCTTCATGTGACAATGTTTTAAGCTTTTTCGAAAAAAACAAAACCCCTGACCTTGCAAGGATACTGCAGACAAAAACCCCGACAAAAAAACCGATCCCTATATATGCCAGATTTTCAAGAGTGGACATATTATTTTGCAGTATATGTTCCGCTTTTGCCCCCTGATTTGGATTTCAAATATATATCAGATATTCTCATGGCCCTGTCATAGGACTTACACATGTCATAGATGGTTAAAGCCGCAACTGAAACTGCTGTCAAAGCTTCCATTTCCACTCCGGTTTTACCGGTCAATGAAACTTCTGCCTCAATATCTATGGCATGATTTTTAACATCAAATGAAAAATCGACCCTTGCATGACTTATATTTAGCGGATGACACATTGGGATCAGATCCGAGGTTCTCTTTGCGGCCATGACACCTGCAATTCTTGCTGTTTCAAGGACATTCCCCTTTTTCACTTTTTCATCCATGATCCTGGCAAGTGTATCCGGTTCCATTGAGATTTTACCTGCAACAATTGCAACTCTTTTTGTTCGGGACTTATCTCCGACATCCACCATTCTAACCCTGCCGTCCTTGTCAAGATGTGTAAAATCTGTCATCTTTATTACCTTTCAGCAAAATATTGTGTTTTGCTGGTCACTTCAGCCTTAACCATATTCAAGGTATCGGTTAATGTTTGAATTACATTCTCCCGGATATCCCCGGCAACCACAAGGAACATCACATCATCTCCCACGGCAAGGGTTTCGCCTTCATTGATATGTATAAGAATATCAATAATGCCCGGTTTTTTCTTTTGTTCCATTAGAATCTGATTCAGCCTTTTATGATCAACAACAATTTCAAGGCCGGTCACTTTTTCGCCTTCCCTGGATGTTGCCCTGACAACACCATTATGACATAAAATCATACCTGCCTTATGGTAATCTGGATGTTGCTTTATCTGATCCATCAAAATTTTAATATCCATTTCTCACTCCTTATTCAGTATTTTTTAGATTTGCCATTGTTTTCGCTTTTTCAAAATCTTGTGGTGTGTTTACATTGAAGATAAAGCGCATCTCAGGATCCAGCAGTTTCAATTTATCTACTGGGATCTCAAGAACCTTCTTTTTCCTGAAAAATTTTTTAATCATGAATATATTATTTTCAAGACTCTTCTCTATCAAGGGAATACATGCCTTTGAATATGCGGCATATAAAGGTTCAAGACCGTCGTCTGTTCTAGGAATTATCACTTCATACCCAGATTTAATGCTGCCCACAATATATTCCACAACCGATCGTTTGACAAAAGGGGTATCACAGGCTGTTACATAGGCGTAGGGATAGGAAGCATAAAAGAGTCCTGAATGAAGGCCTGCCAGCGCACACTTAGACGGGATAATATCCGTCACCACCGTCATATCCCAGCCGGCAAACTCCCTGGGCTCGTTTACCACGATAATAACTTCTTTAAACAGGCTTGAGAATAATTCATAAATGGTTTCAAGAATCATCTCATCCCCAATCTTTCGAAACGCTTTTTTTTCACCTGGAAGTCTGCTGTTTTTCCCGCCGGCCAGTATCACACCTGTACAGTCAAATTTCATTCACACCTGTCCTGCTAAAAATAAATTTGTATCCTTCACTGATTATAGCAAGTCAAACTTAAAATCTCAAACTTAAAATCAAGGTGTTGCCCGCTATAAAAAAAGATGATAAAGATTCTAAGACTACAATAAATCAAGGGAAGGCCGTTATATGAAAAAGAAAAAAACCATCCTGACCGATGAGGATTTCAAACGGATCATAACAAGGATGTCCCATGAAATCATAGAAAAGCACAAAGGGACAAAAAACCTTGCCCTTGTCGGAATCCAGACACGGGGAGATTTTCTTGCCAAAAGACTGGCGGTCCAGATCCGAAAAATAGAACATGTAACCCTTCCTGTTGGAAGTATGGATATAAATATGTACAGGGATGACTGGACAAAAATCAGTCACCAGCCCATTGTAAGACCGTCCAATATTCCTTTTTGTGTGGACGACATGGACATAATACTTGTGGATGACGTACTGTTTACCGGCAGAACCATCAGGGCTGCCATGGATGCCTTAATGGATTTTGGCAGACCTTCCCGTATTGAGCTTGCCATATTGATTGACAGGGAACACAGGGAACTTCCCATCCAGGCTGATTACAAAGGGTTATCCATCAACACAGAACACGATGATATGATCAACGTACTTGTGGCTGAATATGACAAAAAAGACAGGGTTTACATAGAACAGGATTAAGATATGAGCACACTTTTACATAAAAAAAACGTACCGGATGATATTAAAATTGCAGTGATTTCAGTTTCAACTACAAGGGGATTGGCTGATGACAAATCCGGCATCTGGATAAAAAAACAGGCGAATAAAGAAGGACATGAAGTAGTGATTCATCAGGTAGTTACCGATGATGTTGCAGCCATTAAAGAATTGACCTTGCATGTAACTCAAAAAATCTGCCCCGATGCCATCATCATGACGGGGGGAACGGGTATAAGCCCCAAAGATGTTACCATTGAAGCTGTAAAACCCATGTTTGAAAAAGAACTCACCGCCTTTGGTACTCTTTTCGCCCAGTTAAGCTTTGAAGAAATCGATTCCGCCGCTATTCTCTCCCGGGCTACGGCTGGAATCATCAAAAACACTATGATATTCTGCATGCCCGGCAGCATCAATGCCTGCAAACTTGCCTGCAATGCATTGATATTTCCAGAACTTGGGCACCTTTTAAAGCATATAAGGGAATAGAAAGATGGAAACACTTGAAAAATTTATAAACACTTGGAAAGACACCCCGACAAAAACGAAACTGGCCTTTACTCAAATTTACGAACACCTAAAAACGTTTGAAGATACCACTCTGGAATTCAAGGCCCGGCCAAAAGTAAGTTTTTCTTTACGCCCCAGGCATAACAACCAGAAAAATCGTTCTCTTTTTGCCATGGTGGATGTTATTGATGATGATCCAGAAGAAAGATGGTTGTCTGTCTGTTTTTATAAAGAGATGATAACTGATCCTGATAATGCCGGAGAATTGATTCCTGAAGGCCTGATGGGAGAAGACGGGTATTGCTTTGACCTGTATGAATATGACCAGGATGAAATTAATTACATTAAAAGAAGACTTTCCCAAGCCTGGAAAAATGCAAAAGAATAATATCAGTTGCTTTTAATTTAAATAACTAAGGCTTTTTCTAAATAAAACTGATAAAATTAATAAAAAGATTCAGTTTATTAGAATTAAACTTTACAAAAACTAATCGTGGCACATTGGTTGGCCATGAAATGAAATATAGCAATCTGTGTTAAGGTCTAAATGCTTTGTAATTGACAGCAAGGAGCTTTCTTTGAATTTTCAAATTCATACAACATTTTTCCAGAAATAACTACAAAAGGCTTGAATTTATGGATTCGAACAAATTGGTAAATCTTGTTATTTCAAAAAAACAACAAATTATGTTTAAAAAGCTGTCATCTTCCATGCCGGATGTAATTCTAAATGATCGGCAAATCTGTGACTTTGAATTACTTACAACTGGCGTTTTTTCACCTTTAAATGGATTTATGAAAAAAATCGATTATGAGTCTGTTCTGGATCGCATGCGCCTCGAAAAAGGTGCGCTTTGGCCTGTTCCCATCTGTCTGGATATCCCACAAAGCCTGGCCGCCAGCATTGAAATAGGTCAATCTGTCGCATTAAGAGATCCTGAAGGTTTCCTTCTCGGAATAATGGATATTGAAGACATCTGGCCTTTGGATATGGAAAAAGAAGCCTTGGCCATTTATGGTACTCAGGACAACTCACACCCCGGTGTTGATTACCTTTACAACAAATCTGAAAAATTCTATATTGGTGGTAAAATTCAAGCTCTGAACCTTCCCATTCATCCTGATTTCAAACAAATCAGAAACACACCTGATGAAGTTAAAAAAATATTTTCTAAACTTGGATGGAAACGAATCGTAGGATTCCAGACCAGACAGCCAATTCATAGACCCCAATTCGAAATGACCATCCAGGCCATGCAAAAAGCCAAAGCAAATCTCCTCCTTTTACCTATTGCTGGAGTCACAAGGCCAGGCGACTTTGATCATTTCACCCGTATGCGCTGTTACCAAAAAATCGCTGCCCACTATCCACCAGACTCTTATGTTTTAAATCTACTTCCCTTGGCCATGAGAATGGCTGGACCAAGAGAAGCTATCCTTCACATGATTATCGGAAAAAATTTTGGCTGCACCCATTTTGTCATTGGCCATGATCATGCTTCCCCTGGCAATGGCGTCAGCAATAAGCCTTTCTATAAATATGATGAAGCAATGAAACTTACTCGCAATGTAATTAAAGAGATTGGTGTTGAAACCGTCACATTTGAAGAGATGGTATATCTTCCATTTGAGGACGAATACAAAATTGCATCCAGTGTTCCCAAAAACACAAACACGATTTCTTTTACCGGAACCGATATCCAGAAAAGAATCCGGTCCGGCAAAAAAGTTCCGGACTGGGCCACTTTTCCTGAAGTTATCAATGAACTTAAAAAATCCTACCCCCCCCCCTTAAAACAGGGACTTACTATATTTTGTACTGGACTATCCGGAGCTGGCAAATCCACAATCGCCAATATTCTTTATTCAAAATTTCTTGAAATCGGGACAAGGCCTGTCACCCTTCTTGATGGCGATATTGTCAGAAGAAATCTTTCTTCTGAACTCAATTTTTCAAAAGAACACAGGGATATAAATGTAAAAAGGATTGGTTTTGTAGCCGCGGAAATTACAAAAAACAGAGGGATAGCCATCTGCGCACCCATAGCACCTTATGAAAAAACACGAACTCAGATCAGAGAATCCATAGAAGCACATGGCGGTTTTTTTGAAATCCATGTTGCAACTCCCATATCAGAATGTGAAAAAAGAGACAGAAAAGGAATGTATGCTAAGGCCAGGGCAGGCCTTTTAAAAGGTTTCACAGGCGTGGATGACCCCTATGAAGACCCGACCAACCCTGAACTTAAAATCGATACCACAAGCCTTACACCGGAAGAAGCCGCCCAGGAAGTTCTTCTCTATATCAATCAAAAAGGGTTTATTTAATTCTAACACAAAACAAGAGGCAACATGGTAAAAAAAGCACTTATAACAGGTATTACAGGTCAGGACGGGGCATATCTTGCCGAGTTCCTGCTGGACAAGGGATATGAAGTTCATGGTATCAAAAGAAGATCCTCCCTTTTCAACACAGACAGGATAGACCACCTATACCAGGATCCCCACGAAAAAAACAGAAACCTTATACTTCACTATGGAGATCTGACAGATTCAACCAATCTTATTCGAATACTCCAGCAGGTAAAACCTGATGAGGTTTACAATCTTGCGGCCCAAAGTCACGTGGCAGTCTCTTTTGAATCTCCGGAATACACGGCAGACACAGATGCTCTCGGTACACTGCGCCTCCTGGAAGGCATCCGGCTCCTTGGTCTTGAAAACAAGTCCCGATTTTACCAGGCATCAACTTCAGAACTCTTTGGCAAGGTCCAGGAAATACCCCAGACTGAAAAAACCCCTTTCTATCCAAGGAGTCCTTATGCTGCTGCCAAACTCTATGCTTACTGGATCACTGTCAACTATAGGGAAGCCTATAATATCTATGCCTGCAACGGCATTTTGTTCAACCACGAATCCCCGCTTAGAGGAGAAACATTTGTCACCCGCAAAATAACCCGTGCACTTGCAAGGATCAGTCTTGGTTTACAAGACTGTCTTTTCTTGGGCAACCTGGATGCAAAAAGGGACTGGGGTCATGCAAAAGATTATATCAAAATGCAGTGGCTAATGTTGCAGCAGGACCAGCCGGAAGATTTCGTCATTGCCACAGGGAAACAATATTCAGTAAAAGATTTTGTCAACATTGCCGCCAAAGAGCTGAACATAGGCATAGCATGGAAAGGCAGCGGTATTGATGAAAAAGGATTTGATAAAAAAACAAACAAGCAGATTGTTGCAGTGGATCCACAATATTTCAGACCCACAGAAGTGGAGACCCTTCTGGGTGATCCTTCAAAAGCAAAACAAAAACTTGGCTGGGAACCGGAAATAACCTTTCAGGAACTTGTCACAGAAATGGTTCATCAGGACCTTATCGAAGCCAAAAAAGATCACCTGTGTCAAACCCATGGATTTAATACTTTTAACTACAACGAATAAAAGGAAACAGCCTTGTGCTCATCTGTTTATGTAAATAATATTGTACAACCCATACTAAAGGAACTTGTCCAGTGAGAAATCTCCTTGTCACAGGTGGTGCAGGATTTATCGGCACAAATTTTGTCTATTACTGGCTCAATAAATACCCAGACGATCATATTATTGTTTTAGATGCATTGACCTATGCCGGGAAAAAAGAAAATCTTTCAAAAGCCCAAAAAAATCCCCAATTTGAATTTGTCCATGGCAATATTCTGGATCAAGTCCTTATTGAATCTTTGATAAAAAACCATAAGATTGATACCCTGGTTCATTTTGCAGCAGAATCCCATGTGGACAGATCCATCCTGGGACCTGATGAATTCATCAACACTAATATTGTGGGAACCCACTCTCTTCTTAAGGCTGCAAAAAAAATCTGGCTTGATGAAACTCCCCAGGACCATCGCTTCCACCACATATCAACAGATGAAGTATACGGCACTCTAAAATCAGATGACCCGGCCTTTACCGAAAACACTCCCTATGCACCCAATTCCCCCTATGCTGCAAGCAAGGCCGCCTCAGATCACCTTGTACGGGCCTATCACAAAACCTATGGACTTCAAGTAAGCATCAGCAATTGTTCCAACAATTATGGGCCATATCAATTCCCTGAAAAACTGATACCTTTATTCATCACCAATATCCTTAAGGGAAAGCCCCTGCCCGTTTATGGTGATGGCAAACAAATCCGTGACTGGCTATATGTGGATGATCATAATCTGGGTGTTGATCTGATTCTTAAAAAAGGCAAAACGGGAAAAATCTATAATATAGGCGGAAACAATGAATGGACCAATATAAATATTGTTCAACTTATATGTGATTTAATCCATGACCAATTTTCACAAGACCGAAAACTTGCAAAAAAATTCCCCCATTGTCCTTGTGCAAAAGGCCATCATCCCAAAACCCTTATTACCCATGTAAAAGACAGGTTAGGCCATGACCGCCGTTATGCCATCAATGCCGATAAGATATCTTCAGACCTTGGGTATTCTCCCAAAGAGTCTTTTAAAACAGGCCTTTTTAAAACCCTGAAATGGTTTTTGGCCTTACAAACAAATATGTGATTAAAGACACGCTCAAAAACAACCAGGATACAAGTAAAATGAAAAAAACAGATAATATATTTATTGCAGGCCCCAGAGGTCTGGTGGGTTCAGCCATTATCCGCCATCTTGAAAAAAAGGGTTACACAAGTCTTCTTGCCCCTACCCACTCTGAGCTTGAACTTATGGACAGCCAGGCTGTATCATCATATTTTAAAAAAAACAAACCAGCGTATGTATTCCTGGCTGCAGCAAAAGTAGGAGGAATCATGGCCAACAATACCTATCCTGCTGATTTCATCTATCAGAACCTGATGATCCAGAACAACATCATCCACCAGTCCTATGTTCACAATATAAAAAAACTTCTCTTCCTGGGTTCTTCCTGCATCTACCCCAAACATTGCCCACAACCCATGAAAGAAGAGTATCTTATGACCGGCCCTTTGGAACCCACCAATTCACCCTATGCCGTGGCAAAAATTGCCGGAATAGAGATGTGTTGGTCCTATAACAGACAATATGGAACAAAATTTATTCCTGTCATGCCCACAAACCTTTATGGGCCCAACGATAATTTTGATCTTGATACATCCCATGTGCTACCGGCACTGATCAGGAAGTTCCATGAAGGCAAACAGAACAATGCCGAATCAGTAATTGTCTGGGGAACAGGTTATCCAAAAAGAGAATTCCTTTATGTAGATGATCTGGCTGATGCATGCCTCTTTATAATTCAAAAAGAATTTTTAAGCCAGGAACATAAAAACAAACTGCTTTTCAATATAGGCTCAGGCAGGGATATCAGCGTAAAAGAGCTTGCAGAGCTGATAAAAGAAATAACAGGCTTTAAAGGAAAAATAATTTTTGATACCTCCATACCTGACGGGACACCTCAGAAACTCTTAGACATTTCTAAATTAAAAACTCTGAAATGGTGCGCAGCGACTAAGTTAAAAGATGGTATAGCTAAAACATATGATTCTTTTCAAGAACAACGCATCTCTTTAAAAAATATATAATAATAGTTCATAAAGGAAATGCTGCTATTCATATTTCTAAGGCCCTATGTAAAATGGAAATATTTTGCTCGTAATTCAGTCATAAAAAACGAAATACGTTTAAAAATCTAACAGGATATTTTGGTTTGAAATGAAAAATCGTTAGATAAAATATCAAATTCCATGCTGCATCCACAGTATTAAATATTTTTGGTTCATCCGATTAACGCGTACTTTTTGTTATGAAGATCAAAAAGTTTCAATTTAAAAAATTCAAAATCACGATATCCATATGCTTTCCGTTTCATAGTTTTAATCTTGTTATTGGTTCCTTCTAAGGGCCCTGTTGAAATAAAAAAATCATAATAAGCAAGGATTCTAATTTTATGTAGAGACAATGTTTTGGCAAATTTTTTAAGCACAGGGATGTTTGAAACATTGGCGAGATTAATCCAGTTACTGACTACTTTTTTAGCAGTCTCTTTATCTGGTTGATTCCAAATTTGCCTGAGCTCTTCCTTCATATAGTAGACGGTTGACAGGGGTTGGTTGATTTCAAGTGCTTTTTTAAGTCGTTCAGGCTCTTTCTTATCATCCTTAAGGTTTTCAGGATTTTTTAATAAAAGCCAACGGGTCCCCTTGATCAATTTTTGTTCATCAGAATCAGAAAGGTGATTGTAAAGATCTCGTCTGAAATTAGAAAGTTTCTCATTGAATAATTTTACAACATGAAACCTGTCGAAAACAATTGGCACCTTGGGTAAATTTTCAACAACTGCGCTCAGGTATGCCGGAGACATATCGATGCTGACGGCTTCGATTTGAACTTTTGAGAGTTTGATTTTTTTCCAAAACGTCTTTAAAGCATCTCCGCCTTTTCCTTTATCAACATGAAGGATACGGCCAGTTTGCAAATCCATAACAATGGTTAAATATTGATGCCCTTTTCCTATTGAAATTTCATCAATTGCAATCCGTTTGATATTTTTTAGTTTTATCCCTTTATAACGCTGTTTTAAATGGGCTTTCTGAATTTCTTTGATAGTATCCCAACTGATGCGAAGATGATTGGCAATATCCTTAATTGTCATGAGTTGGGATAATTCTATTACATATCTTTCAAAAGCCCTGGTATAGCTTTTTCCCTTATTTGAAAATGAAAGTTTAATTTGACGTACAAATTGGCAGAAAGGGCACCAGATTCTCTGGATAATTGCACGAAGAAGGACGGGTTTGGAACCTATTGGAATTGTACGAATATCCCGCTGGATTGTTCCTCTTTTTGTAACAGATCTGGAATGACATTCAGGGCATCTTATTGCTTCTGGTTTGGGGAAAACTTCAATAATGACAGCTCCTCTTAAAAATCGAGTTCTTTTATAAAACTGGTCACGTAGGCCTAAAGCATGGTATACAAAACTTGTGGACATGATTTTATTCTCCAATCTTGTACGGCTAATACAAAAAATTTGGATAATGATCATGTCCACTCCTAAATTTCAAGATTAAAATTTCTATTGTTATTCAAATGCATCAACTCTTCGATTTATGCGAAGTACGCGATTTCCTGATGAACCCTTTTTTTTAGTATTGTCATTTGCATTTTCAGCAGGTGCAAAGACGATGAAAGTCGGACTGGATGCAGACCCTGTTTCACTTGACCCCCAAGTTCAATTGTCAGGTGGTATGCTTCAGTTGTCCCACTGGTTATTTGACCCGCTGGTAAGATGGACCCAGGACGGAAAATTTGAGCCTCGTCTTGCAGAAAGTTGGGAAAGAATCAGCGAATATCGGATGCGTTTTCATCTTAGAAAAGGCGTTAAATTTCACAGCGGCAATGAATTTACTGCAAAAGATGTGAAATGGTCATTTGACCGTATGAGAAGAAGCGTGGATTTTAAAGGTCTGGTTGAACCATTCATCGGTGTGGGGATTATTGATGATTATACAGTGGATATTGTAACAACCAAAGCATATCCACTCCTTCTTAATATGGCAACATACTTTTTTGCAATGGATAGTGCATTTTATACAGGAACCGATGCAAACGGTCAGCCCAAAGACTTGATTTTGAAAGTCGGCGAATCTTTTGCTCTGGATAATGCTTCCGGAACCGGCCCCTTTGTGGTTACTAAAAGAGAACACAATGTAGTTCTTGAAATGGAAAGAAACAAAAACTACTGGGATACCAAATCCCCTGGTAATGTCACCAAATTCATCCTTTCCCCGATCAAGGAAAATGCCACCCGTGTATCAGCCCTTTTATCCGGTGGTGTGGATTTCATTTCCCCAGTACCGCCCCAGGATTTTGGCAGGATTGAATCCGATGGTAAGGTGAAACTGGTTACCATTAATGGTGGCCGTATCATTACCTTTCAGATGAACCAGGAACGCGTAGAAGCTTTCAAGGATGCAAGAGTCCGTCAGGCCATCGCCTATGCCGTTAACAACAGCGGTATCGTGGCAAAGATCATGAAGGGAAAAGCAATGGCTGCCGCCCAGCAAAGCCCTCCGGGATATGTTGGTTACAAAAAAAGCCTTCAGCCCAGATATGATCTTGCCAAAGCAAAGGCGCTTATGAAAGCAGCAGGATATGAAAAAGGTTTTGAAATAACCATGATGGCGCCTAACAACCGTTATGTAAACGATGCAAAAATTGCCGAAGCCACAGCACAGATGTTAGGTAAAATCGGTATCAAAGTTAACCTTAAAACTATGCCAAAGGCTCAGTACTGGCCGGAATTTGACAATAGAGCTGCTGACATGATGATGATCGGTTGGCATTCTGATACAGAAGATTCGGGTAATTTTTCCGAATTTTTAACAATGTGTCCGAATGCAGACACGGGTTATGGCCAGTACAACGGCGGTAACTACTGCAATAAAAAAGTTGACGAGCTGACAATGGCTGCTCAGTCTGAAACCGATCTTGGTAAACGTGCAGGCATGCTCCAGGAAATTGAGCAGATCCTTTTTGACGAAGCTGCATTTATTCCTTATCACTGGCAGCTGCACTCCTATGGTGCAAAGAAAAACTTTAAGATTGAGCCAATCCTCAATGCTCAGAATTTCCCCTACTTCGGAGACCTGGTCGTTGAATAGTTGTTGATACTGTTTCGTAATCAACCAAATATCGCTCCCCTTGGTAACTTTTCCTGGGGGAGCGATAATTATAAATATTAAAAAAAAGTAAAAAATTAATGTTTGCATTTATCATAAGAAGGATCATCCAGGCGATCATAGTCATGATGATCATCGGCCTGATAGGATTCTCAATAAAAAGTCAGATCGGGGATCCGATCCGGGATCTTGTCGGAGAGAGGGTAACACCGGCGGAGAGGGCCAAGATTGCTGACGAGATGGGGCTTAATGATCCATTTTTAATCCAGTACGTCCGGTTCATCAAAAATGCCCTGAAAGGGGATCTGGGAAGGTCTTTTTTGTACAATAAACCTGCCCTTGATGTCATTTTCAAACATGCCCCGGCCACTATTGAGCTGGTATTCGGGACTGCCCTGATCATTATTTTTGTATCTTTTCCCCTGGGGGTCTATTGTGCGTTGCGGCCCAGGAGTATTTTATCAAGATTTACTATGAGTTTTTCCACCCTGGGAGTTTCCATGCCCGTATTTTTGACGGCTATTTTACTCGTCTTTTTTTTCGCCATCCACTGGCAGATCCTGCCTTCTTTTGGACGCGGAGAGACCATCTCCTTGCTGGGCGGGTACTGGACCACGGGTTTTCTGTCCATTGACGGGATCAAACACCTGATTTTGCCCTGTGTGTCTTTGTCGACCCTGATGCTGCCTCTTTTTATCCGTTTGATCCGGTCTGAAATGATGGAGGTCCTGGAAACCGAATATATCAAATATGCCTGGGCTAAAGGACTGTCACCCAGGAGGATATGGCTGGTCCATGCTTTTAAAAATACATTGTTGCCCGTCATAACTGTATTTGGCGTTCAGATCGGTATCATGTTTGCTTTTACCCTGCTCACAGAACTGGTATTCCAGTGGCCCGGCATGGGGTTCATGTTTTTAGAGGCAGTGCATAGGGCTGATACATCCTTGCTCATCGCATATCTCGTGGTGGTGGCCTGTCTGTTTGTATTTGTTAATACGGTTGTGGATATACTCTATGGATTTATCAATCCCACCGTTAGAATTGCAGGGACAAAATGAAATCAAAATTACAAAAATTTAAAGAATCTTATTTTTTATATAGTTTTAAGCGGGATATGGTGGCGATTTCCTCCTTTACCATCCTGGTCATTTTCTTAGGACTGGCATTAACAGCACCATGGATTTCTCCCATGAATCCATATGATTCTGCCAATATAGATATCATGAATTCCGAGATTCCACCCATGTGGATGGAAGACGGCATTCGTGAGTTCCCCCTTGGGACTGACAACCAGGGCAGGGATATGCTGTCAACCATGCTCTACGGTTTGAGGACCTCTATTATCATCGGATTAGGTGCCGTTTCTCTTCAAGGCATTATCGGTATTGTGGTCGGGCTTTTAGCAGGGTATATGGGAGGAAAAACCGATGCCATTCTCATGCGTTTTGCCGATATCCAATTCTCATTTCCTTATTTGATGGTGGCCATTTTTTTGTCTGCCATTTTTCAGGTGATGTTCGGACTGGGCAGTTTTGAGCGGCTGGCCATTCCCTTGTTGACCATTATCATTGGCCTGTCTAATTGGCCCATGTTCGCAAGAACCATCCGAGCCTCGGTTATGGGAGAGAAAAACAAGGAATATGTGGAAGCGGCAAAGGTTATTGGTTTACCAAAATGGACCATTATGTTCCGTCATATTTTGCCTAATTCCCTGACCTCGGTCATGGTTATAGCCACTATACAGGTGGCCAATGCCGTTATGAGTGAGGCAGCTCTGTCCTTTCTAGGGCTTGGGATGCCTGTTACCAAACCCTCTCTGGGATCTTTGATACGGGCAGGTCAGGAATTCTTTTTTTCAGGATCCTGGTGGATTACGGTATTTCCCGGAATCTGGCTGGTGATTTTTGTCCTTGTGATCAACCTTTTGGGTGACTGGCTCAGGGATGTACTTAACCCGAAACTTTATAAAGGATAGTATTTTAAGATGTCTCATCTTTTAGAGGTCAATGATCTTGAAGTTAAATTCGCATTAAGATTTGGTGATATCACTGCAATTGATGGTGTAAGCTTTAGTCTTGAAAAAGGAGAAAGGCTTGGTCTTGTCGGAGAGAGTGGCGCTGGAAAATCTGTAACGGGTTTTTCAATTATTAATCTGATCAGCAAACCCGGATATATTTCTAAGGGGACGATATTTTTTGAAGGAAATGAAATAAGTTCCTATTCTGATGAGAAGATGCGTAAAATCCGTGGGAATAGAATCAGCATGATTTTTCAGGACCCCATGATGACATTGAATCCTGTTTTTACCATTGGGTTCCAGATGTTTGAGACCCTGCAGGCCCATAGAAAAATTTCAAAATCAGATGCCCGGGATATTGCATTGGAAAAATTAAAAAAAGTCCATATCCCATCACCTGAGCAAAGACTGTCGCAATATCCCCACGAGTTATCAGGGGGGATGCGCCAGAGAATAATTATAGCCATTTCTCTGCTTACAGATCCTGCCATTATTATTGCTGATGAACCTACCACAGCCTTGGATGTAACCATTCAAGCCGAAATCATGGATTTGCTGCAGGAATTGTGCGAATCAGATAATATGTCCTTGATATTAATTACCCATGACTTAGGGGTTGTATCCCAGGTCACTGAAAAAATTGCTGTTATGTATGCCGGTAAAATTATTGAATATGGATCAACGGATCAGGTTGTGAAATATCCCGTACATCCATATACTGAAGGATTGATTAAATCAATACCAGGGACCGTTATAAAACCTGGAGAAGAGCTTGTGCAGATTCCAGGGATGATGCCAACACTCACAAATATACCGCCGGGATGTGCTTTTAATCCAAGATGTTATTTAAAAGGGGCAATCTGTACGGAGCAAACACCCGTACTCAAGGATGCCGGTAATGGCGTTTTAGCAGCCTGCCATATGAAATAAAAAAGGGAATGAACAGCAGAAAACAATGAATAAAGACAATACAATACTTTCAATTAAGAATGTGGTGAAGCACTTTGATATTTCAGGTGGCTTACTGGATCAGCTCAAGTTCAAAAAGGGCAAAATCTCTTTAGAGAAAACCACTGTAAAAGCTGTAAATGATGTCTCCCTTTTTGTTAAGAAAGGTGAAACCTTAAGTGTGGTAGGAGAAAGTGGTTGTGGAAAATCAACCTTGGCGAGGCTTGTTTTGGGCCTTTATCCGCCGAATTCCGGAGAAATACATTATGGCGGCAAAAGAATTGATAACCTGAGCCATGATCAGATGCTGCCCTTTAGAAAAAAAATGCAGATGATTTTTCAAGACCCCTATGCATCTTTAAACCCAAGAAAAACTGTGCAGCAGACCTTGGAAGAACCTTTGAGATTCCATCATCCTGAAATGTCCACCCGTGAAATCAATGATAAAATTGACCAGGTCATGGAACAGGTGGGTGTGGACCAGGCCTGGATAAAAAGATATCCCCATGAATTTTCCGGGGGTCAGCGCCAGAGAATCAGTATTGCCAGGGGGTTAATCCTTGATCCGGAATTTATTGTGGCCGATGAACCCGTATCTGCTCTAGATGTTTCCATCCAGGCACAGATCCTTAACCTTTTGATGAAAGCCGGCAGAGAAAGAGATTTGACCTATCTGTTTATCACCCATGATTTATCAGTGGTCCGTCATATCAGTACCCGTGTGGCTGTTTTATATCTTGGGACTATATGTGAACTTGCCAAAACCGAGGATTTATTTGCTTTTCCACGTCACCCTTATACAAAGGCCCTTTTAAGCGCCATCCCCGTCGTTGGTGAGAAACGCGCCAAACATATTAAACTCAATGGGGAGGTTCCCACGCCGGTGAACCTACCGACAGGATGTGTGTTCCATGCCCGGTGCATGTTTGCAAATGAGAGATGTGCCCGTGAGATTCCTGTACTATCAAAAATGGATAATGGCACCTATGTCGCCTGTCATGCAGTACAAGAAAATCGGATAACGTCTTGATGGAACATTTGCAGTCTAAGGTTAAAAAAAATCCTTAAAGTAGTGAAATCAGATACATGAAGATCATGGAATTCATTAGCCAGAACAATGCTTTTGCAGAACCTATGCCCACCATGCCGGACTCAATATTAAAAGAGATGGTTGGTTTATGAATCGGGGCAGTGGAATCTTCAGGCGTAAAAAAATAAATAATTACTTGTATAATTTTTTTGAGTGATGTTTTCATATCTTAAGTCTCCAGTTTTTTTCGGGTAACAACTATCCTATATTTCAAGGACGTTTTATTTAGTGTTTGAACGAAAACTCACCCATCTACTGCGTTACTGCAAAAGTTTAAAATCCTCATGTACAGTAGTACACTCCGGTTTCAAACTTTCTTGCGCCTTGTATATGGGCAATTTTTTGCCCAAACACGGGTTTCCAGTCAGGCACTATTTAACTTGATAATAAAACCATTTTGGTGTTAAGTAAAATTAAAACAATTTAACCTTAGGCTAAGTATTACTAATGCTACCGGATTTTAACAGACTTAAAGTATTTTATTATATTTTTTTAAAAAAAAGTGTGGTCAATGCAGCCGGGGAATTGAATATTACAGCGTCGGCAGTAAGCCAAGCGTTGAATAAGCTTGAGTCTGAATTAAATGTTCTGCTGTTTACAAGACTTCACAAAAAACTTGTCCCAACCTGGGCAGGTCATCAATTATTTGAAATCCTTAATCCCTTTATCAATGACCTTGAAGTGGGAATAAAGCATATCAGGCAGGCGAAACAGATACCTTCCGGAATGATCAGAATAGGTTCTCCCATCGAGTTTGGTAAATCATATTTACCAGGCATATTTGCATCATTCAGAAAAAAATATCCAGAGGTAGTGTTTGACATGAAACTGGGTGATCCCAACGAAGTTTTTCCGCTGATAAAAAGTGGCGACCTTGATTTTGGTCTGGTGGATATTTTTTTAACCCGTGATCAGGTGTTTGAAGATTTCGGTATTTACAGTATTGATCCGCTAATAGATGAAGAAGTTATAATGGCCTGTTCAAAAGAGTATTACGAACGAGAGATAAAAGGAGATCATTCCTTTAAAAATCTGGCAATTAAAGAGTTCCTTTCATACCAGAAATCTTCTTTAACCTTAATGAACTGGTTCAAGCATCATTTTAAGAAAGCCCCTGTTAATTTAAACCGAGTCATGACGGTTGATAATCATCAAGCAGTCATTAACGGGATAAAAAATCAACTGGGAATGGGAGTGATTGCTTCTCATATTGTCCGCAGGGACATTAAACAAGGTAAAATCATCCCCATAAAAACACCAACAAAAGATGTGATAAATACAATATCACTGGTTCAACTACAGGATAAAGTGCCCAGCCTGACGGAAAAAACATTTATAAATTTTCTTACAAAAGATATCCTTTCATCTGGTACTTTAAAGACATTCATTAATATCTCCTAGACGATTAGTCCTCTTGTAAATATACCGGTTGAAATTTCAATTATATTATAGTAGTTACTGTGATAGTCACTAAAAACTATCTATTGATGATTCACATGATTATATTTGAATTTTAAAGGATGATAAGACCCATGACAAAAGAGGTACAGGATGCATTTAAATCCGGCATTCCGATTTTTATCGGCTATGTGCCGGCAGCCATTGCATTCGGAATTTTATCAAAGGGGTGTGAAATCACTCTTTTGGAAAGCTTTTTGTTTTCAGCCGTCGTGTTTGCAGGTGCCAGCCAGTTTATAGCACTTAATTTATTGATGACCGGGATGGGTCCGGGCGGCATT
>Ga0233430_1001977_pt1 | contig 25469 bp, 25 predicted proteins | sample SI_118_April2016_2_FD_179883 | JGI IMG/M metagenome (GOLD analysis project Ga0233430, IMG submission 179883) | Seawater microbial communities from Saanich Inlet, British Columbia, Canada - SI_118_April2016_150_MG | ecosystem: Environmental > Aquatic > Marine > Inlet | place: Canada: British... | reverse complement strand
AGGCCGTTTTTTGCGCCAATGGTTATTGGAGGAGCTGTGGTTTCCATTACCACCGCGGCTCTTGGAGTTTGGCTCGTTAATCGCCGAATAATGGATCGCTTTGGACTATTCGCCTTGATTGTTCTTGCAATCGGCGAACTCACCTTTGCACTTGCCAGGGGCTATCCATCGACATGGGTATGGTGGAAACTTGGCGCCTGGGCGTTGGGCCTGGCCGCTGTTTGGGGGCTGGCCACACGCCGCATAACTCTCGTCGGCGTCGGTTTGACAGTCAGTTTGGTCGGCTACATTGTGATCGACTACACCGCCGAATCAGGTTATCCGGATCGATCAGACCCTTTCGCCCGCCCGCCCTATGTTGACTTCGTAAATGAGCAACCCGGCCGAGCTCGCATAGCCGGCAGCGGTGGTATCCTCATGCCCAATTTTGCCTCAGCTTTCGGTTTGTCCGACGTGCGATATATCCAATCTCTTGCGGTGCAAACCAAACACCACTTTATACAGAACCACCTTCAAGACATCCCACTGTTGCGGGGTAACTCGTTGTGGTTCACGGGAATACCGGTGACCCGGTTCACAGATCTTTCACCCGGCATTAGCTTGTGGTACCGCGATTTCGCTAAATGGTATCCGCATCGCCCGTATTTTATAAAACTGGCCGTCGAACGCGCCAAATTTGGGTTGCGAGCGAAATACAAGGCGTTCGGCCTGCTTGGGGTCCGTTATTTCGTGTTGCCCAACTGGACCGACCTTAACCCACCGACCCGTGCCTCCGCAGTCGGACAACGGCCCCGCTTCCCCCTAATCTACGATGCCGAGGTCAGGATTTTTGAAAACCCGACCGCCGTGCCCCGAGCCTTCATCGTCCACGATGTGCTCAAGGCGCCGGATTTCATCGCCGCCCAAGAAATTGCCGGCGGTGATACCTTCAAGCCGCTTAAGCAGGGGGTCGTTGAGGATGAATTTTTTTTGGAGGCGCAACAACCCATAGGCCAGATGGAGCCATCAACCGCCAAAGTTATTTCCGACGGCCTTCAAACCGTCGAAATCGAAACCAAGTCGCGGAGTCACGGTTTGCTGGTGTTGGCGGACATGCATTATCCGGGTTGGGAAGCCGAAATCGACGGCCAATCGGTTCCGGTACTCCGGGTCAACGGACTGGTGCGCGGCATTTGGCTTCCCCCCGGCACGCACAATGTGCGCTTCATGTACCGCCCATTGAGCTTCGAAGTGGGACTGTGGATTGCCGCCGCGACCGTTTTGGTGCTGATCGTTCTTCTACTTCCGTGGTGCTCCGCGAAGCGATCAGATTGAAAAAAAATCACGTCACGATGAGAGATGGGTGTGCCAGAGCCGCGTTGCCTCTGAGATGTTTTTCGGCGTCCATAATGGGGCGTCCCACCAATCCTCGATACACTCAAGCATCCGTCCCACGCCCTCGTCGAACGGAACCGTGGGACGCCAACCCAAAACACTTTGTATCTTCGAAATATCCGCCCAAGTGCAATCTGGTTCGCCTGGCCGCTCGGGCACCGAAACCACCTCACCGCCCAACAATTCCACCAAACGGTTAATTGACTGTGGATCGCCGTTTCCGAGGTTGAAGATTTCGCCACGAACCGATGTCTCCGCAGCGCGAAGGAATGCGTCGGCCACGTCAGTAACGTAGACAAAATCGCGTCTCTGAGTCCCGTCGCCAACCACCGTAAACGGTTCCCTGGCCAGTTTTTGACGCAGAAATACGCCGAATACGGCCCCATAAGCGCCGGTCGTTCGCACCCTGGGGCCGTAGGCATTAAAGATACGAATGGAATTGACAGGCAGCTTGTAGACCTGGTGCCAGTGGAAGACCGCCTGCTCTCCCAAATTTTTGCTCAGTGCGTAGGGGTACCGCGGATCGATGGGATGGTTCTCATTTGTCGGCACATCGGCCAAGCCGTAACACGACGAAGACGCGGCGTAGACCAAACCGCCCACCTCGGCCCGCCGGGCGGCCTCCAGAACCCTAACCGTACCCATTACGTTTGAGGAAATGTAATCTGTCGGGCGTTCGATAGACGGAACAATGTCACCGATACCTGCGAAGTGAAAAACCAACCTCGCCCCGGCGAACAGAGAATCGTCGTCCTTAATATCCTGTATATGACGCCGTTCGAAAACGATATCCGGATTGCGGGCGTGTTGTGCCAGGTTAGGCTCGCGACCGCAGGAAAGATTGTCGATTACGCGCACCTTATATCCGCGTTCAAGCAGGAGATCGACCATATGGCTCCCGATGAAACCGGCACCACCGGTAACCACGGCTGTTTGTCTGGCGGTCATGTCGCGCTCAAAGCTTTCATCCGCTTGACGTTGAAGTAGCGGTCATCCTCCATGCTATCGGGTAAGCGGTCGTCTTTAAATGCCCGGCACAATTCTCGGGCGGCATCCTCAATGCTTCTTTTGGGTTGATAGCCAAGTACCCGTCGAATTTTATCCGAGTTGATGTGATAGGATCGGGGGTCGTCAGACTCGGTCGTGATGATATCGATATCCCCCATCTCCGGAAATTCCTTCATCACCACGGCGCGCACCAACTTTGCAATTTCCGCGATCGACAAGTTTTGGTAGCCGATATTGAAAGTTTCGCCATGGATCTTCTCAGCTGGCGCCGTAAGCATCATTTCGTACACGTCACACATATCGGAAATATGAAGATTAGGGCGCAATTGTTTGCCACCAAACACCGTAATGCGACCGTTGTTGATCGCGTGGTTGGTGAGAATGTTGACGCTTAAATCCAAGCGAGTGCGTGGGCTATATCCACAAACTGTGGCGGGCCGGATAGATACGCATATAAATTCATCCGACGCGTGTTTAAACAGGAGTGGTTCACACATCCCTTTATACTTGTTGTAAAGGGTCAACGGCACCAACGGATGATCCTCGAACACCTCGGGCGCATCGGAGACGCCATAGACTGAACTTGTGGAGCAGTAAATAAACCTTTTCACCCCTGCTTTCTTCGCCGCGATTACCATGGGCTCGAAGCATTCTAGGTTTATGGTTGTGCTAAGACTCTCGTCCAACGCGAAGCTGGGATCGTTGGAAATACACGCCAAATGGATAACGGCGTCAACTCCACGGAGCGCCTCGGCCAGTCGCGGCGTATCCCGGATATCGCCATCGATCACCTTGAGACGAGGGTGATCAGGCAATCCGTCGCGACCAAAAAACATTATATCGTAAACGGACACGGTGTAACCGGCATCTAACAGTCGCGGCGTCAATACGCAGCCGACGTACCCAGCCCCACCCGTAACTAGAACATGTTTCATTCTTTGCTTCCGTGACTCGGTCGAATTTAATCCCCGCTTCGAGAAGCGGATAATGGTCAGGCCTTTGCGGTCTCGTCAAGAACCCCAAAAGAAAATAGGCGCCGTTTCCGATAGCACATTCATCGAAATGGGTGAGGAGCCTAGTTTTTCGGATGAGTGGCGGAGTCGATCTCAGGCTTTGTCAGAGCAAACTGACTTGAGGCGGCGAGGTGGGTTTTGTAGCGTCTGTGGATGAAAAAACCGTTCCGATATTTCAAGACATCGCCCGAGGTTATCCGCCTGGCAGTGATTATGTATGTCCGCTTTCCGCTACGGAGGACACGGTGGCTGTTCGCGGTTGGTTCGCCTGGCCATGGCGGCGGCCGATGTTCTCGACCCCGATAGCGCCTTTTGCGCTGGACTTCCCGGTCAAAGGAAGCATTGCTGTGACTATCAACTGCTTGGGCGACGGGTCGCAAATTCGGTCCGCCGCCGGCCCCGGCCGAACCAAACGGCGGGGCCTGGGTTGGTGTAAGCGCCGCAAAGGCTGCGGCGCCTAACACCAAAGGAGGCCGAGATGCCCAAGCTTACCGAAACCCAGCTGGTTATTCTGACAGAAGCGGCCAAACGCGATAACGGCGCGGTTCTGCCGCTTCCCGAGTCGCTCAAGCTTCAGGGTGGTGCCGCTAACGCGCCCCTCAAGAGCTTGCTAAAAAAGGGCTTTATTGGCGAGGTCCCGGCCACCGGCGAGGCCGTGACCTGGCGGGACGGCGAAGATGGCCAACGTCTTACCCTGGCGATCACCGATGCCGGTCTTGCGGCGATTAAAGTTGAGACCGAGGACGCCGAGCCGGACCACGCCTCCCCACAAACCAACAAACGCGCTCGGAAGCCCAATAAGCTCCACCCATCGCGTCGGCAGGTGCCCAAGACATCAACGGTAGCGGCGCGCCCGACGACCAAGCAGGAAACTCTGGTCAATCTCCTCAAGCAAAATAAAGGTACGACGCTCGCCGAAATCATGGCCGCCACCGGCTGGCAGGCCCATTCGGTACGCGGCGCCATTAGCGGCACCGTCAAGAAGAGGCTCGGCCTGCCGGTCAGTTCCGCGATCGAGGACGACCGTGGTCGGGTCTACCGGATCGTTGCGCGGGATTAATGCCATGGGGAACGTCGATCCAATCGCGGTCTTGCAGAACATGGACACCGCCGCACTGCTGGCACTGTGGAACCGGTCCGTCGGCACGCCGGCCCCCAGGCGGATTAGCCGGGACCTGCTCCTGTTAGCCTTGGCTTATCATAAACAAGAGCAGATGGAGGGCGGCCTGAGCGAGGCCGCTCTCAAACGCCTGGCCGGTCTGGCGGACCGCGACGGTGATGATGGGACGCCACCGCCGCCCCTCCCGCAACTCCGGCCCGGAACGCGACTTGTTCGGGAATGGCGCGGCGAGGCCCATCAGGTGACCGTGCTCGAGGACGGTTTCGAATATCGGGAGATGAACTACCGGAGCCTATCACAGATCGCCCGGTCCATAACCGGGACGCAATGGTCCGGCCCGCTCTTTTTCGGGCTGCGCAAAGCAAACGGTTCCGGAAGGGAATCTTCTGATGAACGGTAATCCTGTTAAGCGTCCGCGTTGCGCAATCTATACCCGCAAATCCTCCGAGGAAGGGCTTGAGCAGGAGTTCAACTCGCTGGATGCCCAGCGCGAAGCCTGCGAGGCCTTTATCAAGAGCCAAGCCGGGGAGGGCTGGCGGCGAATTCAAACGCACTACGATGATGGCGGTGTCTCCGGTGCCACCATGAAACGCCCGGCCCTCGAGGCGCTGCTTGCCGATATCGAAGCTGGTAGGGTTGACACCGTGGTTGTCTACAAGGTCGATCGTCTGACCCGCGCACTCGCCGACTTCGCCAAGATGGTTGAGATCTTTGACGCCCACGGCGTCTCTTTCGTCTCGGTCACCCAGCAGTTCAACACTACCACCTCAATGGGACGGTTGACGCTCAACATGCTGCTCAGCTTCGCCCAGTTCGAGCGCGAGGTCACCGGCGAGCGCATCCGCGACAAGGTCGCCGCTTCCAAGAAGAAGGGGATGTGGATGGGGGGCTTCGTACCCCTTGGTTATGAGGCCAAGGACCGCACGCTGGTCATCAACAAGCCGGAAGCCGAGACCGTGCGCACGATCTTCCGCCTCTATCTCGAGCACGGCAATGTACGCCGGGTGATGGACGAAGCCGATCGCCTGGGCCTCACGACCAAGATCCGCCAAACCCGAAACGGCCGCATGGCCGGCGGCCGTCCTTTAAGCCGCGGGCATATCTACCGCATTCTTCAAAACCCTCTCTATGTCGGTCGGATCGGCCATAAGGGCCAAACCTATGAAGGTCAGCATCCTGCCATCATCGATACCGCGACTTGGGACACTGTCCAGACGAACCTTGCCGATAACGCCCATGACCGGCGATCCGGTGCAAGAGCAGCGGAGCCGAGCTTGCTGGCCGGGCTTATTCATGATGATCGTGGCAACCGGTTGAGCCCATCCCATGCGGTCAAGGATGGCAGGCGATATCGCTACTATGTGAGCCAGGCCGTCCTACAGAATCGCAAAGAGGATGCCGGTGCGGTCATGCGGGTTCCGGCCCGCGAGATCGAGGGGTTAGTGGAGGGGCGTGTCCGCACATTCCTCAAAAACCCAGGAGAGGTGATTGACGCAATCGGCGATCCTGAAAACCCCCGCGACCAGCACCGCATTATGGTCGCGGCTCGGAAGCTCGCGGACCGCTGGCCCGGAACGGCAACTTCCCGACGGCGAAGCTTCCTCCTCCAGGTCATCTCCGGCATCACCATCGGTGAAGATTCCATCGAAATTAGGCTTCGACGGATCGCGCTACGCAATGTCCTGCTGGGCAAGACGCCATCGGCGGGCATGGCTGCGACGGCGCGTGACCATGGCGATGATACCGATCATGATCATGACCTCATCCTTTCCGTACCGGCCCGCCTGAAACCCTGCTCCGGTGAGATGCGGCTGGTGATCCCGCCGGGGCATTCGAACGATCTACGACCGCGCCCCAACACGCCACTCATCAGGGCGCTGGCCCGCGCGCATGACTGGAAGCAAAAGCTCTTCTCTGGCGAGGCACGGTCCATCCGCGCCATCGCAAGAAGCGAAGGCATGTCGGACAGCTATGTCGGATACATCCTCCGCCTTGCCTTTCTTGCCCCCGATATCACCGAGGCTATCCTCGATGGCCGTCAACCGGCGGATCTAGAACTCAACACCCTAATGAGATCGATCCCGCATTCGTGGCCCGATCAGCGCCGACTCTACCGGTTTGGCAACAGCGCCTGATCCCCTCTGCCATCAGCATCAAGCCAACTCACCGACCTCATCATGCGCTGCCTAAATCGAGGTTGAATGCCCGGTTCGGCCAGCGTACCACCCGGAATCCTTATCGGCTAATGCTCACTGCGAAATAGCCGAGTAGAGAAAAAGGGTCGAGAAAGGGGCCCCACCCGGGAATTACGGATTCTCTCGGTGAGCGTCCGAAGGAGTCATGCCGCTGAACGCCGCGGACAGCCGCGGTTCGCACCGGTTGTTCGGGTATCTCTCCCGAATTGTTGGAAAACGAAGACTAGCTGGCGGATGGGGTGGGATTCGAACCCACGATGAGCTTCCACCCATACTCCCTTAGCAGGGGAGCGCCTTCAGCCACTCGGCCACCCATCCGCTTGGGGCGAAAACTAGTGACCCAAGGGGTTTGGCGTCAATCTCTATTTTTGGGGAAATACAGGAAAAATTGAAATGGTGGCCTAGATCGGTATTGCCAAACGCAAAAATGACGCGTAATGTCTGGTCGTCATATTGTTATACAACTAGGCAATAATTCCGATGAAACTTCAGATAGGACAGGTTGGTCGCACCCTGCATCTGCCAACGCGCGTTGCCGAACTGATTTCGACGGAAATATCCGAAGGACGGCTGGCGCCGGGGGATCGCCTTCCAACGGAACACGAACTTGCCGAAACCTGCGGCGTTAGCCGAACCGTCGTTCGTGAGGCCATCGCGCGGCTTCGCTCTGACGGCGTGATCGATACACGCCAAGGCGTCGGCGCTTTTGTCAATGAGCCGTCGCGCCGTTCGACTTTACGCATCGACGCGGCTGCTTTACGTGACCGCGACAGCATCGAAAGCCTTTTCGAGTTGCGTGGGTTGCTTGAAATCGAAACGGCGGGGCTCGCCGCTGTGCGCCATGCCAGAAAGCACCTTCGGGCCATGGAACGGTCGATCCGGCAAATGCGGGAAACGGAACACTGGAGTGAGGAAGGGGTCGTTGCCGACCTCGATTTTCACCACGCCGTGGCTGCCGCCAGCGGCAACCCCTATGTGGACAAATTCGTTGTTTTCCTCTCCGAGCATATGCGTGAAACCATCGTTGCCACGCGAAAGAATTTCGAACTGAAAGAAATTGTCGATATCACCATCAACGAACATGTCGCTATTTTGGAAGCCATCGCGGCGAAGGACTGGGATTTGGCACGTGAGGCCATGAGGACGCACGTCAAGGGGGCCGCTGGCCGGCTTGGCATCGACGTGTGCACCCGCCCGGGGCTCAAGATGTCCAAGAACCAACGCATGATCAGCTTTGAAACATAGAATTCGGCGGGTATACCCGTTGGCGGGAAACTAAATTAGCGTTCGAGACGGAAAATAAACTCGAGGAAATTTCAATGACGGCCCACTTGGAAAAAATATCAGGCGTATTCGCGCCCGTGGTAACGCCCTTTGCCGGGGACGAGCTTGTGGAAGACGATCTCAGGTTCAATCTTAAGAAACTGGGGCAAAGCGGCGTTGCCGGGTATCTGGCGCTTGGGTCCAACGGCGAATACAAAAGTCTGACCGACGCCGAACAGCGCCGGGTTCTGGAAATCTTCGCCGAGGAAAAGGGCGACAAGGTGGTGATGGTTGGTTGCGGCTGTGAATCGACCCGTCAAACCATCGAGAAATGCAAGATCACCGCCGATCTGGGGCTTGATTTCGCCAGCGTGCTGACGCCCAGCTACTTCCCCAAGCGCATGGACGCGCCGACGCTGACCGACTTTTACACGCGTATCGCCGACGAATCGCCCGTGCCCGTCCTGCTTTACAACGCGCCCGGTTTTGCCGGCGGCGTAACGATCCCATTGAAGGCGATTATTGAATTATCCACTCATCCGAATATTGCCGGGGTCAAGGATTCGTCATCGGCCGGACCCGCCGGGATGCTCAGCGCACTGGACCCGAACGGGGCCTTTCGCGTGCTGGCCGGATCGGTGGGCTTTTTCTATCCGAGCCTGCATCTGGGCGCGACCGGCGGCATCGTTTCGCTGGCCAACGTCCTGCCCGACCCGTGCTGCGATCTCTACGATCTGTTCCTCGAAGGCAGGTATGACGAGGCCGCGATTTTGCACCAAAAACTGTCGCGTTTGAACCGGGCCGTTTCGGGGTCGGGCGGCGTCGCTGGCGTCAAGGCGGGCATGGATGTTGCGGGTTTTAAGGGTGGTGAACCGAGACACCCGCTCAAACCCGCCGACGATGCGGCACGCGATGCCATTCGCAAAGCCATTTTGGCCGAAGGGTTCCAATTGCCATGAAAATCCTAGCCGCCGATATCGGCACCACCGGAACCAAGATGGGCGTTTTCGTGGATCGCGAGGGCGATCTGGAATTGCTCGAGCAGTTCTCGCGAAACTACCCCATTAACTCCTACAACGACGGCCTGTTCGCCGATATCGATCCGAAGAACTGGATACAGGCCTTTATCGCCGGATGTGAAGCCCTGGGTGATTTGATCGCCGATGTGGACGTCATTGCGCTGTCGGGGACGACGCCGGGCCTTACGGCCATGGACGCAGGCGGCAACGCGCTGTACCCGTCGATCCTGATGCTCGATCAACGATCCCGCATTCAGGCGCAGCACATCATCGACACCATCGGAATTCAGGCGCTTTTGGATACTACCGGCAACATGCCGGTTGCCGGCGGATGCTCCCTGGCCAGCATCCTGTGGATCAAGGACAACCATCCCGACATTTTCGAAAAAACCGCCGTATTTGGCCACTGCAACACCTACATGGCGGCGTGGCTGACGGGCGAATTTTCCATTGATCCATCGTCGGCCTCGTTGACCGCGCTCTACAACACCGTTGCCAACGATCTGACGTGGAACGAGGGAATTGCGCGCGCGTTCGACCTGTCAACGGACCGCCTTCCAAACCTGATCCCGTCCCATGAAAGTGCCGGAACCGTAAAGGCGGATTTGGCCAAGGTTTTGGGCTTGAAAAAGGAACCGGCGGTCGTCATCGGTGGCAATGATGCGGTGTTGGCCGCTTATTCGGTGGGCGTGCGCGAGCCGGGCAAGATCATGAACGTCAACGGCACCTGCGAAATCACGCTCGTTTGCCTACCGCGCTGCATCTCGTCGCAAAATTACAACGTCCGGACCCACGTCATTCCGGACCGCTGGCTGACGCTCTATGTCATGAACGCGGGCGGCATCGCGTTCGAGTGGTTCCGTACCGTCTATTGCAGTGAAATGGGCGCGGACGATTTCTATGGCCGGTTTGTGCCGGAGGCGCTGGATGCCTGGGTTGGCAAGGAATTCAGTGCGCGGTACGTGCCGTTCCTGATGGGGTCGCGCTATTCTCAGGAAAAGCTGACGGCCAGTTTCGAGAACATGACCCGCGACACCACCCGCGAGGAACTTCTGGCCGCCCTGGTAAAAGGCCTATGTGACTATCAGCGCGAACACCTGAAGGAAGTCAGCATCGATATACCGCTGAACGACAAAATCTGCATTACGGGCGGCGCCGCCAGCCCCGAAGTGATCCGCGCGAAGCGGAAATGGATGCGTGATTGCGAATACGTTTATCACGATCAATCGTCAATGAAAGGTGCCGCCATGCTGGGACGTATGTTCCTGGAAGAGTAGCGGCGGAACGTTTTGAAAAAAGGATACCGAAAATGGCCCGGAAAAGTGCGGTCGAAAGACTTTGGGAAGTAAACAAGGAAGCCGAGATCTGGTGGGATTCCTCACCCGTGGTGTTTGCCAACTGGCATGACAAACTGATCGCGGAAGCGGCTGACAAGGACGAAATGACGGCGCAGTTGGACCGCCTGTTTAACGCAAACAACGCCCCCACCGACAATCTGTTGCGGGGAGTGACCACCAACCCGCCGCTGTCCTACGCCGCCACCCAGGACAATCCCGAATATTGGCAGGGATGGGTGGACAGCTACATCGAAGAAAACAAATGCACCGACACCGATGTTGTTTACTGGGAAACCTATAAGGAAATCGTGCGCCGGGGTGCGGCCACCTATATGCCCATGTTCGAAGCCAGCGGAAAAAAGATGGGCTACCTCTCGGGCCAAACCGACCCGCGCATCCGCCATGATGTGGACAAGATGGTCGCCCAGGGCCTCGAATTGGCGGCCATATCGCCCAACGTGATGATCAAACTTCCCGGTACGGCGGAAGGATACGAGGCCATTCGCATCATGACGTCGAAGGGCATCGCCACCAACAACACGCTGTCGTTCATTATCCCGCAATTTGTCGCCTGCATGAAAGCAGTCGCCGACGGGCTGGTTGAAGCCCGCGCCAATGGCGTTGATCTTTCCGGCTGGCGTTCCGTCATTACCGCCATGAGCGCGCGCTACGGAACGCTTGGCGATCTCACAAAGGATGCCGAAGCCGCCGGTGTGGAGATGACTGAAGAACTTATGCGCTGGGCCGAAATTGCCATCTTCAAGAAGGCTTGCAAGCTGGCCCGCGAATACCCCGGTTATGAAGGCAAGATGCTGCTGTGCTCCATGCGTTGCAGCCCGACGGTCGACGGGAAGTTGCGTTCCTGGCACATCGAAAAAGCGGCTGGCGAGGACTGCGTTTACACTTGCCCGCCGTCGTATCTTGAAGAGATGATCACCCTGCTGGATCATGTGGAATTCAAGGACGACACCGGAAACCCGGTCCCGGCCGATGTTACGGACACGCTGATGAAAATTCCGTACTTCGCGCGCGGCTATGCCGAAGACGGTTACACGGCGGAAGAGTTCAACAGCCATCCGGCCCTGGTCGAAACGGCCCGGCAGTTCAGTGAAGTGACCGAGAAAATGGTCAGCTTTGTGCGTGATCGCGTGGAGCGCGCTTCTTAATCCATGCAGATCAGTATTGTTATTACCGGGTTCGGCCTTCGCCGGACCCGGTTTTCTTATGCTTTCACCGGATTGTGTGCATCACCCTTGGTGATGTTGTAGCTGACAAGGCCCGCCGTCAGCGATTTCAGTTCCGCCATGGTCGTCGGGAAAACATACAGAGACTGACCGGCGGCAACGTAAACGGTGTCAAAACGTTTCAGGCTCACGTCGATAACCGTTGGCAATGGGGCGGTCAATCCCACCGGTGACAGGCCGCTCATGGGAAAGCCGCTGGCCGCGCGCACCTGATCCGCATCGGCAGCGGAAACTTTACCTTCCAGATTGAACGCCCGCGGCAGCGCTTCCGAAGCGCAACGTTTATCCCCGGCAATCAGCACCATGACCGCTTGCTTGCCGATCATGTATATTGCTGATTTCACCATGGCGCCCAACGGCGCTTTCAAGGCCTTCGCCGCGCCCTTCGTGGAACCGGCTGTTTTTCTCAGCTTCTTCACCTTCGCCTCGGACCCGGCGTCGGCAAGCGCCTTTTTGACCGCCTCGACAGATTTGCTTTTGGGTTTTTTCATGCCGGAATCTCCAATCCCTTTTGAACCGCAGGTCGCGCCGAAATGGCGTCGAACCAACGCTTTACGTTGGGAACTTCGTTCAGGTCCATGCCTTGCCACTCGTACCGGACCGTCCATGGATAGGTGGCGATATCGGCGATTGTGTAATCCGGCCCGCCCAGATATTCACTTTCGCCAAGACGCTTGTTCATGACGCCGTAAAGCCGCCGCGCTTCTTCCGTATAGCGTTTTTTCGCATACGGCACGTCTTCCTTGGCAAATTGGTTGAAGTGATGGGCCTGCCCGAACATGGGGCCGACGCCCCCCATCTGCCACATCAGCCATTGGATGACCGTAATTCGTGCGCGCGGGTCCGCGGGCAACAACGGGCTTTTGAATTTATCGGCCAGATAAATCAGGATCGCGCCTGATTCGAACAAGCTCAACGGCTCGCCGCCCGGACCATCAGGATCAACGATGGCCGGAATTCTGTTGTTGGGGCTGATCTTCAGGAAATCCGGCGCAAACTGTTCGTCGGCGCTGATATTGATCGGATGCACCTCGTACGGGATCCCGAGTTCTTCAAGCATGATGGAGGCTTTGCGCCCGTTCGACGTTTTCCAGGTGTAAAGATGGATCATCCGATTTTCCCTAATTGTTTATTTCCCGGTTAAATTTCCCTGACAATCCACGCCTGTGGTCAGTACCGCTTCAACATCCGTCGAGCAGGTGTCACTGAATGTAATGCCCGGGACGTTTTCGCCCAAGTAGGTTTCCATGATGCTGCGATCGGTGCCCCGGAAGAACGCGCAGGGGTATTCGGCCAGGGCGTCAAGCATATCGGTTTCGCCGAACAAATCCCGGAAGGTTCCGGAAACCACGTCAAACCACAAATGGTTGGGTGCGACATGCGGCGCGATTCGGTCGGCAAGTTTACCGTTGGTAATGTGGTTGGCCAGAAGGAGCGCATAGGTCGGATCGCTGGCGAACTGGAAATAAACCTGAGCGCATTGCCCGAATTTGGAATTGTCTACGGTCGCCGCATCGGAGCGCCATTCGCGAAGTTCGAAATCCTGGGCGACGATCGCGGCTCCTTGCACCAAAAGGTAAACCCCGAAAATCAAGGCGACGACCTCGCGTGACCAAAACCTCACCCGTGCTGAGGCGTTCGCCAATTCGGAAACCACGCGATAGAACAGCGCAACCGTTAGCCCACTAAGCACGATGTTCGGAATCAGATAATGAGCGCTGGGATGCTTGGCGACGATCAATATTTGCAGCATCTGTGCCAACGCCACGCCGCCAAGCGCGCGCATCACCAAACGGGGGACCGGTCGGCCTTTTCGTCCACGACGCCAGGCTTCCAGCAGGGCAAGTGCCGCAAAAACAATCGGTACCGAGAGAACCGGGCGGCTGGCCATCTTCATGACGTATCGCGGGTATTTCTCGAGATCGATTAAGGTTTGTTCCCCCCCGCCGAAATGGCCGCTGCCCATGCCAACCTGACCGATCCAGGAGAAAAACTCGCCGTACGCACCGATTGCAGGCATGGTGAAAAAGACAAAAGACACCACCGAGGCTACGGCATAGATGACAAGCGGGCGCACTCCCCAAAGAAGGAACACCGGCAGCACGTACAGCGGGGCGGCAGACAATTTGGTTGCGATCCCCAAACCGGCGACCAGCCCAAAGGCAACCGCGAAACCGGTCCGATGTCTTTCCAGCGCGTCATTGCGAACCGCCAGAAGCGTGACCAGAGCAAGCATCAGCGCCGCAAAAACGAGAAACGTTTCGGGTTTAACGTATAGGCCATGCCGGGCAATTACGGTCGAGGCGAACGGACCAGCTTGCACCAACAAAGCCGGCATAAGGCCGCCCAGCGCTCCACGGGCGGCAAGCCCGACAGCCAGCAGACCGGCGGCGTTAATGACGTACAAAGCCGTGCTAATGGCGCGAAGATGGGCTTCGGGATCGGCAAAAACGCGTTCCGTTATGGTATCGGCGTCGGCGAAGCCCTGAACGGCCAGCAGCACCAGAGCCCCGATCGAATGCACCGGCGTTCCCGGATGGGCAACGGCTTCCGGCGTTGCCAGATTAATCAGATTGACCGAGTTAAAAAGGTAGAAATAGCTGGGATCAATGGCGTGCCAAATCCAGAACGGCCCGCCGTCGGTTCGCAATATCAATGCAGACGCGAGGTGCAATACCGGCAGAATCACCAGCACGACCCACGTCCAGACGGCCCCTTCCGATTTGGCTTGTTCGCTATCCGCCATTTCGTCGCCTCCCCTTCGGAGCGATTTTAAGCGGAAAGTTTGTCTCTCAGCAACTTGTTGACTAAACCGGGGTTTGCCTTGCCCTGGGTTGCGCGCATGACTTGCCCGACAAACCAGCCCAAAACCTTCTCGTTGCCTTCCCTGAATTGGGCCACTTGTCCGGGATTCCCGTCAATCAATTCGTCTATAACCCCCTGGATCGCGCCTTCGTCGCTAACCTGCTTTAACCCCTTTTCCTCGACGATTTCGTCCGGCGATTTGCCGGTTTCACCCATGATTTCAAACACGTCCTTGGCGATTCGCCCCGAAATGGTGCCATCGGCAATAAGGTCTAGCAGTTTTCCAAGATTTTCGGCGGAAACCGGGCTGTCCCATATTTCCAGGCCCTTGGCCTTGAGCATGCCGAACAGGTTGGATGTCACCCAGTTGGCCGCTGTTTTGGCGTCCCGACCGGTTGCCACGGTCTCGAAATATTCGGCCGTGCGTCGGGATGCGACCAATACGCCCGCGTCATATGCAGGAAGACCGAAATCGCCGATAAACCGTTCTTTCTTGGCGTCGGGCAATTCGGGAAGATCAGCCGCGATTTTGTCGACGTATTCCTGCGTTAACTCGACAGGAAGCAAATCGGGATCGGGGAAGTATCGGTAGTCGTGTGCGAATTCCTTTGCGCGCATGGAACGGGTTTCGCCACGGGTCGAATCAAACAGGCGTGTTTCCTGAACAACTTCGCCGCCGGATTCGTAGACGTCGATCTGCCGTGTGACCTCATATTCAATTGCCTGCATGACAAACCGCACGGAATTGAGGTTTTTGCACTCGGTCCGGGTTCGCAAGCCCTGCTCCCCCACCTTGCGCACCGAAACGTTGACGTCGCACCGCATGGAACCTTCATCCATGTTGCCGTCGCAGGTTCCCAGATACCGCATGATCGAGCGTAGTTTGCGAAGATAGGCGCCGGCTTCCTCGGGATCGTGAATGTCCGGCTTGGAGACGATCTCCATCAGGCAAACGCCGGTACGGTTCAGATCGATAAAGGACCGCTTGGGATCCTGATCGTGCATGGACTTCCCGGCATCCTGTTCCATGTGCAGCCGTTCGATGCCGACTTCGGCGGTCGAGCCATCGGGCATATCCAGAAGAACCGAACCCTCGCCGACGATGGGATGCTGGAACTGCGAAATTTGATAGCCCTGCGGCAAATCGGCATAGAAGTAGTTTTTGCGCTCGAATACGCTGCGCAAGTTGATCTGTGCCTTGAGACCAAGTCCGGTTCGTACCGCCTGTTCGATGCAACGCTCGTTGATTACAGGGAGCATTCCCGGCATTGCCGAGTCCACCAGCGACACCTGCGAGTTGGGTTCGGCCCCAAACGCGGTGGCCGCACCCGAAAACAGCTTGGCGTTGGAAATGACCTGGCCGTGCACTTCAAGCCCGCACACCAGTTCCCAATCGCCCGTTTCGCCTTCGATAATCCAGGGCATTATGCGTCTCCCTTCAGATACGAAGGTTTGGCATCGAACCCTGCGGAACTCTCCAAGACATCGCCGATCCGCAGAACCGTTTCCTCGTCAAATGGTTTTCCGATGATTTGCAGCCCCAACGGCAATCCCTCGCCGCTGAAGCCCGACGGCACCGAAATACCCGGCAGTCCGGCCAGATTGAGGGGAACGGTAAACACATCATTCAGATACATGGCGACCGGATCATCGGAATTTTCGCCGATGGGGAACGCCGCCGACGGCGTTGCCGGAGCCAGGATTGCATCGACGGTCTGGAAGGCCTTGCGGAAATCCTCGGCGATCAGCGCGCGGACTTTCTGGGCTTTCAGATAATAAGCGTCGTAGTAACCGGCGCTAAGAACGTAGGTGCCGATCAAAATTCGTCGCCGCACTTCGGTTCCAAAACCTGCGCCGCGCGTGTTTTCGTACATCTCGTCCAGACTGTCGCCATCGACCCGAAGACCGTAGCGCACCCCGTCGTAGCGGGCCAGATTGGACGACGCCTCGGCGGGCGCGATGATGTAGTAGGTGGCTAACGCGTACTTTGTGTGGGGCAAAGAAACATCGACCGGCTCGGCCCCGGCATCTTTCAGCATTTCAATGCCGTTTTGCCATAGCGCCTCGATGTCGGCGGCCATGCCATCGACCCGATATTCTCGGGGAACGCCGATTTTCAGACCCCGGATATCGCCCGACAGCGCGGCTGCAAAATTGGGAACGCCGATGGGGGCGGAGGTCGAGTCCTTGGCGTCGTGCCCGGCCATGGCCTCCAGCATGATGGCGGCATCCTGAACGGTTCGGGTCATCGGTCCGGCCTGATCCAGGCTGGATGCGTAGGCGACGATGCCCCACCGCGAACAGCGCCCGTAGGTGGGTTTCAGGCCGACGATCCCGCAGAAGGACCCCGGCTGACGGATCGATCCGCCGGTATCGGTTCCGGTGGCGCCCAGACACAGGCGCGCAGCCACGGCGACCGCCGACCCGCCCGACGACCCGCCCGGCACCCGGTCTTTGCCATCGGCCGCCTTCCACGGGTTGATCACGTTGCCGTGGTAGCTGGTGATGTTGGCCGAACCCATGGCGAATTCGTCTAGGTTTGCCTTGCCCAGCATCACCGCGCCCGCGTCGCGCAAGTTCTGCGACACGGTCGACTCGTAAGGCGGTTTGAAACCGTCCAAAATATGCGAACCTGCGCTCGTTAGCACACCATCGGTGCAAAAAAGGTCTTTAACCGCGATGGGGATGCCGTCCATGGGTCCCGCCACTTCGCCCTTTGACCGGCGTGTGTCCGACGCCGCCGCGCGTTCTCGCGCGATGTCCGGGGTTTCGGTAACAAAGGCGTTCAGATCCCGCGCACCTTCCACCGCGGCGATATGGGCGTCGGTCAGTTCGGCCGATGTGAAATCGCCTGCCGCAAGTCCCTGCGCCGCCTGGGCAAGGGTCAGCTCCGTTAAATTTGCCATCACTCGACCACCTTGGGCACGGTGTAACAGCCCGCTTCGGGGTCCGGCGCGTTGGCCAGAACGCGCGCCTGATATCCGCCATCGGTCACCACGTCCTTGCGGCGATAAAGCGACATGTCGGCGACGCTGGTGATGGGCTCGACACTTTCGGTGTCGACCTCGTTCAACTGTTCGACCCAGCCGATGATACCGGAAAGTTCCTGGGCCAAATGGTCCAGCTCTTCATCCGGTATCTTTATGCGGGCCAGAAACGCGATATTTCTGACGGTATCTTTGTCGAGTGACATGAAAACCTGCTTTGTCCGTAATGCGGCGCGGAACGTAGCATTCGGGGTTTCGCCGCGCAACTGCTTGGGAATAATTCGGCGCCGCTAAAAGGCGCTTTCGGCGAGCATTCCCCAAACGTCCGCATTCCAGGTATGGGGCGCGATTTGCGAAGCTGCCACGAGCGCCTCGGCAACCGTTCCGGCGGCGTCGCTACCGCCATTTGGCTTAACCGCGAATTCCTTCATGGAAAGGCTATCGAGGACGACTTTGTTTTCGCCGCGACGGTAAAGGAAGATGGTCGAGAAAACCTCGTCGTATTCGCGGGTTACGTTGGGTAGGTCGATGTTGATCTGATAGATTCCGTTATCGGACAACTGAAACGGCGCTTCGGTAATAAACATGTAGCCGGGGAAGGCCATCTTCTTGCCGCTGCGTTCACATTCCCAATCGACCTCGTAATCGGAGGTTTCAAACAGCTCTCCCTCGACCGGGTTTTTCCCGACGAAGCGAATAACAAATCGACAGGACCCGTCCTCGCCGACCTTCGTCTCGCCCACAAGGGGAGCGTCCAAAGTTCCGTCGACCAGGGGAAGAAGCGTTTCGGCGAAAATGAACCCCAGTTCCTGCTTGTCCCGGCGAACGAAGACCCAACTGCCGTTTTCGGCCGAACCGATGGCCTCGACACGCGATCCGCGTTCCAATCGACCGCGTTTTTGGGCTTTAATCGATGGCTTCGCCCGCAAATTCACGTCCGAAGCCGCAAGGAAAAACCCGGACGCAGGTGCAATCGGTTCGCCGTTGCTGTCGAGAATCCTGCCATTGGCATCTTTTTCGACGGGCGGCAGGCTGACCATCTTGAGCAAAGTCTTATAGACAAACCCCAAATCCTTGCCGGCCCGGCGCACCGCGAACCAGCTCCCGACTTTTCCGGCGGCCTCGATCTTGGCCCCCCGCCTGAGCCCGCCCAAGCGCTTTGCTTTGGTTTCGGGCCGAGCCCGCACGTTGGCGTCCTTGGTGATCTCGTAAGTGCCTGACGCCGATTCGATTGCCACGCCCATGAACTTCACACTGGCGGCGATCCCATCCGACGAAACAGCACACGCTGCAAACGCAATGATCAGAACGGCGATCCAAACCTGAAACCGGCGGAACATCCCGGGCGCTCCCGAATCCTTCGAACATAAAGATAACAACGCCTTATAAGATATGATATCCGAGAGAACCAGTGGATACAATCAGGTGGTCGGGTTCATGGCAGTCGTCGATATCAGGACACTTGTTTCGTTGGTGCCGCGCGACCGCCGTCTGATCGGTCTGGACGTCGGAAGCAAGACCATCGGACTGGCGTTATCGGACCTGAGCAGGATGGTGGCGACGCCCCATGACGTCGTGCGCCGGACCAAGTTCAGCAAAGACGCCGAACACATTTCGCGGGTTATTGAGGAAAACGAGGTCGGCGGTTTCGTCATCGGTCTTCCCATCAGCATGGACGGGACCGAGGGGCGGCGCTGCCAGTCCACCCGCGATTTTACCAATAATCTGCTCAAGATAATTGATCTGCCCGCTGCGTTTTGGGACGAGCGCCTGTCCACGGCGGTTGTCGAGCGCATGATGGTGAGTGAAATGGACATGACCCGCAAACGCCGCGCACAGATCGTCGACAAGCTGGCGGCGGCCTACATTCTGCAAGGGGCGCTGGACGCCATGCCATCCGGTATCTAGATGTTCGACATTGTTCTCAGTCTGGCCCCGATCTTCGCACTTATCATGCTGGGCTATGCCCTGAAACACCTGGCATGGGTGCCTGAAGACTTCTGGGCGAGTGCAGAACGCATGACCTATTACATATTCTTCCCGGCCCTTCTGATCAGCAACACAGCAAAAGCCGATCTGGCCGGAGTCGATATCGGAACGCTGGCGCTGGCCTTGGTTATCCCGCTTTTTTTTGTTTCGGCGGCATCGGTTCTGACGCGGGGTCTGACCAAATCGGACGGGCCATCGTTCACGTCGGTTTTTCAAGGCAATATCCGCCCCAATACCTATGTCGGCATCGCGGCGGCATTCGCGTTGTTCGGTGATCCCGGTCTGACGCTTACGGCCGTGGCTATCGTGCTATGTGTCCCAACGGTAAATGTCTTTAGTGTCTTCGCATTGGTTCGCTATGCATCCCCGCCGGGAACGTCCTTCAGGTTGAGGCAAACTGTTTTGCCGGTCCTTCGCAATCCATTGATTATTTCGTCGCTGATCGGTGCCGCGTGGAACGCCGGTGATATTGGGTCGCCGCCTGTCGTCGGCCCGTTGCTAGAAATATTGGGCCGTGCCGCCCTGCCCGTAGGCCTTATGGCTGTTGGCGCGGGCCTCGATATTGCCGCCGTAAGACCGGTCGGGCGTCTGGTCGTTCTGGCGGTAACGACGAAACTGGCAGTCCTTCCGGCCCTGACCTTTCTGGCCAGCTGGTTCTTCGGTCTGGATGCTCTGGCAACCGGGGTCTGCGTCAGCTATGCGGCGCTTCCCACTTCCATTTCGTCCTACGTTCTGGCCCGGCAGATGGGCGGTAATTCCGAGTTGATGGCGGGCATCGTGACGGCCACGACCCTTGTCGCCATGGCTACGATTCCGCTGGCGATATCCTTGCTAAATTAATCATCCACAGAATTTTGCCGCATAGGTGCTTGCGTGTTCGGCACGGGTGGATTTATATTCGCGGCTTATGAAAAACAGTCCTTCCGACGTCAAGTATCCTCACCGTCACCTGCTGGCTATCGAAGGCCTTTCGGCCCAGGAAATCTCTCATTTATTGGAAGTTGCCGACTCGTACGTCGAGCAAAACCGGCAAGCCGATAAAAAGAAATCCCTGCTGCGCGGGCGCACTGTCATTAACCTCTTTTTTGAAGACTCGACCCGAACGCGGACATCGTTCGAACTGGCGGGCAAACGGCTGGGCGCCGACGTCATTAATATGGCGGTCGCCACCAGTTCGGTCAAAAAGGGCGAGACGCTTATCGACACGGCGATGACGCTGAATGCCATGCATCCGGATATTCTGGTGTGTCGGCACAACGCATCGGGCGCGGTCAAGCTTCTTTCCGAGAAAATGAACTGCGCGGTTATCAATGCCGGAGACGGAATGCACGCGCATCCGACACAGGCGTTGCTCGATGCGCTGACCATTCGCCGCAGACGGGGCAACCTTGCGGGCCTTACGGTGGCCATTTGCGGCGACATTCTTCATTCGCGGGTGGCGCGCTCCAACATCTGGCTGCTCACCACCATGGGGGCCACGGTTCGACTGGTCGCGCCGAAAACCCTGATCCCCGGCGGCGTTCAGGGGATGGGGGTCGAGGTCTTCTACGATATGGCCGAAGGTCTCAAAGACGCCGACATCGTCATGATGCTGCGCCTGCAAACGGAAAGAATGCACGGCGGGTATTTCCCCTCGGTGCGCGAGTACTTCCATTTCTTCGGACTGGATTACGAAAAACTGGCCTGCGCCAAGCCCGATGCCCTGATCATGCATCCCGGCCCCATGAACCGGGGCGTCGAGATCGACTCCATGGTAGCCGACGACTTCGGACGCAGCGTTATTCGCGAACAGGTCGAGATGGGCGTCGCCGTGCGCATGGCCTGTATCGACATCCTGACCCGCAACATGGCGGACGCCGACACGAGGAGCCTCTAATGCCGGTCAGTTGGAAAAAAACGCAAGATCTGGTCGCCTACGTCAACGCGCGGCTACTCGACCCGGCAAGCGGGCTGGATGAACCCGGCGGGGTCCTCACCGATGGCGAGGAAATCGTTGATTTCGGACCGAGCCTTCATTCCGGCAGCGTCCCCGACGGTGTGCGTTCCGTGGATTGCGGCGGGCACTGCCTTTGCCCCGGCCTTGTCGACATGCGAGTTCAGCTTCGCGATCCGGGCGAAGACCACAAGGGAACGCTGATCTCGACCGGCCAGGCCGCTACCGCCGGCGGCGTCACATCCCTGGTCTGCCTGCCCAACACCAATCCGGTCATCGACGATATGTCCATCGTCGAATTCATTGCCCGGCGGGCGAGAATGCTGGGCTTGGCCAAGGTCTATCCCTATGGGGCGATCACCAAGGGCCTTGAAGGCGGTCAACTCGCCGAAATGGGGCTGCTGGCCGAATCGGGCGCGGTCGCTTTCACCGATGGCAAAAAGTCGATCGCCGACGCGCAAATCATGCGCCGTGCGCTGGCCTATTCCAGCATTTTCCCGCTGCTGATCGTCGAGCACGCCGAGGAGCCCACGTTGGGCGGCGGCTCCATGAACGCGGGCGAGACGGCGACGCGCATGGGCCTGAGCGGCATCCCGCGCGAAGCCGAAATCATCATGGTGGAACGCGATATCCGTCTGGTGGAAATGACCGGCGGACGATTGCATTTTGCCCATATCTCGACGTCGGGCGCGGTGGAAGTAATCCGTGCGGCCAAAGCACGCGGCCTGCCCATTACCTGCGATACAGCCCCCCCCTATTTTGCACTGAACGAAATGGAAGTGCTGGATTACCGCACCTTTGCCAAACTGTCGCCGCCGCTGCGTAGCGAGACCGACCGCCTGGCCATCATCGAAGGATTGAAGGACGGCACCATCGACGCCATCGCATCCGACCATTCGCCGCAGGACGAAGACACCAAGCGCCTTCCTTTCCCGCAAGCCGCGTTCGGCGGAGTGGGACTGGAAACGCTTCTTCCCGTCTCGCTCAGCCTTGTTCAAAACGGCGATATGGAACTTCTCGACGTTCTGAAGCTGATCACCAGTGCGCCAGCCGACCTGATGGGCCTGTCTGCTGGCCGGCTGGAAAAGAGCGCGGCTGCCGATCTGATGGTCTTCGATCCCGAGAATATCTGGAAGGTGGACGCCAATTCCCTGCGCAGCATCGCCAAAAACTCACCCTTCGACGAGCGCCCCGTTCAGGGCCGTGTGCTGCGTACCGTCGTCGACGGCCGGACGGTATTTGAAGACGGAGACTAAGCCTTGGAAAGCGCTGCGGGAGACGGCCAACTCATTTTGGCGCTAGCCGCATCAACCGGCTATTTCCTCGGCTCGATCCCCTTCGGGCTGGTTCTTTGCTGGATGGCCGGGCACGGCGACATCCGCAAAATCGGCTCCGGTAACATCGGCGCCACCAACGTCCTGCGAACCGGCAACAAGCCGCTGGCCGCAGCAACATTGCTGCTGGATAGCGGCAAGGGCGGAGCCGCCGTCCTGATCTTCGCAACCCTCGGCCTCGAACCCGCCCTCGTCGCCGGACTGGCCGCCGTTCTGGGCCACAACTTCCCCATCTGGCTGAAATTTCAAGGCGGTAAAGGCTTCGCCACAACACTTGGAACCCTACTGGCCGCCGCGTGGCCCGTGGGCCTGCTGGCGTGCGTCACATGGCTGGCCTGCGCGGCAATCTTCCGTATGTCCTCGCTGGCCGCCCTGGTCGCCGCGACGGCATCACCATTTTACGCATGGTGGCTCGAAAGCTGGCAGGTAGCAGCGTTAGCTGGCGCATTGGCCGTCCTCGCCATCATCCGCCACCACGCCAATATCGGGCGAATTTTGCGCGGTGAGGAGCCGCGTATCGGTCGGAAGAAGTCGTCCCAATAAAAGACCGGGCTCCGCCCGCACCCGCAAAGGGCCGAGGCCCCTTTGATCCCATTTTTTTGAAATGGCGTTATAGAGCATTGTTTTAATGTGGAAATATTTGAAACAATGTAAACCGTAACCGAAATAAACCGCTGTCCAAGGTTTGCACGGCACTCAGTCCCACAATTTTCTTAGTAACCGACCAAAAAACAACGCGGATAAAACAGAAATAAGAATGCAAGAAATTTCAAAAACTAAACCAAGCCAACCATCCACATTTTGCAGATCAAATGCCCACTTCGATAAATTGAATATCAAGATAAAAACGATGCCGCCAAATATGACAATAAGCAGGTTTCCGATAAAAAAATCGAACATCAGCTCAACAAAGCTCGGTTCTTTTCGTTCTGTTCGTTCTTTTCTTTTCACCATTTCTGGGGCCATATCAATTCAGGGGGGCCATCCACCCCATCAGTTTACTTTTTTGCCCAAAGGAATCAAAGGGGTCGAGGTCACTGCTGTCCCCGTTGATCCTCAAGCATCCTAACCACCAACCTGTTCGTGATCGGTATCGAGTGCTGCCGGGAATTCTTCGGCGAGTTGGCGGGTGGCTTCGGTTTCGGCTTGGGGGAGTTCTTCGGTCAGGCGGGATTTGTTGATTTCGGGGGCGCGCTCGCACAGGCGGGCGATGAATTGGGTGTCGTCGGGGGTGTCGAGGCCGATCATTACGGCTTCTTTGGCGAATTCGGCGGCTTCGGTCTCGTTCAGGCCCATTTGTGTCGCGGCCCACAGGCCCAGGAGTTTGTTGCGGCGCGCGCGCGCCTTGAAGCGGCGCTCCTCGTCCATTTTGTATTTGGCTTCCTGGCTTTTTTTGTGGTCGTCGAACGGGCCGTCGTTTCCGCTCATCGTCAAGCGCCTCCTGTTCGGTCCCGATTTATTGTATAGCAAGGGGCATGTGTACGCTTGTTATTCTGCGCCGCCCCGATCATGCGTGGCCGGTCATCATCGCCGCCAATCGCGACGAGATGGTGGATCGTCCGTGGCTGCCGCCCGCCCGGCACTGGGCGGACCGTGCCGAAGTGGTTGCCGGGCTGGACGAAACGGCGGGCGGGACGTGGCTGGGGGTTAATGATTATGGCGTCGTGGCCGCTGTTCTGAACCGCCGCAATTCGCTGGGACCGCGCGAGGGGCTTCGCAGCCGTGGCGAATTGCCGCTGGAAGCGCTTGATCACGGGGACGCCGCCAGCGCTGCCGAGGCGCTGGCCCATATCGCGCCTGCCGCGTATCGGTCTTTCAATCTGGTGATCGTCGACGCCCGAAACGCATTTTTGCTAACCTCGCGGTTCGGCGGGGATATGGGCGCGGACCTTCCGCCCATAGAGGTTCAGGAAATCCCCACGGGCGTTTCGATGATCACCGCATCCGATCTCAACGACGCCTCGTCGCCGAGAATTCGCAACTTCCTTCCCAAGTTCCAAACCGTCGCCGCGCCCGATCCCGCGTCCGGCGACTGGGCGGCGTGGAAGGCGCTGGTAGAAAGCCGGGTGCGCGACGCCGCAAGCCCGCCCGAAGCGGCCATGAATATTGTGACCGAGACGGGCTTTGGCACGGTATGTTCGTCGTTAATCGGGCTTGCGGCGGCGGATTCCGCCCCGTCCTGCCTGATCTGGCAATTCGCGCCGGGCCGTCCCGACGAGAGCGAATTTGAATCGGTCGAATTTTGAAGGTGTTTTGCGGGCGCGCACCTGCTATACGGAGCGCGATCCAGACTGATTAAATCGAGCGCCGAATGGCAAGACGCAGGCAAATCTACGAAGGCCGCGGGAAGATCCTTTTTGAAGGACCCGAGGCAGGCACACTCGTTCAACATTTCAAGGACGACGCGACCGCGTTTAACGCCAGCAAACAAGGCGTGATCACGGGCAAGGGCGTGCTGAACAACCGCATCTCGGAATACCTGATGCTGCGGCTGCACGAAATCGGCGTTCCCACCCATTTCATTCGCCGCCTGAACATGCGCGAACAGTTGGTGCGCGAGGTCGAGATGATCCCCGTCGAGGTGGTCGTGCGCAATATCGCCGCCGGGACCCTGTCGGAACGTTTCGCGATCCCCGAGGGAACGCCATTGCCGCGCACCATCCTGGAGTATTGCTTCAAGTCCGACGAGTTGGCTGATCCTTTCGTCAGCGAGGAACATATCACCGCGTTCGAATGGGCCTCGCCGCAAGACATGGACGACATCGTTTCCATGGCTTTGCGGGTCAACGATTTTCTTTCCGGCCTGTTCCTCGGTATCGGCATTCGGCTGGTTGATTTTCGGCTGGAG
>Ga0233430_1001963_pt1 | contig 25647 bp, 25 predicted proteins | sample SI_118_April2016_2_FD_179883 | JGI IMG/M metagenome (GOLD analysis project Ga0233430, IMG submission 179883) | Seawater microbial communities from Saanich Inlet, British Columbia, Canada - SI_118_April2016_150_MG | ecosystem: Environmental > Aquatic > Marine > Inlet | place: Canada: British... | reverse complement strand
TTCCATGGTCTCGATTTCCGCTTTTACCAGCCGTGCGCCTTCGCCGCTCATCTTGACCAGTCCAATCCATTCGCCCTGCGCACCGTCTGCGTCAGATGTCATCTGCTCCAGCAGCACAGGTGCATCATCGATGATGTCTTCGGCAAAAGGCTTGCTGCACTTGGCGAAGTCACCGTCGGATTTGCGTACGGTGGCATCGATGGCGACGGTGATGTCGGCGTCTGATCGCATAAGGCGATCCAGAATGTGGTTGCGGAACAGGATATCGCCGTAAGAAACCACCACGTTGCCGTCAATGCGGTCTTGGGCACAAGCCAGCGAGGCGACTTCGCCGGTTGTCTCGTAATCATCGTTGACGACCTTGTTGATGTTGGCCAAATCGACGGCTTCATGCTTGTAGCCGCCAACCACCGTAATGTCGGTGATGCCGCTGTCGTTCAACGAGTGGGTAAGGCGGCGCAACAGCGGCTTGCCGCGCACATCAAGCATGCATTTCGGCTTTTCAGCCGTCAGGTCGGCCAGTTGATGGCCCCGGGATGCGGCCAGCAGGATGGCTTTGGTTTCGCCGCCACGATCCGGCAGATAGCGTTTCTCGGCCTCTGCCAGTTCGGTGTTGCCAGCGATGGTGAAGACATCGCTGATGCTCGCCACATTTCCTTCAATGTCGCGCAGGCTCTGGCTCTCGTAGATTTTTTCAGACACATCGCGCATCGCCGCCAGCGATGAACGCAGGTTGTGGTTGGCCCAGATAACCAGCGAGATGTTGGCCGCCCGGAAGGCGTCCGTCGGGGTGTCGTAATATTTTGTCGGCACGATGACCAGCGGCGAGCGGTTATCCCATTCCTTGGCGAAGGTCAGGACCTCGTCGGCGGTCGATCGCTTGGAATGAATTAAAATGCCGTCGGCTCCGGCGACACGATAGGCCTCGGCCCGGCGCAGCGCCTCGTCCATGCCTTTGCCTGCAATCAGCGCCTCGACGCGGGCGACGACGGAAAAGTCGTCGTCCAGCTGGCTGTCTTTACCAGCTTTGATCTTGCCGCAAAATTCGTCGACGTCGGCCAGTTCCTGATCGCCATCGACGAAGGAATTGGTCTTCGGGAATTGCTTGTCTTCGATGCAGACGGCGGCAATGTTGCGCTGGCACAGCTTGCGGACCAGTCGGCGGAAATTGTTGAAGTCGCCATAACCGGTATCGCCGTCGAGCATGATCGGGATTGATGTGGCGTCGGACATGAATTCAAGAACGTCGATGACCTGTGTCCAGGATGCTTCGTTGCGGTCGCGCACACCCAGTGCCGTGGCAATGGACAGTCCGGACCCCCAAATCGCTTCGAAGCCGGTTTGTTCGACGATCTTTGCCGACAACCCGTCATGGGCTTCCATACAGAACGACAATTCGTCGTTGCCGAGCATGGACCTGAATTTAGCGGCCTTGGTTTGGCTAGGTGTATTCTTGTTGTCAGACATTTCTGTTTCTTATCATTTAGTGGTTTGTGATTCGACCTGAATGATTTCGCCATTCAGTTGGCACGAGGCTTCGGCCAAGTCGACAAAAGCCCCGGTAACTTCTTCCGGTGGCTTGACGGTTTCGGGGTCTTCACCGGGGTAGGCAACGGGCCGCATGCCGGTGCGGGTCGGCCCCGGATTGAGAATGTTGGCGTTGACGCTGGTTTTCATGTTTTCAGACGCATAGGTCGTGACCATCGTTTCCAGCCCAGCCTTGGATACTACATAGGCTCCCCAATAAGGCCATGTGCCCTGGGTCACGGTGGAGCTGACAAAAATGGCGCGTCCAGCGTCCGATTGTCTTAACAACGGGTCCATGGATCGCAACAGCCGGTAATTGGCGGTCAGGTTCAGCGCGATGACGCGGTCCCAGTCATTTGGTTTGACTTGCGCCATTGGCGTCAAAGTGGTCAGCAATCCGGCGTTGCCGACCAGAATATCAAGGCGTCCGAAACGCTCGAACAGGGATGCGCCGATATGATCAATGACCTCGAAGTCGCTTAAGTCGGCGGGCACCAGCGTGGCGGACTCGCCAGTTGCTTGCAGGATTTCATCGTCCAGTTCTTCCAAAGCCGCCGTGGTACGCGACACCAGCACCAGATGCGCGCCTTCATCGGCGAAGCGTTTGGCAACGGCACGACCGATGCCGCGCGAAGCGCCGGTCACCAGTGCGATACGGCCCTGTAATCTTTTTGTCGTCATGGTCGTTACCCGCGCGTTTTCAGCAAGGATAACTGGGTCGGTGCGGGTCCGGCCTCGCGGTCGGTCAGGCGGATTGGGTATTCGCCGCTGAAGCACGCGTCGCAGTATTGCGGCATATCAGGGTTGCGGCCTTCGTGGCCGACTGCCCGGTACAATCCATCGAAGGAAATGAAGGACAGTGTGTCGGCACCGATGGCCTTGCCCATTTCCTCGACGCTCATGCGCGATGCCAACAACTCGGAACTTTCCGGTGTATCGATGCCATAAAAGCAGGAATGGGTGATCGGCGGGCTGGAAATCCGCATGTGGACTTCTTTGGCACCGGCGGCGCGTACCATGTCGACGATCTTCATGGATGTGGTGCCGCGCACGATGGAATCGTCAATCAAGACAACCCGCTTGTCCTTCAGGTACTGGCCGTTGGCGTTGTGCTTCAATTTTACGCCCAGGTTGCGAATTTGCTGGGTCGGTTCGATGAAGGTGCGACCGACATAATGGTTACGAATGATGCCCAGTTCAAACGGGATGCCGGACTCCTCGGCATAGCCGATGGCGGCGGGCACGCCTGAATCGGGGACCGGCACCACCACATCGGCCTCGATGCCGCTTTCGCGCGCCAGCTCGGCGCCGATTTCCTTGCGCACCTGATAGACGTTCAGACCGTCGACGTTGCTGTCGGGACGGGCGAAATAGATATATTCGAAAATACAGAACTTGGTCGGCTGCGGCACGAACGGGGTGAAGCTGTTGACGCCGTTCTTGTCGATGACGATCAGTTCGCCCGGCGCGACGTCGCGCACGAATTCTGCACCGTTGATATCCAGCGCACAGGTTTCCGACGCCAGAACGTAGGAATCGTCAATGCGGCCCAGCACCAACGGGCGAACGCCCATCGGGTCGCGCACACCGATCAACTTTTCCCGGGTCATGGCGACCAGCGAATAGGCGCCTTCGACCTGTCTCAGGGCGTCGATAACGCGCTCAACAACGTTGGTTCCCTTGCTGATGGCGATCAGGTGAATGAAGGCTTCCGTGTCGCTGGTTGATTGGAAAATGCAGCCGCGTTCGACCAGCGAGGTGCGAATAGCGTAGGCGTTGGTCAGGTTGCCGTTATGGGCGATGGCCAGACCGCCGAACTTGAAGTCGGCAAACAGCGGCTGGACGTTACGCAGGACCGTGTCGCCGGTGGTTGAATAGCGCACATGGCCGACGGCCATTTCGCCGGGCAGGGTGCGGATGACATCTTCGGAATTGAAGTTGTCGCCAACGTGGCCGAGCGCCCGGTGTGAGTGAAACTGACTGCCATCGTACGAAACAATCCCGGCGGCTTCCTGTCCGCGATGTTGCAGGGCATGCAGGCCAAGGGCCGCGTGGGCGGCGGCGTCAGTGTGCCGATAGATGCCGAAAACGCCGCACTCGTCGTGCATGTGGTCGTCTGCATCGGCAGCATGCGGGGTGCGGTCAATCACGGTCATTTTCCAGAACTGCTTTCGATCAGGCGTTCCATTTCGGTGCGGATCTTGTCGCCGTAGCCTTCCTGGGCACCGGTGTCCCCACTTTTTGGTTTCGGTGCAATCAAGCCTTCCAGAATTTGCCGGCTTTCTTCGATCAGACGGGCTTTTTCCTCGGCATTTTTCAAGGCCTTGGCACCGGCGTTGCTGGTGTCTTCGGGAATCAGCATCTTCAGCCAGTCGGCACCGGTTTCAACCAGCGGCATGGCGCGGGCGCTAGACATCCACGGTGGCTGGTCTTCTTTCGGGATCAACCATTCGACGGCCATATAAATCAGGCATACCAGCACCGCACCCCGGACCAGTCCAAACAGGAACCCGAGTGACCGGTCGAGCGCGTTCAAGGCGCTGTTCTGGACGCGGCTGGAAATGGCGCTGGTCAGCAGCGACAGCACGATCAGCGAGATCACGAAGACAATGGCGGCGGCAGCGATCAGGGCGATCTGGTCGGATGGAACATAATCGCGAATGTGGGGCTGAACGTGCGGGTAGCCATAAATGGCGATCAGGATGGCACCGACCCATCCCCCGATTGACAGCACTTCGTGGACGAACCCACGGGCGTAAGCCAGAAATGCCGAAATCAGCAAGATGACGGCAATGGCAATATCGATAATGGGGAGGTTATCCATGTGTTTCGCTTATCCGTGCGCTTGTTTGTTGTTGGATTTGCCGGGCGCGTGAAACAGCGACAGTAGATCGACCAGATGTCCGATCTCGCGGATTTCCAGGTTTCCAGTCTTTGTTTTCTTTCCGCGTCTTTTCGGCATAACCACTTTCGTGAATCCCAGTTTTTCCGCTTCCTTCAGCCGGGCGTCGGTATGGGCGACGGACCGTACTTCGCCAGACAGCCCGATTTCGCCGAAAACCACCGTCTCTGGTGGCACCGCAATGCCGCTCAAAGAAGACGCCAGCGCCGCTGCAACGGCCAGATCGGCGGCCGGTTCGGTTACCCGCAAGCCACCGGCGACGTTTAGGTATACGTCGTTGGCGCCCATGGCAAGCCCGCATCGTGCTTCCAGCACCGCCAGCACCATCGACAGACGCCCGGAATCCCAACCAACAACGGCGCGCCGGGGTGTTCCAAGCGGGCTGGGGGCGATCAATGTCTGCAATTCGACCAGCATTGGCCGGGTTCCTTCCATCCCGGCGAAGACGGCGGCGCCGTTGACTTCGCCTTCGTGCTCGGTCAGGAACAGGGCCGATGGATTGGTCACCTCCATCAGGCCCTTGTCGGTCATTTCGAAGACGCCGATTTCATCGGTCGGCCCGAAGCGGTTTTTGACTGCGCGTAGAATGCGGAACTGGTGGCTGCGCTCGCCCTCGAAATACAGCACACTGTCGACCATGTGCTCCAAAACGCGCGGACCGGCGATCTGGCCGTCCTTGGTGACGTGGCCGACCAGAATGACGCTGAATCCCCGGCGCTTCGCCAGCCGGATCAGTTCCTGTGCCGATGCCCTGACTTGCGTCACCGTGCCCGGTGCGGAATCAAGGGAATCAACAAACATGGTCTGGATTGAATCGATGATGACGACACCGGCGTCGATGGTCGGGTCGTCCAGTGTGGTGACGATGTCGCGTACCGAGGTCGCGGCCGCCAGCTGCACCGGCGATTTTGCCAGTCCCAGCCGTTCGGCGCGCATGCGCAATTGATCGATGGCTTCTTCGCCCGATATATAGGCCACAGGGGTGCCACCGGTAGCCAGGGCCGCTGCCGCCTGCAGCAACACAGTGGATTTACCAATGCCCGGGTCGCCACCGACCAACAGGGCCGAGCCGGGGACCAGCCCGCCGCCGCAAACCCGGTCAAACTCGCCGATACCGGTAATCCGGCGCGGGGGGCGTGCGCTTTCGCCTTCGAGCCCGACGAAGCCGACCTTGTGGCCTTTGCCGGGTTGCAGGCCCTTTGGGATAGCCGCCTGGACGGCTTCTTCGACAAGCGTGTTCCAGGCACCACAAGAGTCGCACTGACCGCTCCATTTGCGGTGGGATGCGCCACATTGCTGACAGCTAAACTGGGTCGATTTCTTGGCCAAGATCGGTCCTTGAACGGCTGATCGGGCGGGACGGTTTCCCACCCATCGGGGACCCTGTTCGTTTACGGGATTCTGGCCGTCTTTACAAGCCGTGGTGGGGCGATATTCAGGCCTTGATCAGGCTTTGTTGGCTGTTGCCTTGCGCTGGGCGTGGTCGTTATCAAGCTGCTGCTTGCTTTGTTTGGCACCGGCATTCATCTGGGCTGCCGCTTTTGCCGCCGCTCTGGCTTTCAGATGCGGGCTGATCCACATTTCTTTTTGCTCGCCATCGTTACCGGGATTCGGGATCCGCAAAACCTTGACGGCCTCGTAATCATTTCCTTCATCCAGGCTTTCGGCCTTCATCAGGGCGCTGCCGAAGGATTGGCCATCAAACTTGCTGTGGGGCGTCCATTTTCCCTCTTGCTGGATCATGACGCCGAAAAAGAAATCTTCCATTGTTTGCTCATTCAGGTTTGAAAATTGGTCCATGATTTTAAAAAGAAAGTGAAAAAACGAAAGCCTTTTTTTTCACCTTTTCGATTCAATGACTTGCACGTTATCGGGACAAAATAATCGTTTGCGAAAGATTCAAATGCAAGGCCACGGCTATATCGTGGCTTGACGGTTTATAGCCTATCCTTATAGCGTCAAAGCCCCATAGGCAGGCCGTTGAAATTCCATGCTTTACGTCGATGTCACCCGCGAAGATTTGCTGAAGCTACTGGAAAAGAACGGCCGGGTGGCTGAAGTTGGAACCTTTCGTGGCGCTTTCGCGGAAAATATCCTGGAGCTTGTGGTGCCTGATGAACTGCACCTGATTGACCCGTGGGTTCATCAACATCAGCCGGAATATGCCCCGGACGGCAGTAATGTCTCCGATGAACAGCATTTGGATAATTTTGAACACGTATCTGCGACATTTGCGGATGCTATCAATGACGGCCAGGTGACGCTGCACAGGAAAAAATCAACCGATGCCGTCGACGATTTTGAGGATGGCTATTTCGATTGGGTCTATATTGATGGCGACCACACTCACGACGCCGTCGCTAGCGATCTTGCCTTGTTTGCCCCCAAGGTGGCACCGGGCGGCATGATTCTCGGCCATGATTACAATAACAGTGAGCGCTATGGCGTTGAGTTGAATTTCGGCGTCGTCGAGGCGGTCAATGAATTCGTGCTCGAAAACGATTGGGAGTTCATCTGCCTGAACACAGACAATGCCGCGACCTATGCATTGGCCCGCAAGCCCCTGTCCAGCCATGGCGAAATGCTTGCCCTGAAACTGCTCAGAAACATCGGCAGGGTATTCGAGGTGCGTGATTTCCCAAAGCACGGCTTCAACGTCCGCGAGATCGAATTCCCCGACGGCGTCACCCGCCAATTTGCATCATTCTAAGACTGTCTCTTACGTCGACAACACAACCGTCTGCGAAAGGTTCAAGTGCAAGGCCACGGCCTCGCCTTCACCGACCGGCGCAACGCCGGACTGGTGCGCCTCGTCGACTAGCACCTGATGCGGGCCGACGGCGACAACATAACGAATGGTGCCGCCCAGGAACTCCACATGCACGACGTTGCCGTCAAGGCGCATACAGTTTTCCATGGTCGGCTCTGCCGCAGGGGTCAAAACCACATTTTGCGGTCTGAACACCAATGCCCGGCCATCTGTTGGCGGGTTGCTGACATCAACAGAGATACCGCCGTCGGCCTTGAACGTGGAGCCGTCAACGGTGCCGGAAATAACATTGGCGGTGCCCAGGAAACCGGCGACGAACAGGTTGTCGGGGTTGTCGTACAGGTCCATCGGCGCGCCGACCTGTTGCAGGATGCCTGCGTCCAGCACCGCCATCCGGTCCGACATGGTGTTGGCTTCTTCCTGATCGTGGGTCACAAAGATCGTCGTCAGCCCCAGCTTGCGTTGCAGGGTGCGAATTTCATTGCGCATCTGGACCCGCAGATTTGCGTCCAGATTGGACAGCGGTTCGTCCAGCAGCAGCACCCGGGGGCGCACGACAATGGTGCGGGCCAGTGCGACGCGCTGTTGCTGGCCACCCGACAATTGCGAGGGGCGGCGGTTGGCGTAATCCAGCAGGCCGACCATCTCCAGCGCCTCATCGACCCGTTCGTTGATTTCGGCTGCTGGCAGATGGCGTTCTTCCAGCCCGAACGCTACATTCTTGCGCACGGTCATGTGCGGCCACAGCGCATAGCTTTGAAATACCATGCCGACATTGCGACGATTGGCGGGCAAGCCGGTGACTTCTTCGCCGTCAATGCGAATCGATCCCCCCGGCATCGGCCCGAAGCCGGCAATGGCGCGCAGCAGGGTGGATTTCCCCGACCCCGACGGCCCCAGGAAAGAAAACAGTTCGCCCGGTTCAATGACCAGGTCAACACCCTTCAGCACCTCTGTGGTGCCAAAGGAAAGCGACAGATTGTCGATGCGGACTTCAACGGGGGAATGGCTGCTAGACATTTGCTTTCGCTTCCTCGGCTATGATGGCAACAGCTTCGCGTTCGCGTTTGCCACGTTCGATGACACGGTGAGACAGATAGGTTCCCAGTCCAACGATCAGCACGGCGATCATGCCCAGCGCGGCACCCGGACCGCGCCCTGCCGAGGACTGCATGAATTCATAAATACCTGCGGCCAGTGGCGCATCTGATTCCTGACTGACCAGCATAATGGTGGCTGACAATTCAACCGCAGCGGTGGCGAAACTGGTAATGAAACCGGCAAGGATACCACCCGCCATCAACGGCACGACGATGCGCCTGACGGTGGTCGCCTTGGTCGCGCCCAGATTTTCCGATGCCTCTTCAAGGGCGACGGAAATCTGTTGCAGGGCCGCCATGCACGAACGCAGCGCATAGGGCAGGCGGCGGATGGTCAGGGCAATGGCGATAATCACCCACCACGACGCCAGTGGCTTGTCGATGATCGGCACCTGAAAATCATGGAAGGTACGCAGATAACCGATACCCAGCACGACACCCGGAATGGCCAGCGCGCCGGTCGATACGTAATCCAGCCATTTGCGCCCGGCAATTCCGGTCCGCAACACGATATAGGCGATGGCTGTTCCCAGCACGACATCGGCGGTGGCGGCGATCCCGGCGTACAACAGCGTGTTGGTGATGTAGCCGGATGCGCTTTCAAAGATGGTGACATAGTGCGCGATGGTGAAGCCGTCGGGCAACACGCTGAACGACCACACGGTGCCGAATGACAGCAGCGTCAGTCCAATGTGCGGCGACAGCACGAATATCAGAATGATGATGATAATGGCGTAACACGAGGTCTTCTCCCATGGCCGCATGTCGCGCTTGGAAAGCCCGCCGCCGCCTTTTTGCACGGTGGCGTAATCCTTGCCGCGCATGGCCTGCAACGACACCCACAGCGAGAAGATCGAAAACGCCACCAGAATGACCGAGATCACATACCCCATGGGATCTGAAATGCCGATCGAAGAAATGCGCAGATAGGCCTGCGGGGCCAGCATGTTGTTGATGTTCAGCAACAGCGGCGTGCCGATATCGTCGAACACCTTGATAAAGACCAACGCCGCACCGGCGACGTAACCGGGCATGGCCAGCGGAAAGACGATGCGGCGAAACAGCCGCATGCCGCGTGCGCCCAGGTTTTGTGCCGATTCTTCCATCGCACGGTCGATGTTGTTCAATGCCGCCGACAGGTTGATCAGGATGAATGGAAAGTAATGAATACTCTCGACCAGAATAACGCCGTTCAGGCCGCTCATGAACGGGATGGTAAAGCCGAACCATTCATCAAGCAGCAGATTGACCGAACCGTTGTCGCCCAACAGCAGCACCATGGCGACGGCACCAACGAACGGCGGCATGATCAATGGCACGAAGCCCAGCGTCTGGATTAACACCGCGCCCTTGAAGTTAAACCGCGTCGTGTAATAGGCCAGCGGCAGGGCGATGATGGTCGCCAGCAGCACCGACATACAGGCGACGTAGAATGAATTGAAGAAGCTTTGCTGGAACAGCGCCGCGCCGAAAAAGTCGGCGAAATTGACCAGCGTGAAATCACCCGAATGGGGGTCCTGAAAGGCGACGTAAATAACCTTCGCGATCGGCAATACCAGAAACACGAACAGGAAGATGCTCAACGCGACGGCAATCCAGGCCGCCTTTGAGTGTCCCTTGGCAAATGACTGCATCAGGCGGTCCTGTCAGGTGTCGAAAATCAATAAAAGAAAATGGGACCGACGCGTCGAACACGCCGGTCCCTGATAGAAAGGCTTACATGCCCATGGCTTTTTCAGCCAATTGCTTGGCTTTGGTGTAGTTGGCAACGACCATGGCGTCCCACTCTTTTTCGATCTCGGCCTGACGGCCTTTGACCTTGGTGGTGGCCTTCTTACGCTTGGTCTTGAAGATGGCGTTGAAGCCCTCGTCCGCCGCTTCGGCCTCGGTGATCGGCATCTTGGCGACCAACGCTTTGGCCTCGGCAATCAACTTGGCTGCCGCCGGGTTGCTGCCGGCTTTGGCTTCGGCCATTTGAATGGCACTGGTTGCCGCAACAAGGTCTTCAAGACGATAGGTGACCATCACGTCGAACAGCGAATTGACGACGTTGTAGCGATTTTTTGAAAGCGCCAGATCGAACTTTACCGCAGCCCCGATGGACTTGTCCTTGAACGGGTTCGGGAAATCCTTCGGTGCGTTGGCATAGGTCGCCGGGTTCACTGGCAGACGCCTGATTTTCGGGTCCAGCAGCACTTCCTGACCGGCCGGGCTTAGCAGATACTCAATGAAGGCCGATGCCGCATCCGTGTTCGGTGCGTTTTTGACAATGGCAAAGTTGGCCGGAACCAGAGTGGTCACTGTCGGGTAGACAAATTCCACCGGGAAGCCCGATGCTTGCGACGACAAACCGAAGAAGTCGATGACGATACCGACACCAAACTGGCCGGAATTAACGCCGTCGGGCACACCGAAGCTGCGTTCGGTGACGGTCTTGAAGTTACCGGCGATGGACTTCCATTCGGCCCAACCAGCATCCCAGCCCATACCCTGCAACACGGTTTCAACTGTCAGGTGGGTGGTGCCGGAACGCGACGGCGCACTCATGCCGACGTGGCCGTGATAGACGGCATTCTTCAGATCGGCCCATTCTTTTGCATCAGGAAGCTTCTTGGCTTTCGTGTAACGGGTGTTCCACATGATGCCGTAGCCGGATGCGGCGAAACCCTTGTAATAGCCGTCCGGATCGTTGATCGGAAACGCACCGACCTTTTCCGGGATGCCCTTCTGCTTGACGGAATACTTGGCAAGCAGGCCATCATCCTTGAGCACTTCAAACGCGTCGGGCGCAGATGCCCAGAACATGTCAGTCGTGTTGTTGGACTGTGTTTCCTGCAAATACTTAATACCGGCGGTGGTCTTCTTTTTCAGCATTTCGACCTGAACACCAGGGTGCACTTTCTCGAATGCCTTTTTCACCGTCTCGGTCGTATCGGGCGGATAAGACGTAACAATGACCAGCTTGCCGCTTGCGGCTGCGGCGGGGCTGATGCTCAACATACTCAAAACACTAAGAAATGCCGCCGCAAATGCGGCGGGGATGAATTTCGTCATGACCCTACTCCCTGTTATGCGGATGCTCTTTGGTGCATCCATTATCCAAAGGGTCCCTTGCCCGTTGGTTATTGGCCAAGATGATAGGCACAAGTGACATGGCCTGAAAATGAAAAACTTGGCCGATGTTTCTCCAGACGTTTTTCAATCGTCTTTTGATCCGTGGACATTGTTGATGCCAGCCCGGATAAGCTCTTCCAATTGTTCCCCCGTAACTCCGTCCGGGACCTCGAAACCGATGGTGCTTTTTTCTTCTTCGGTCAGGAACACCAACAGTTCCCGGCGAAACAATTTGCCGGTATTTTCATCTTCGGCTTCAACCCGCGCCACTGCCGCATCCAGCCCGGCCTCGTCGCGCTCTGCCCAGCCCATTCTGACTGCTTCGATCAGGGCAACCGCCTCGTCAGCAACATCCCCGGCGACATCCGGGATCGGGTGATAGTCCCGCGAAAGGCCCGCCGTCAGAAGATGCAGGCCACAGTTGACGCTCCCCGGATACCGGGCCTTCAGACCAGCCATGTGCCTGGTCGGGTCTTGCAGGCACAGCGTCAAATAGATTGCTTCCAGGGCCAGGAATTCGGCGAACAAACGATACATGTGCGGTGGCTTAAACAGGGCGACGTGGGCCCCCGCATCAGTGGTGACATCGGGGTAGACCTCGGCGATGGTGGGGCCCAATCCGTCGGGCCAGCCAAGACGTCTGTCGGCATCTTCTGCATCTTGGGCACCTAAATCGGTGATGATCTGCTCGATATCGAACGAGATCACTTCGGGGGGCGTTATGCCCAATGACCTGTAGAAATTTCGGGTGACCTCGAAAAACAGAATCCTCTGGGCGACGGCCTTGCAATAGATCGGAAAGTCGCTGCCTTCCATGGCCCCCCGATAACCGGTTTGCGACAGGCTCAGCGTACGCCCGGATTCTGCGGCCAGCAGCACCAGCATATCCTCGCCGGTGCGCCCGGTGCCGTCTTCGGCGATGTGCATCAGCTGTAACAGGAAGTTGACGATCAGCAGGAAATTCATGTCGAGATTTCCGTCTCGTCGTTCGGCGCGCCCTTCGTCGATGGCGCTGAACAGGCGTTGGCTGATGCCACCCAGAAAACGCGGGTGCAGCGTCTCGAAGCCCGAGACCTTGCAACGATGGCGGCGTGGCTGCGCCAGTTCGTCCATGGTCGGCAGATAGGGCTGGTTTTTTCCGTCCGGGTTTTCGGCCTTCGATAAATCCAGCGCGTTCAGCAGTTGGCCGGTGCTGACATCGCCATCGAAATAGGCCCGGGTCATGGCAAAGAAAGTCTCTTCTGCCGGGGTCTCGTCAGAAATGGCGTTGGGGATCAATTGCTCTCGAACGCGGTCGGACCGGCAACGCAATTGCCGATAGACGCGCACCCGCTCTGATAAAGTCCGATGGTCGCTCATGACCTTATCTTACACATCCGGTCTTAAAGGCACGTCCGATATTTCAATCGGGGGTGGGGTGTTGGCGTCTATCGTTTGTATTTGGGCAGGATGCGGTTATCCAGCTTCTTCAGGTCGGCTCGAAGCTTCTCAAGCTCCTTTTTCAAATCGGCGATTTCGTCTTTCCGGTCCTCGTCGCGAATTCGAAGCTTGTTCAGCTGTTCGTTGATTTGATTATTCAGGGTGTTGATCTTGTCATTCAACCCGTCGGTGTCTTCTTCAATTTGTGTAACGGTCGATTTGACGAATTCATTGAGCCGCTTGGAAACGTTTTCCTTGGCGCTGTTGGCTGAAAAAAGGGCGGTAAAGCCGACAAGAATGGCAAACCCGGCGAGCACCCACGACAGATAAAGGCTGTTGATTTCCGGCATTGATGCCTCTGATGCTTTTAAAAAATGAGAAATTAATGTTGATACGACAATACCCTGTTTTGCCGTGTCTGAAAATACGGTTTCAGGTGCCGTCGACGCCGCTGGCGGCTTAAGCCCGCACCGCCATCTTGATCGGGCCTTCGGCGCGACCGTTGAATGGGATTGAAAATATAATTCTTTAAAAACCCAAGTTAATGCGGTGTTACCTAGGAAAATACGGATTTTGCAATCGTTTCATCCATGTATATTTGCGCGTCTTCAATGGAATCGAAGCTTTTGCAGTTAGCTCTACGTTTGCGACGATTAACTGTGTATTCAACTTTGTGTTTTCGAACCGAAAGAAGCCTTAATTCGTGACATGCATCAGCCATTTCTGCCCGCCAATGATTGGAGGAAATACGCACCCAATTTAAATTGATTGTGAGTCGTTCAAGCGCTTGTCTAAATTCTTCACAATTTTGATAGCGCTCATCTGGGGTAGGCTTGCAAGCTTTGCGGACAATTCTAGCGAACTTTGAAGGTACAAAATTATTAAAGCCAATTTCTTGAATAAGACTGCCTTTGCTCAGTGCTTGCTGCGGATTGTTTAGGGTACTCATGACGGCATCCCAATCCGCCATTTGATTTATTAATCTAAATAACGTGACCCCTACTGCATATATATCAGTGAGTTTTGATGTTATATCGTCATTAAATATTTCGGGGGCACAGTGTGTTCTATAACCCTTTGCAGAGCCAATCGTGCCGGGACCAACGCCCTCGGTTGCAAGGCCAAAATCTGACAGTTTAGTGGAAGGATTGGATAGCAAAATATTCGCAGGCTTGATGTCTCGATGTAAGACATCTTGATTATGAGCATGCTCAAGGCCGTATAGAATGTGCGTTATGTGTCTGATTATTTCGGCTGGCCCAATTGATCCTGCAATCAACCGGTTTTCAAGCGAACCAGCAGGATGGTATTCCATGTCGATGACAAGTTTAATGGTGCCTCCGATTTCGTATAGGTCAGCCTCATTTATGTGAACACAATTTTCGTGGCGACATTTATGCAATATTTGGGCTTCTAATATTTCTTTCATTTGGGCAGGATCAGCAACGTCAAGAATTTTAATAGCTTTCTCGGCACCTAAGGCGGCGTCATGCACGTGATAAACGGTACCGAATCGTCCATTGCCCAGTTCTTTAATGATGGAGTATTTCTGTATTGTGTCCCCAGGATTAAACATAAATTCTCTCTTTATTCAGGCAGTATCATCCACGCTGCAAGGGCAGAGTAGCGTTGAGCATTGTCCCAGTTTGGTGGATGTGAACCTATTAAGGAATCGCATTCGTTCAAAGGTTTGGCACCCTTTGGCAGCCCAAGTTTTTTAGCTGTCATGGCCTGTGTACCAAACACATTTATCGGCAGATTTTCGTTGTAGCAGTAAAGATTTAGAATCCCCATTGGGAAGAGAAAATTCTTAGCCTGATCCTGCCTCGTTATTTTCCAGTGCATTCTGGCAGCGATTGCATCAGGCTTGACCCGCTTGATAATGGTGTCGACATTGGAGTGTATCCAATTCATCAAGTCGGTGGTCGGTGTGTCTGGAGATATGTCGAGTTTGCCTTTGTTCTGAAATAGGGGGCTTCCTTTTGTTCCTTCTAAAACTGTGTAGCGAAGTTGTCCCTTTGCAAAGTTAAAACCGATAGCTTTCATGCCCAACTCCTAGTTTTCTATAATAATGAATTATCAATATAAGGTTGTAACCAATAGCATTAATTTACATGCAATTCAAAAGGCGACAAGGAAGACGAAGATTAAGCTATCTGAAGCTTGGGGAAAGTACACCGAGCGTAGCGAGGGACTTTTCCCAAATCGGGATTAAGCCCGCACTGCCATCTTGATCGGGCCTTCGGCACGGCCGTTGATGAACTGATCAACAAATTCATTACCTGAATCGTCGATGTCGGCGACGGGTCCGGCCCAGATGATCTTGCCTTCATACAACATGGCGATGCGGTCGGCGATTTTGCGGGCCGAGGCCATGTCGTGGGTGATCGACAGCGCCGTCGCGCCGACTTCGCGCGTGGTTTTGACAATCAGGTCGTTGATGACGTCGGCCATAATCGGGTCCAGACCCGTCGTCGGCTCATCGAAGAAGATGACTTCCGGGTCCATGGCAATGGCGCGCGCCAGCCCGACGCGTTTCTGCATGCCGCCCGATAGTTCCGCCGGTGACAAGTCGGCGACAGCAGAGTCCAGGCCGACCTGGGCCAGCTTGGAGATGGCAATTTCCTTGGCCTCGTCACGATTGACGCGTTTTTCCGCCAACAGCCCGAACGAGACGTTTTCCCAGACCGGGAAACTGTCGAACAGGGCGGCGCTTTGGAACAGCATGCCGAACTTGCGGTTGATGCGATCGCGGATCTCGGCAGAACAGCCGATGGTCTGTTCACCATCGACCTCGATCGAACCCTTGTCGGCGTGCAGCAATCCCAGAATGCACTTCAACATCACCGACTTGCCGGTGCCCGACCCGCCGATAACGACGACGGACTCGCCGACCCCGACGTCGAGGTCGAGGCCGTTCAGCACGACCTTCGGCCCGAAGGCCTTGTGGACGTCTCGCAAGCTGATTTTTGGCATCTGGTCTGTCATGGCGCTCACTTGGTGAAGAACATTTCGGTCAAGATGTAATCGAAGCACAGGATCAGGATCGAAGCCGAGACCACCGCGTTGGTGGTCGCCGTGCCGACGCCTTGCGCGCCGCCCTTTGAATGATAGCCGTGATAGCAGCCCATCAATGTGACGATAAAGCCGAACACGGCGGCCTTGATCAGGCCGGAATTGACGTCTTCGGCCTGAAGGAAATCGTAGGTGCGTTGCAGGTAATTACCGGCATTGAAGCCCAGCTTGTGGACGGCGACGATGTAGCCGCCGAAGACGCCGATGATATCGGCGACCAGCACCAGGGCAGGGAACATCAGCAATCCGGCGACCAGCCTGGGGGCCACCATGTACTTCATCGGATTGGTCGACAGTGTGGTCAGGGCGTCGATCTGTTCGGTTACCCGCATGGTGCCGATTTCGGCGGCCAGTGACGCGCCGATGCGTCCGGCGACCATCAACCCGGCCAGCACCGGACCCAGTTCGCGGGTAATGGACAGCACGACGACGTTGGCGACGGCGCCTTCGGCGGAAAACCGTGCAAAACCGGTATAGCTTTGCAGGGCCAGAACCATCCCGGCAAAAATCGCGGTTAATCCAACAACCGGCAACGAGTAATAGCCGATGTCGATCATCTGGCGACCCAGGATGCGGAAATAGAACGGCGGGCGGAAGGCGTGGCTGACGGCGCTGCCGGTAAACAAGGCCAGCCTGCCGGCGGTTTCCAGAAAATGCAGCAGAATGCCGCCGATGGGTTGCAGGAAATTCATTTCTTAGTGTCCGCCCTGATAGATGCGGTGCAGGCGCGGCCCCAGCGAGGTCAGGATTTCATAGGCGATGGTGCCAGCGCTTTCGGCGACGTCGTCGACCGGATTGTTCGGCCCGACAAGATCGACCAGAGCGCCCGCATGGGCGGCGTCGACCGGAACATCTGTAACGTCAAAGGTGATCAAATCCATCGAAACCCGCCCTATCAGGGGAACCCTGTCTTTACCGATATATCCGCATCCCGTGTTGCTCAGTGAACGCAGGTAGCCATCGGCATATCCGACGCCGACAGTGGCGACGCGGCCCGGCTTTTTGACCCGGTGGGTGGCACCATAACCAACGGTCTGGGGGGTGTCAACGTCGCGCACTTGCAGGATTTTCCCTTGTAATCTAATGACTTGCGCCATCGGGTTGGGCTCTCCCGGCGTCGGGTTGCCGCCGTACAGGGCGACCCCGGCACGCGCCAGATCGAAATGGTAATCGGGGCCTAAAAAGATTCCCGATGAATTGGCCAGCGATGCCCGCGCGCCCTTGAACAGGGGGGCTAATGGGGTAAAGGCGGCCAGTTGCTCGGCGTTTTTCGGGTTGTTGGCTTCATCGGCGACGGCCAGGTGGCTCAGCACCGTGTCGACGGCGAGGCCCTCGGTCAGCCCCGGATTATTGGCGATCAGTGCCGTCTCGTCTGGCGGCAGGCCCAGGCGCAGCATGCCGGTATCCATATGGATGTCGCACGGGCGCTCGGGCGCGGCCTCTTTCCAGGCAGCGATGTCGGCGAGGCTGTTGAGCACCGGGATCAGGTTTTGGGCGATACAGGCTTTGCGGATGTCATCAGATATAACGCCGCCCAGAATATGGATGCGGGCGTCGGGAAGCGTTTTTCTGAGCGCCATGCCTTCATCGACGACGGCGACGAAGAAATCCTCGCATCCGGCCTGTTGCAGGGTCTGCACCGCCCGGTCTGACCCCAGCCCATAGGCGTCGGCCTTGACCGCAGCGCCAAGGCTGGCAGGCCCGAGCTTATCGTCGAGCAACCGGTAGTTGGCGCCAAGGGCATCCAGATCGATGGTCAGAATAGCGGTGCTGGTTTCAGGACTGGTCATTCTTCGACATCCTTCGGATGGTGCCGCCTCTGGAAGCCAAGCAACAAATTCGATTTAGTAATCCTGCTGATGATACTGATCAAGATCGCCGAAGCGAGTGAATTCGCCTGTGAATTGCAGATTGACGGTGCCGACCGGGCCGTGACGCTGCTTCGAGATGATGACTTCGGCCATGTTGCGGACCTTGTCCAGACGCTCGTCATTTCGCTGCTGGCGCTGGTAAAATTTATCGTCGCTTTCGTTGTCGTGCTGCGATGTACCTTTTCTTTCCAAATAGTACTCTTCGCGGAAAATAAACATAACAACGTCAGCATCCTGCTCAATGGAACCTGAATCGCGCAAATCCGCCAGTTGCGGGCGCTTGTCCTCGCGTTGCTCGACGGCACGTGACAGCTGCGACAGGGCCAAAACCGGGACATCCAGCTCTTTGGCCAGGGTCTTCAGGCCACGGGTAATTTCCGAGACCTCCTGAACCCGGCCATCGTTGCGCGAGCTTGATGAGCCGGAAATCAGTTGCAGGTAATCGACGACGATCATGCCGAGATTGTTCTTTCGTTTCAGGCGCCTGGCGCGGGTGCGCAGGGCACTGACGGTCAACGCAGGTGTGTCGTCAATGAAGATCGGAATGTCGTGCAAGGCCTGACTCATGGCGACCAGACGGTCGAATTGCGGGGTCGTGATCTTGCCCTTGCGGATGCTATCGGACGGTGTTTCGGTTTGTTCTGAAATAATACGTGTCGCCAGTTGTTCGGCTGACATTTCCAGCGAGAAGAAGCCGACGACCGAGCCTTCCTTGCCGCCCGACTGGTGATGCGTATAAGCGGCGTTGTAGGCGATGTTGGTGGCCAGCGCGGTTTTACCCATGGACGGGCGTCCGGCGAGAATGATCAGGTCCGACGGGTGCAGACCGCCGAGCATGGCGTCGAGATCGTTTAAGCCCGTGGTCACACCGGCCAGCGCGCCATCACGCTTGTGTGCGGCCTCGGCCATTTCCAGGGCCTCGATGATAGAGGTCTTGAACGGCTGGAAGCCGCCTTCATACTGACCGGTGGTGGCGAGGTCATACAGCGTCTGTTCAGCGGCTTCGATCTGGTCGGTGGCTTCGTCGTCGACTTCGCCGCCATAGGCCCGGTTGGTAACGTCTTCACCAAGGCCGATCAGCTCGCGTTTCAGATGCAGGTCGAAAATGATGCGGCCGTATTCACCGGCATTGATGATCGACACGACACTGGCTGCCAGTTCCGACAGATAGGTCTGCCCGCCGACGTCGGTGAGGTTTTCGTCCTGTTCAAAATAGCGCGTCATGGTCACCGGGTTGGCGATTTGTCCGCGTTCGATCAGCCTTGAGGCAGCCCCGAAAATAAGCCCGTTTTCGGCCATTGCGAAATGCTCGGGCAACAGGAACTCCGAGACTTTTTCATAGGCCTTGTTGTTGGCGAAGATGGCGCCGAGCAGCGCTTTTTCAGCCTCGACATTGTGTGGCAGGGTGCGGAACAGACCGCTGGCGCGATCGCTGTGCTCGGTTTCGGCTTCCGCCGCCGGGTGTGGGGTAATGTTGCTTGACATGGCGGCCAAGGTATCAAGGTCGTTTCTTCAAATCCCTGTTAATCACTGTGGATATCGGGGACTGAATCAAAAGAAAACCGAACTTGTGTCTTGACGAAAAAAAACGACGCCCCGGTATTCCGGAACGCCGTTTTTATATTCTCGATTGTGAAGGGGCCGACGTTATTCGGCTTTATCTTTCTCAGCCTCGGCAGCTTCTTCAGCCGGTTCTTCGTCGGAGCCCTCAGTCTCTTCTTCGTCAACCGCTTCGGCGGCTTCAGCATCCTCGGCTTTCTCGAATACTTCCTCGGCCGCGATCTTATTCTCTGCGGCCTCTTCTTCATCAAGGCCGACAACGGCTTTACCGGTTTCAGCCTGAATAGCGGCTTCATCGGCGGAACGGGCGACATTGGCAGTAACGGTGACGCTTAATTCCGGGTGCAGCTTGACGGCAATTTCGTGCAGTCCGATCATTTTGATTGGCTGACCCAGGTCGACCTGCTGACGGTTGACCGAGAAGCCGGCCTCGGTGATTGCATCGGCAATGTCGCGGGCGTTGACCGAACCGTACAGTTGTCCAGCTTCGCCGGCCTGACGGGTCAGGATGACGCTGGTGCCGTCGAGCTTTTCGCCGACCTTTTCCGCTTCGCCGCGGTTTTTCAGGTTATCGGCTTCAAGCTGCGTGCGTTGTGCTTCGAAATGCGCACGGTTACTTTCCGTCGCCCTCAAGGCCTTGCTTTTCGGCAGCAGGAAATTGCGGGCATAACCCGACTTGACGGTGACAACATCACCCATCTGGCCGAGTTTCTCGATACGCTCTAAAAGAATGACTTCCATCTGATTTCTCCTAACCCGACAATCGGGCTTTCAAATCCTTAAACGTTATTGCTTTGGTTCAGCCTGCTACGCAGCCCGACCCATTGTTCGGTTAATCCCGCCACGATCACCAGCAGTGCAATCCATCCGATGAGCACCAGGAACACATAAAACCCGGCCAGGAAGGTGCCTGGAAACGTCGTCTTGCGGGCGATGATATGAACCAACGACAGGCCCAGAAAAAAGAACGGCAGGGCCAGTATCAGCGCCAGATTGCGTCCCAGAAACTGCGTCTCGCCAGATCCGACCAGGGCGATGGCCGCTGATGCAATCAGCAGCCACGATAACCAGTCCGGCAATATCAGTTTCGACATCTGCATGACCGGTCTTGGCAGACGGTTGGCTCGTGCCAGCAAGGCGGTTGCAATCGCCGTGTTGATCGTCACCATAATCAGCCAACTTATTCCCATGTATCCCGGAAACAACGGGACCACGGCATCGATCATTTCGTTCAGTGTGGCATCGTCCAGCGTTGGCAGCATGAAGCTGAAGATCTCGCCCAGATAGGCCGTGATCATGCCCATCAGTCCGCCTTCTTGAGACGGAGCCATGAGCAAGACGATCAGAAACCCACCCGCGGCATAGGCCGATACCAGCGCCAGAATGAAACCGTGCGGATAAAATGCGCCCGGTGTTCCATCGGGGTGTATCTGCCTGAGCAGCGACAGCCGTGTGATCATCCATACGGGCAGACCGTGAATAATGGCAAACAGAATGCTCGCCATTGGTCCGCCAATCAGTCCGGCGACGACAATCCCGACCATAACGGCCAATGATGCCGCCGACAGTCCCAATGCCAGCCCCGCCATCAGTAATGGCAGCGGTGCGACGTAGACGATCAGCAACGCTCCGGGAATGCCCGACAGAAAGGCCATCGACGCAAGTGCGCTGAGCGCACCCGCCCCTAAGGCTGTCATTAAGTCCTTGGACATATATATCTCCCGGTGCCTTCACAACCCGATCCTATTTAACGACGTAGGGCATCAGGGCGAGGAAGCGGGCACGCTTGATTGCCTTCGACAACAGGCGCTGCTTCTTGGCCGAGACCGAGGTAATGCGGCTGGGAACGATCTTGCCACGTTCCGACGTGTAACGTTGCAGTGTGCGAACGTCCTTGTAATCGATCTTCGGGGCCTTGGAGCCTGTGAACGGGCAGCTCTTGCGACGCCTGAAGAACGGGCGACGTCCACCGCCACCGCCACCGCTGGATTCTTCTCTCGGGGCACTCATGCGTCTTCTCCTTTGCTGGCGTCATCGGCCGGGGCCGCTGCTTCCGCCGGAGCGGCTTCCGCTGGAGCGGCTTCCGCCGGAGCGTCTTTGACGTCGGCTTCAGGCGCTTCGGTTTTTTCAGGTGCGGCTGCCGGGGGCGGACGGTCGTTGCCACTCGGGCGGCGCGGACGATCGTCGCGTTGGGCATTACGCATGATGATCGAGGGTTCATTTTCCAATTCGTCGACCTTGATGGTCATGTAACGCAGGACGTCCTCGTTGATGCGCATCTGGCGTTCCATCTCGTGGATGGCATTGCTGGGCGCATCAATGTTCATGAGCACGTAGTGGCCCTTGCGGTTTTTCTTGATTTTGTAGGCGAGAGCGCGAAGGCCCCAACTTTCCGTACCGGCGATCTTGCCGTCATGGTCACTGATGACCTTGGTAAAGTTTTCCGTCAGCCCTTCGACTTGGGCGGCAGAAATGTCCTGGCGTGCAATGAACACGCTTTCGTAATAAGCCAATTTGTATCTCCCTCTGGCTTTTCTCATTCCGGCCCGGACAATCCGGGACAGACATAGCCAGACCACAATGGCCCGGCAAGGAGTGAAGCCGCGCACTATACACATCTATTTTGCAGGTGCAAGCGGGGCTTACACCTGCGCACCCTGCGGGTGGCGAGTTCTCTGGAAGTCTGACCATGTATGGCGCGCCTGCGGCGGCGGGGCCTCTGGAAATTAGACTTTGATTGGCAACAAGAGTCATTCCTTGCTATACCCTTTTCCTTATAAAAGTATGACTTGGCTTCCAGAGAACGCGCCGCCCATAGGGCGCGATAACAAGAGAAGGTGCCATCCGAAGGATGCAAAATCACATGTCCACGATCATCAAAATTGCCGTCGGCTCGTTGCTGCTGGGGCTGTTGCTGTCGTTCTTTTCGATCAGTCCGCGCAATCTGCTGGAAGGGCTGGGGTCAACGGCGCTGGAGATCTTTGACATTATCGCCGGGATGCTGGCGTGGGCTGTTGAATACATCCTGATCGGTGCCATCGTTATCGTTCCGATCTGGCTGGTTCTGGTCCTGTGGCGCAAGTTCCGCGGGAAGTAGGTCTTTGGCCTGACTTGCGCAGGCGCGACTCATTGTATATGACAGGCGGCTGAATTCTTAATTTCAGTCTTAGAGTCTATTTTTATTAAAGAGACCTATCCATGACATTTGCATTCGTTTTTCCGGGCCAGGGCTCGCAGTTCGTCGGCATGGGCAAGGACCTTGCCGATAATTTCCCCATCGCAGCATCGGTGTTTGAAGAAGTCGACGATGCTCTTGGCCAGTCGCTGTCTTCGATCATGTTCGAAGGCCCCGAAGACAACCTGCTGCTGACCGAAAACGCGCAACCGGCACTGATGGCCGCCAGTATCGCCGCGGTTCGGGTGTTGAGCAGCGAAGGCGGGTTTGAGCTATCGGACAAAGCGGCGTTCGTCGCCGGGCATTCACTGGGTGAATATTCCGCGCTTGCCGCAGCAGGGACATTTACCCTTGCCGATACCGCGCGGTTGCTGAAAACCCGTGGTCAGGCGATGCAAAAAGCCGTGCCGGTCGGCGAGGGGGCAATGGCCGCCTTGCTCGGCCTCGACTTGGATGCCGCATCGCAAGTTGCCGATGAAGCGTCGGAAGGCGATATCTGCACAACTGCTAACGACAATGCCAACGGACAGGTAGTAATCAGTGGTGCGCGCGCCGCCATTGAACGTTCGCTGGACATCGCCAAGGCCCATGGTGCCAAGCGCAGTGTTCTGCTGCCGGTCAGCGCACCTTTCCATTGTGCCCTGATGGCACCCGCCGCCGAGGTTATGGCTGAGGCCTTGTCCGAAGTTCAGATGAACAAGCCAGCGGTGCCGCTGGTTGCCAACGTGACTGCTGATTCTGTGGAAGATGCGGCGGTAATCCGGCGATTGTTGGTTGAACAGGTGACCGGTATGGTGCGTTGGCGCGAAGGCGTCATGTTCATGAAGGATAACGGCGTTGATACGCTGATCGAAGTCGGTGCCGGTAAGGTGTTGAGTGGGCTGGCGCGTCGTATTGACCGCGATCTCAAGGCCGTCAACATCGGTACGTCTGATGATGTCGCGGAATTCTTCAAAGCCTAAACTCTTTGACGTTGTCCTGATAACCGGGACAATATCCATTAGATAAAGAATCGACGGGGAAACGCCGCATGTTTGGTATGACGGGGAAACGGGCACTGGTCACCGGGGCATCAGGTGGCATCGGGGATGCCATCGCACGCGCTCTGCATGGGCAGGGAGCAGAGGTCGCGTTATCGGGAACCCGGGTCGATGCCCTTGAAGCCTTGAAGAATGATTTGGGCGAGCGCACCCACGCAGTACCCGGCGACCTGTCTTCGACGGATGGTCCGGCGGCTCTGTATAATGATGCCGCAGAGGCCATGGGCGGTGTCGATATCCTGATTAACAATGCCGGGCTGACACGCGACAATTTGTCCATGCGAATGAAGGATGACGAATGGCAGGCCGTTATTGATGTCAATCTGACGGCGGCGTTTCGTCTGGCGCGGGCCTGTCTGAAAGGCATGATGAAGCAGCGCTGGGGGCGGATTATTTCCATTACCTCCATTGTTGGTGTCACCGGCAACCCCGGACAGGCCAATTACGCGGCCTCGAAAGCAGGTCTGATCGGGATGTCAAAATCGCTGGCTCAGGAAGTCGCCAGCCGTTCGATCACCGTTAATTGTCTGGCCCCTGGGTTCATTGTTACGCCGATGACCGATGCCCTGAGCGACGATCAAAAAGAAGGCCTGATGGTCAACATTCCGAGTGGCCGTTTGGGCGAGACGTCGGACATCGCGTCCGGTGTTGTCTATCTGGCTAGCGAGGAGTCATCCTACGTAACCGGTCAGACCCTGCACGTGAATGGCGGGATGGCGATGATTTAAGCCTGACGGTTGGGCGTTTTGGGCGCTGGTCAGGCTAAAAAAAGTATGTTAGGAAACGCATTCTCCTGCGTTGCGACGCTGGAAACAAGTTTATGAATATTCGTAACCAACTGTGATTCAAGGAAGAAATTGAAATGAGTGATGTCGCCGATCGCGTCAAAAAAATCGTTCTGGAACACCTCGGTGTTGATGAATCGAAAGTATCCGAAACTGCCAGCTTCATCGATGATCTGGGCGCCGATAGCCTGGACACCGTCGAACTTGTGATGGCCTTTGAAGAAGAATTCGGTGTTGAAATTCCTGATGATGCTGCAGAAAAGATTCTGACCATCAAGGATGCCATTTCTTACATCGACGCCAATACCTGATAACAGGTATTGAGCGACGGGCGACAATACTCGTCGTCCGAAGAGGCCTCCGGATAACTTTATCGATCGTGGGACCCTGATATGAGACGTGTCGTTATTACCGGAATGGGCATGGTTTCTCCGCTTGGTTGCGGGGTTGAAACCAGTTGGCGTCGGCTGATCAACGCCGAATCTGGAATTGATGCGATTACATCGTTCGATGTATCGGACCTGCCTGCCAAGATCGCCGGACAGATCGATGAAGGCGAGGGCGAAGGCCTGTTCAACGTCGACGATTTCATCACACCGAAGGAACGCCGCCGGGTCGACGATTTCATCGTCTATGGCATGGCCGCAGCTCAGGAAGCGGTCGAGGACTCTGGCTGGAAGCCGGAATCCGATGACGATAAATTCAGCACTGGCGTGCTAATTGGATCCGGCATTGGCGGATTACCCGAAATTTCCCGTGGTGCGATCACCGTTGATTGCGAAAGCGGCGGTGGCGTCAGGCGGCTAAGTCCGTTCTTCATTCCGGCCAGCCTGATCAATCTTATTTCCGGCCAGGTCTCCATCAAATACGGTTTCAAGGGGCCGAACCACGCGGTCGTTACCGCGTGTTCGACCGGCGCTCACGCCATTGGTGATGCGGCTCGTCTAATTATGTGGGAAGACGCCGACGTGATGGTAGCCGGTGGTGCCGAAGCAGCCTGCTGCCGGGTCGGTATGGCCGGGTTCTCGCAGTCCAAGGCCCTGTCGACATCTTATAACGACAGACCCCAGGCTGGATCGCGCCCGTGGGATCGGGGCCGTGACGGTTTCGTCATGGGCGAAGGTGCCGGTGTTGTGGTGCTCGAAGAACTGGAACACGCAAAAGCACGTGGCGCCAAGATTTACGCAGAGGTCATCGGTTACGGACTGACCGGCGATGCCCATCACATTACGGCGCCGACGCCGGATGGCGATGGGGCTTTCCGTTGTATGACGGCGGCAATGAAGCGCGCTGAATTGAATCCCGAAGA
>Ga0233430_1001960_pt1 | contig 25685 bp, 26 predicted proteins | sample SI_118_April2016_2_FD_179883 | JGI IMG/M metagenome (GOLD analysis project Ga0233430, IMG submission 179883) | Seawater microbial communities from Saanich Inlet, British Columbia, Canada - SI_118_April2016_150_MG | ecosystem: Environmental > Aquatic > Marine > Inlet | place: Canada: British... | reverse complement strand
TATCAAGGATAAGGGCCTTGACATTGATATAGAGGGCATGGATGAAGATGAAATTCGTGAAGCTATTATTGAGAATGCAGAAGCTGATGAAGACGGTGACTCTGAGAAGGAAGATAAGAAAGAGAAAGCGTCGAAGGAAAGCGAACCAACAGCTGCGTTAAAAGCTATGATGGACAGGATTACAAGTGGTGAAACTGGAGGTAAAACAGAAGCACCTGATGTAACTGCCCTTATCGCTGCAGCGCTTAAGAAAGCAGGCGTTGACCCTGAAGGAAAACCTTTGAAGAAGGCAGCTGAGTATGAAACTCAGGACTTCCTAAAGGATGTGGATTTTGATGCGCTGACACAGGACCCAAAGGCAATGAACAAGTTGCTGAATCAGGTTGCACAGAATGCAGCTAAGGGCGCACAACCAGCAGAGCAAATCAACCAAGATGAATTGGTTCAGAATATTGGTAATAGGGTTCAGAATCACGTATTGATGGTACAAGCTGTCAGTGAGTTTTATCGTGTAAATAAGGACCTTGAAGCATATAAGCCCCTCATGGGAATTATTACCAAAGATGTACAAGCAGCTAACCCGAAGATGGGTATGGCTGAAGTGCTTGCAGAGACAGAAAAGCAAGCACGTATAATGTTAAACATCAAGAAGGCGAAGAGCTCAACTCCGCCTAAGGATGGGAAGAAAAACAAGAAAACGTCGAAGAAGAAACCTGCCTTTATGAGCACCCCTAAGAGCGGTAGGTCACGACAAAAGAAAGGTAAGACTTCTAAATTAGCGAACGAAGTCCAAGATACGTTTAATTTTCCACACAACTAATTAGGAGGCCATTATGGCTAAAAGAGAAGGGCTTGGTTTAAACCAAAGAGATCGAGCCAATCAGGATACCCTAAACTATCAGGGTGCTATGTATGGAGGTTCTTTTCCTACTATGCAACCTGACGCAGGGAGTCTGACAATTACTGACGACCTTACGTTTGTCTCAGCAACTCATCATGGGTTGTGGATAAATAACACTGGTGATGCAGGTACATCTATCATCACATTACCTACCATCACAGCTGCGATGAAGGGTAAAGTATTTGGTGTCACAGCGTTAGCAGCTCAAATCCTTCGTGTTGACCCAGCAGCTGGTGAGATTATCTGGCTACATGGTAATGGTACTGCATCGAAGTATGTTGCATTATCTGCTGTTATCAGTGAATACATCGTTGTGTATTGCGATGGTATTGCTTGGTTTGTTACTGAAGCCTCTGGCGTAGTAACGAAGGAGGGTTAGTATGTCTGTTAGAGCAACACTAGAGCGTTACGGTTTGACCTTTGAAGGCAATCGTTTTATCTTCGATGGTGTAGTTCAGGCAAGTAATCTGCTGAATAACGCTGGTGACATTTACTATGTAGATGCTGGCAGTGGTTCTGATGCAAACTATTATGGTAAGAAGCCTAGTAAGCCTTACGCCACGATAGATTATGCAATCGGTAAATGTACCGCAAGTCAAGGTGATGTGATCTTTGTATTACCTGGGCATACTGAAGAGATCGTTGCTGCAACAGGCCTTGTGGCTGATGTAGCAGGTGTTAGTATTATCGGTCTTGGTGTAGGTAATGATAGACCTACACTTACATTGTCAACGTTAGCTGCTGCTACAATCAGTATCACAGCTGCAAGTGTAGTGTTCCAAAACTTCATTCTTGTATCTGAGTTTACTAATGGTATCACAGCAGGTATCACAGTTGGAGCAGCTGCACATGGTGTCCAGTTGTTAGATCTTGAGTTCAGGGAAACCTTGGTAACACAAGAGTGGTTGATTGGTATTAGCGTTGCAGCTGGTTGTGACTATGGTATCATTAACGGTCTCAGATACTTCGGTATTCCTGCAGGTGGAACAACTTCACCTATTTACTTCGCTGGTGCGTCTGACTGGTGGACGATTAAGAACTTCTTAATCTATGCAGATGCAAGTGGTGCATTGATTGACGCACTCACAGCTGCAAGTGTCTGGATGACTATTGGTAATGGCGTAGGTCATAACCTTGATACTGGTGCAGGTCTAACTGTATCGGTTAAGTCAGACACAACTGGATTCATGCACGATCTGAGATTGACTGGATTAAAAGAGGGTGTCGCACCCGCTGGAGCTGCGATGTCAGCCAGTCAAGTATATGTTAGTAACGTTATCTGGAAACAGGGATTCTTACTACCTGTTGCTGATAGTTAGAATAAGGAGGCTATTATAATGGCTGCTTTTTTAGGGATGCGTGGAACAGGTGACTGGGCTACGAATCAAAGACCAGAAAATTGGAGACAGGGTATTCTGTTAGAATATCCAAACGGCAAGGCTCCTCTTACAGCGATGCAATCTATGCTGAAATCGGAATCTACCGATGACCCCAAGTTTCATTGGTTTACAAAGGCACTTCCAACGCAAGCTGGTAGTGTAACAGATATCTACACCGATCAAGGATTAGGAACATCCTATGTATCTGGTGGTAGTGCAGGTGATATCCTTTACGTTAAGATGGCTGAAGCGTTATCTGATGAGATTCGTGAAGGTCATGAGGTATTGTTACGTGATACATCTGACCCAGATGTTGATTGTATTGCTGTTGTTAATGAATCTGTACAGAATGGCGCAAGTTCATATATTGCTGTCAGACTGTTAGAGGATGATGATAACAGTTCATCTAATGACTTATCAGATTGTGACAGAGTACTTGTGTTGTCATCTGGTCAGGCTGAGGGTGAAGCACAACCTGATGCTGTTGCTTATGACCCAACTGAGTATTCTAACTATACTCAGATTCATGAGACCTCCCTTGAGCTGACACGTACCGCACGTAAGACACGTCTGCGTACACGTGAACAGTACAAAGAGAGCAAACGTGAAGCTCTTGAGATTCACAGTATAGAGATGGAGAAACAAAAGTTCTTCGGTATCTATGCAATGATAACTGGCGACAACGGCAAGCCTAAACGCTTTAGCCGTGGTATTGTCCCTGCTATTAAGGAGTATGCATCATCTAACAGTATCAACATGCCTACACTTACCGCACACGCAGGTAAGACATGGTTGCAGTATGGTGAAGAGGCAATCGACACCTACTTGGAACAGGTCTTCCGTTTTGGTGGTACTGAGAAGATGGGTTTCTGTGGGTCTGGTGCATTGCTCGGTATTCAACGTCTGGTGAAGGCTGTTGGATTTTATAACTTTGATGTTAAGACTGTAAGTTACGGTATCAAAGTTGTTGAGTGGGTCACACCTTTTGGTACATTGTACCTTAAGAGTCATCCTCTGTTCAGTTATGAGACAACGAACCGCAACGCTGTTGTAATCGTTGACCCATCTGGATTGAAAGAACGTCCCTTGGATAACACGTTCTTCAAGCCAGACAAATCGTACAGAAGTGGTGGACGCTCCAGTATTGATGGACTCAAGGAGTCTTTCCTTACTGAAGTTGGTGATGAGCACCATACACTTGATGGAATGATGTACTGGACTGGTGTCGGTACGGATAACTCACTCTAATCAAGATGTGATAATGACAACGGGGTAGGTGCTAACTGCCTGCCCCTTTGTTGAAAAATTCAACGCAGGAGCACATAATGTCTGATTCACATAAATCACTTACTGATACTTTTGTTAGTGATAAGAAGCAACGAGTCGAGCAGAGTCGTAGAGCTAGTAATACTAAAAAAGTGAGAGAGGGTATTGCTAGAGAGAAAATTACTCAGCTCGGTGTCCCTGGAGGGAAAGAGAAGCCAATAAAACTTCAAGCCTCCTATAAGGCAGTAGCTAGAAACCCAAAGAAAAATAATGCTAAGCTTATTATAAAGCCTATTGCATTAAAGAAGAAGAAATAGATTATATAACTGATGGGGCAGGCGCCTATTACCTGCTCCTTCGTTAAAATTCAACGCAGGAGCAATAAATGAATCTTACAGAAATCAGAACTTGGGCAATCAAGATGAGTGGTCGTACTGACCTCGGTGCTGTAGATGGTACAACTGACACTGGTATTGATGATTTCCTGCAACAGGGTGGACGTTACCTTGATAGATTGCAACCAACGCCTAATAGTAATCGTCGGTTTGTAGCTGATTTGGCTACCGATGAGTATAAAGTAAATTTTGACCTTGCGAGGTCGGTTAAGGAAGTATGGGCAGCTGATAGTGATGGTAATAGATGGCAACTTGAACGTGTCTCTCACCAGTGGTTGAGGGATGAGTATGGTACAGATTGGGCTGATGTAACTGGAGGTGAGCCATTATACTATGCAGATAATATACATGAGCTTGCAACATCACAGCAGGCGTGGCTGTCACCCGCAACAACAGGTATGCATGATGTAGGTGAGATTACATACACTCCTGATGAAGGCCTTAGGAGTATTGTTATAGGTCCTCCTGCTGATGGACTTCACACTGTTACCATATTTGGAGAGTTTTATGAACGAGGACTTGGAGAAACGGTTAAAGCAGTTGGAGACCTCACGCTCACAGGACTCCCCATCGCTGATGAGACTCTCACAATTGATGATGATACATACACATGGAAAGCAGCGAGTGGAGGAGCTACTGAAATTACAATCGGTGCTACGGTGGCTGCAAGCATTGACAACGCTGTTACTATTATTAATGCTGTCGATATTGGTGCTACCGCACTTAATGTAAGGGACAACATACTACGTGTTACATGGGATACAGGTAATGTCACTGGTACTACATTCACTGAGACCATGTCACTTGCTACGGCGAATGGTAGTGGGACATTGGGTGGTACGCAGGTAGGTAGTCAGGTCACTAATAACTGGTGGTCCTCACAGTTACCCTTTGCCCTTGTATATGCAGCGCTATTGCACATTGAAATAGGGTATAGGAACACGCAAGGTATGCAGGATTGGATTACAGCTATTGACAATCAAATGGCAGGTGTTGATGGTATGCTTGTTGAAGGTCAGCTCACTGGTAACAGCGCGATGAGAGGCTAATATGTCACAAGAATTTGCAATTAAACTTGATGGTATGCACAAGGGTTTACGTCCTCGTCAGTATATGCAACGTAATAGTATACAGACAGTAGAGCACTTAAATCAACGTGTTGGTGAGTTTGGTCTTGAAACGTTTGAACCACTCGCTGAGGTTATGTCTGGCAGTACAATGTATACTAACTATGGTGTGTCAGTCAATAGCCCTAATCCGCAATTCATCAAGGGTAGTGAGGTACTTTATCTTGCTGATAAGAATAGATTATTCACAGTAGACTTCAGTGCAGGTACATTGACAGAAGTTACAATGTATAGATATAATAGTCCAACCAATCCTGGGACACCGCAAGCAGGAAACAGTTGGCAGTTCATTGATTTCGGTGACGCTTGGATGCTTGTCAATGGAACATCATCCATATTTAAGATTAACCCACAGCCAGGTATGCCGAGGAGCATAGGCCTTTATGATCGTGTGTATTTTGCAAACACTCCTAACATTAATGCTGGCATACAGTTTCAAGGCAGAGCAGTGTTTGGTGGGTTTGATAGCACATCAATGTCATCTGCTTGGAGAGCATTCTGGCAAACATATGCAACGAAGAATGACTATGGTCTTGACTATGACTTCCCACTAACAGGTAATATGGTTATGTGGAGTACAGTTGGGGCGATGGACTTCTTATGGTTATGGTATCCTGAAATGGCTCGTAATGGTATAGTGACAGATGATGGTTATGGTATTGATAACCCTCTGATATTTGATGTACTGAGACGTGGTGATAGTGGCTTCGCACCAATGCCTTTTCAGGGTGATGTATTGCAGATTAAACAGATCGGTGGTAACGTGATGGTCTATGGTGAAGATGGGGCAGCTATAATGAATCCCATAACTGACCCAGTACCTACGTTTGGAATTAAGAAGGTTAATATCCCTGGTCTGATGAACACAGGTGCTGTTGCAGGAGATGATGAAAAGCACATACTTGTTGATAAGGAAGGGTATGTTTGGAGTATAACTGCTGATGGTCCTGAACGATTAGATTACCATGAGTGGATTGATGATTTAGATGCTGACGATGTTCTCGTCTCATATAATAAGGTTCTTGGAGATTTTTATCTAACTGATGGTGCGAGGACATTCTTATTGTCCCCTCACGGTATGACAGAGATTAGCCAAGTAGTAATGTCGACTGTCTATCATAACGGTCAAGTATATGGAGTAACACTATGAAAGATACAATGATCAAAGTAGCTGGTACTGTCAAGATGTGGCAGTCCGATCTTATTACTGGTGAGAAGGTTGCTGGTAGTGAGAAGGAGTTTCATAACACAATAGGCGCTGACCTGAAGGCATATCTTGCTGAATGTATGGCAGTTGATGTTTCTGGTGAAGCGATTATAACCGCTGATCTTCAGGTAGCGAATGCCTATGCTGCAGGTAAGAGTGGTATAGCGTTCATTACATCAGGTGGGACATACCAGAGTATATGGTTTATAACTACCTTGAATGATGGTGGTGATGGAACAGAGGTATACACAGAGTTCTATGGTTATGTTGATGGTGCAGCTACATTGAATGGCACGCTTCAGTTAGGTTCAACGCAAGCTGGTGGAGCCTCTACAGCTGATTACACTAACATCTTCGCAACATACGCAATCAATGAAACTGTCCCTGCCGCAAGGCGCTTCCACTTTTATTGGAAAGTGACAATGTCATAGAGGTGATGCTATGCCTGTACCAAAAATATCAGATGCGTTAGACGCTGTAAATGGCATCCTTTATACGGGTGCCAGTACAGCGGCTTGGACGCTTGACGTTTGGGAGTACCATCCGACATTAGGTAAGATCTATCAAGTTGGAAGTTGGGATAATGCTACAACTACATACACAGATGGTCCTGATGTAGGTAAAGGTAGCCCTTCTGTATATCTATTTATATTCAGTGGAGGTGCAGTTTGTGATATCCTGGTAGATGATGTGATTACTATTAATCCTCTGACTGTCTTTCATGCAACGTTCACTGTTGATATGCCTACTATACTTCCATCTATGTTCGACAAGAGCGATGAGTTCTGGATGATTATAGAGGGTATATCAGTTGTTCGTACATTCAATGTCCCATTTGAGCCAAAGCGCTCATCTGACCTTATTATAGATTATGTTGCTTTTCTATCTACTCAAGGTAAGGTTCTGTCTGACCGTCAGAGTGCAAGCGATCAGATAGAAACTGAGGGATATAATACTGGAGTAGATACTGTTGTGTTTTCTGAGACTACTCGTATTGGTGGAGGATTACTGGTTCACCATGAAGAGGTCGTAAGGTTAACTGAACTCAGGATTCCATCTAATTGGACTGAGATTGTTGAGACACTTACATCCAGTGAGTTAATATATAAGCATGGCGATGAATCTGTTGCAGGTAGGTCAGGTCCAGGTGACCCAGGTCTTGTCAATCTTGTGCTATTTGCATATGACAGTCTTAGTACAACAGAGACTCTTGAAAAGGCTGGCGCTGAATCTGATGATGAAGGTGGTGTATCTTGGTATGTTGAGATAATTGACCCACTTGGCTCATCAGAGGCAGTTACATTTAATAATCAAGCTGATCCAGCTATTGACATAGTCAGTGATATATTTGATTTCAAAGCTAATGGAATCAAGTCACTTGAATGGGTGCATATAGATTGGAACATGGATGCATCTAATCCTATGTCAGTCGCTATTGATTATCGTTATGCAAGTAGTGATGCATGGACACGATCTGCATTTGTGGAGTTGAATGATGCGAACCTTGCATACATCGGATTAGCAGGAATTGAGTTTAGGCTTGTATTGACGGCAGAAGCATATGCCAGTATCACGCCTAATGGTCCTGTTACAGTTACATATAAACAAATTGATAAGAGAGGCATTAGAGGAATAAATGCTAATTAAATTAACACTTGAAGCGATTGAAGAGAACTGGGAAAACATGAAACCTGCTGTAGGGAAGGCGCTTGCACCTACAGTAATTGAAGCAGAAGATCAACTTGCATTTACGTATAGTGCGTTGATGCAAGATAAGATGCAAGCATGGGCAATGCTAGAAGGTACTGAAATGGTAGCTGTTATAATAACAAGCTTCACAGGGGAGCTTGGAATAGAAATCAGAAACCTATTAATCTTTGCACTTGTATCACTTAAACAAAGTTCTATTGAACAAGATTCATGGGTTAGTTCCTATGAAGTATTGAAGAGCTTTGCGAAGAAACATAAGTGCCATAGAATCATTGCGTACACTAATGAGGCTAATGTAATTAACATAGTGACTAAGCTTGGCGGAAGCGCTAAGAATGTGTTGCTAACATTGGAGGTTTAATATGGGTGGCGGTTCAAGTTCAGGAAGTTATCCTTCATACATATCAAGTACACAAGAAGCATGGTTAAGAGGAACTATTACTGGCGACTCTGAGATCGATGAGGACATGGCTGGAATAAGCATGACAGAGCAGCTAATCAATGTATTAGCTAATAATCCTTATGATAATACTGCTCCGACTGGTTTATTCTTTCCTTCAAATGCGGGAGATTTACGTGATAGTATTGGAGCAGACGCAGATTCAAATGTATCAACTGCAGATGCATATGATGCAGAGAATGATTTTGATGATGCGGTTTCAGCTGTCCAGGCAGCGATTAATACTGCTATGGATAATCCAGGTGCGGATTCAACTAATCTAAAAGATCATCTTAATGTACTTGTGAATGCAGCTATTGTGCAGGCAGGTAATGTTATTACAGATACACATGACCTTGTTAAGCCGATCATACAGAATGATTTTGCAACTCTTTTGGCAACGTCTATGCAGTGGATGAATAATGTTGTTGTAGCTAATGTAGGACAGAGTACAACATTTCCAGTAGCAACATGGAATAAGGGTACGACAGATATGGATGAGCTTATTACATCTGTACTTGAAACTGTCAATAGCAATGCAGATGCTGTTATTGATGCCACTATTGTTAAGGCGCTTGCTCTTATCGCTGATGCATCAGGACAGATTTCAAGTGATGTAGATGCATTTGAGGCTCGCACAATTAGTCGTCATATGAATGGTGTAGGTAGATTCGCAGGACAGATGGCTTCCATGAACGCATCCATGACAAGCTCCTTTGCACAAGGTATCAGCATGATGGAAATTGACCGAGGGAAAGAGGTCAGTGAATATGAGGCTAATGTTAAGAGTGAACTGATGAAAAGTGTATTGCAAACATATCCTACTCTTGCAAATGGTAACACAGGTACACTTTTATCTGCTTATCGTGATACAATGCAACAGAGGATAGATGTATTTAAAACTGAACTTGGTCATCGGGTAGAGAATACCATTAAAACACTTATGGCGAATACTGCTCGTGTTGATGCGATGCAGAAGGATATTGTAGATACTGCACAAGCATTAGCGAAAGATCAGGAAAGTGCATTTATGATGTCCTATTCACAAGTACAAGCTGCAAGGAATAGTTACATACTTGGTATGACACAGATGATTACACAAGCTAAGTTCAATGGAACTCAGCAACAGATCAACGCAAAGACATCACGTCAAGATGCTCAACGCGTGATGTATGTTATAAATAAAGAGTATAATGATGAGGTGTTAGAGCGTAGGGTTTTACGTGGTGAGTTCCCTCTTCAGGTGTATTCACATGCAGGTAATTTACTGGCATCCAGTTCTGGTGCTGCTGTGTTACCCAAAGGACCAAGTAAGATGGCATCAGCATTATCTGGCGCGATGGGTGGTGCAGGTTCAGGTGCATTAACAGGTGCAGCAATTGGAGCAGCAGGAGGACCTATAGGCGCAACAGGCGGAGCAGCGATTGGTTTAGCTGGTGGATTTCTCTCAGGATTAATGTCATAATGCTTCGTTTAAAAATTCAACAAAGGGGTTCATATGCCTAGTCATTATACAACACAAGCAGAGATAGACGCAGACCTTCAAGCAGGTGTGCTTACTGCGACTCAGTACAATATTGAGCGAAATAAGCTCAGACAGCAAGCACAGGTTGCACAAGTTGCTGGTACCGATACAACAGGTAATGTAAGTGGAACTGTTGGTCTTGCTAATGCAGTTGCAGGCGATTCAACTAAGGTTGCACCAGGAGCTAAACCAATACAGAATACGGTTGAGCTGCTTGATAGCCTTGATGGTATTGACCCAAACAGTTCAGCGGGACAGGTACTTGCGGGTGCGATCAGCAGTACACCTGATCAGAATATTGGTCAAAGTCTTGCATCAACAGTTGGCGGTAACACACTTACTCCAGTACCAGGTGGTGGGTCAGATCTTCCACCAGTACTTGAACAGCCTGTTGTGCCTGAAGTAGCAGGACCACCATCACCTGAACCACAAGGATTCCTTGATAAGCTTGTTAACTTTATCAATCCTGGTACTGATCGATTCGGTAATGAGAAAGTTCCGTTATCAGATAATCCTCCATCTGTTAAATTCGGTGGAGAAGAGTTAGGTAACATAACTAGTAACATTAACACAGCATTGAGTACAAGACCTCTTTCACAGATTGTTGAAGAAGAGGGTGTTGGTCAAGCTCTTACAAATTTACTTTCAACAGGTGAGGCTAAGACAGTAGGTCCTCAGGGCGGTGCGTTGAATGCAGGACAAGGTCCTACGCAGGCATCACTTGATGAAGCTAATGGAATACCTCCTGATTTTGTTGCAAGTTTCAATGACCAACTAAATGGTACTCCAAAGGAACCGCAAACAATTATTGATGGAGTAGTTCAAGAGACAGGAAGCATCCGTACTGAGCGTGAGTTTAGTGACCCTATTGTGCAACCAAGTGAGATTGCATTACAGGATGAGGTTGCAGGACCTGTCAATGACATTCGTACTAATGTAATTGGTGGCGCAAGTCAAGGTGGCATCAATGCAGGTACGGAAGAGTTCCTTGCAAATTTGATTACAAAGGGTGGTGAGCTTGGACGTAGTTTAGAAGACCCTGCTGTGTTAAACGAACTGGCAAAAGCATTAGGTCAGGGTGCACAAGCACTTGACCCAACTGGTATTGGCGGAAGGCTTGGACAATTCAGTGAGCAAGGTGCTATCAGTAATATGGAATCAAGAGCACTTGGACAGCTATTGAGTGGTGTCCCACTTAAAGATGTTGACTTTGGGTCACTATCAAATGCACAGAAGAATCAAGTCATTGCAACCAGTAATGCACCTGCTGCTACCAAAGCAAAGACAGAAAATCTCCAAGCTGACACTGCATTGAAACGTGCGCAGACAGAAGGACAATTAACCGCTGAGCAACAACTTACACTTAAGGGTCTTGAATTAGCAGGTGATATACCAAGACGTCAGTTGGCAGAGTATGGTAAACTTCATCAAACTGTGTATAAGGAAATTGCACCTAGCTTTGGTGAGTTCCTTGGTATTGGACCTGGAGGTGAATTGCAGTACAACTTTAAAGATCAAGGAGCATTTCAATCTGCCTTTGATTCGGAAATGGCAAGGCGTATGGGGTCATTAGCGTTGGATAATCGCTTCTTAGCTATCCATGATGGGTCAGGTAAGAAAGCTGCATCAGGTTTCTAATGGCTGAAGAATTAACACCTGTTCAGAGGACATACAAACTCCTTAACGATAAGTATACAGTTGAAGCCAGTGAAGAGGAGTTCGCTGGTCAGATGGCTACTAAAGGTAGACGAGAGAAGGCATATGGTCTTTTGTCTGAGCATTACACTATGCCATCCTTTGAAGAGTATAATGATAAGATGGTTGCTGATTTAGGTGGTACACCCGCTCAACGAGCACAAATGCAATTAGAGCAGGACACAGAGGATAACATATCTAACTTTGATAACTTCTGGCACTCTGCCGTTAAGTCATTATACTATAGTCCACAGATATCATACAATCAACTGTTCGGTGATTTCAAGCGTGCAGATGAGATTGTTGAGATTGCACAAAGGGAGTTGCCGACAGAGGCAGGCGCTGCTGATTTCCTTGGTTCAGTCATAGGTGGTACACTTCCTTTCATGGCAGCGATGGCACCTATGTTTGTTCCAGGTGGTCAAGGTGCATCTGCTATATTGATGCCTGCATTGTTTGCTAACTATGGATTGCAGGCTGCAGGTCAAGGTCGTGGCGCAGTCAGGGCATTTGAACAAGAGTCAGGTACAGATGTGTCTGGAGCGTCTGAGGCGATCGCTGCTACGGGTTATGGCATAGCTGTATTCGCGGCTGAACGTGCAGGGCTTGGCGCACTATCTAAAACATTCTTCAATAAGATGAGTAAGAATGCGCTTATTGAAATTGCTGAAGCGTATGCCACTAAGAAGAGTGGAGCCGCTGCAGCTGCGATTGCTAAGCACGTAGCTCGTATCACACCCATCACAGCAGGTATTGAAGGTCTTGAGGAAGGTGCTGAACAACTGATGACCAATGCTATTGATATGACATACAATCCTGATGCACGTACTGCGCAGGCATTATTATCTGGTGTTGGTGAGGCTACGCTTGGCGGTGCCTTAGGTGGCGCGTTGCTAGGTGGATTCGGTGGTACATTACAAGGATTAACTGGACGTGGGTTTCAGGTGTTTGACCCAGAGATGGTAGGTGACCAAACTGATGCAGAGGTCATGGCTACCAAGGAATATTTAGAAGAACAGGATGCGTTCTTCAAAGCTAAAGGTGGGAACATATTTGAACTATATACATCATTGAAGGAAGACATTAATGCACCTAATGTATCGGCAGAGGTACTATTCCAAACATTAGCTGATGGTCAACGTGGTGCGCCAGAGCGAGCCATGGTATCTGCACAGAGGACACTTGGCACTGGTGTGGTATCCTTTGTGTTGGAACATGCAGGTGACCTTACACATAGGATGTCTCAAAAGATATCACAATTAGCTGGTGACTTTGAGTCTGTTAAGAGCAAGGTAGACAGAGTATATAAGGTCCTACACGATGGTTACGGCTTTGAGAAAGAGGCGCAGGAAAACCTTGTATCCAATGGCGTCACCAGAGAAGATCGTGATGCTGCCTTACTCACATATGCAGAAGCGCATAAAAAACTTAAGACACACAACAACATACAAACTATTGCCAATGAGTTAGCAGTTGCAATCGGTGAGCAACGATGGGATGCGGCTCGAGCAGCAGCAACTAAACTTAAGAGAATAACTGATCAAGGTCAAGCTGCATATGAAACAGCAGCTAAAGAGAACTCTGATAAGCAGGCTGTGTCTCTAGCTGAGAAACAGGTAGCGGAAGAGCAACTTAAAATCCTTGAGGATGAAGCGTTCAAACAGATAGGTGATGATGTACGTACTACATTGATTCAGAAGCATATGGTTCAGGGCGTCTTTGACAACATGGACCAGACTGATATAGATAATAACAACGCAGCAAAGGTCATGGGTGTCATGAACGATACCAAAGATGCGTTTGATGTAGAAAGTCCATACAAGCGAATCCTTGCACCAGTGTCAGGACTAACAGCCAAACTATTCTATCCACGTATCGCTAATGCCAGTAACATGGGCAACAGTCTTGCTAACACTATATTCAATTTCTATAAAAAAGATCAGAAAATGAGTCAGACCAAATCAAGAGAGATGATGAATGAGGCTGTCTTTCTTTATGAGGATAAGGCAAAGTTTGAAGCCCTGCCTGCTGATCAGAAGGCCATACATCAGCCAACGATGGATGCACTGGATGAGTTCTTTGACTTTTGGCTTCAGCAGTATAAACAGTTTGACGTCCTTGATGATGACTTCATTGGCGGTAGGGTTAAGAAGCTTGAAGTTGACATCACCAAACAAGAGCAGCTGATTGATGTGATTGAAAAAGAAGGTGGCATTGCAACTATTGAGCGCACAGAGCTGAGGGCATTACAACAAGAGCTTAAAAGAACCAATGACACTAAGTTCATCCATATACCTACAGAGATATTGTTTGACTACATAAAGAAGCGTAACCCTAAGAAGTTTGAAAAGATAAAGAAATCCTTCTTCTCAAGCACTACAAAGGAACGTAAGAATCTACGCCTCGCTGACATAATCAACAACAAGGATATCCCTATCACGGCAGAGGATGTCAACATGTGGGAGATTATTGCCAGTTACTCACGTAAGGCAGGTAAGGATATCGCACTTGCGCATTATGTAAGGGCACTTGAACAAGAAGGTCTTGCTATTAGATTGAAGAATCTTGGTCCTGACCTTGAACCTAAGTTACCATTTAAATTACCTCGTGCAAGAAGTAAGAGAAATAATTATGTTGACCATGCAGTAGGTAACGAAAAGTATCGCATGCACCCTCTTGCAGCGCAGATGCTGAAGGATATGGAACATAGGTCTGAACGTAAGGCTGTGCTTGCAGGGCAGGTAACTAAAATGTTATCCATTACTAAGATGGCACAGTTCTTCAATCCGTTCTTCCTACCTATGTATGATGTAGTGCAAGCAATGATTGTTGGTTCTATCAATCCGCTGCGTCCTATACGCACAGGTAAGTATGTGTATCAGGCTATCATGGATTATAAGAATCAATCACAAGAGTGGTATGATTCTGGTTGGAACGGCTCACGATCTACACCAATACCTAACCCATTATCCACTGAGCTTGAGACAGCCGATGCAATGGCTACTGCAGGCGGTGAAACAGGTAAGCTGTTAAGGGACATGGTTGATATAAGGAAAGGTCATAAGTATCCTCAGACGGTATTGAAAGCTGCATATAACCTTTCTTGGAAAACCGCTTGGCTGTTGGATGGTATCATTAGGCAGGTTACATATAGATATGGATTAGACAAAGGCATGACATCTGTAGAGGCTGCTCAACAAGCAGCATTATATCATGGTGACTATGCAGGTGTACCAGCAGAGATGAGGAAGAAACTAAACCTCGTATTCTTCACACCGACATTTAAAATAGCCATGGCGAAGATGTACAGTAGGATGCTACAAAGTGTTGGAGAGACCATGTTACCTCAGGTTAAGACTGGTGAGGATTTAGCGCAACATCGCATGAGTTTTATACGTCTGACAGCTATTGTGTTTGCTATTGATATCATCATGACAAGTATAGGGTTTGAAAGAGATCAGTGGGGAAGACGTTATGTTAGGCACAATGAGTTTGCAGAGGATGAGAAATCTGATACTGTTATGACATTCAGTAACCCTGCGAATCTGTTCCTTAAGTATTTGTATAGATGGTTTGAAGCCTTTGGTCCTGAGGTTGATAATAGTATGCAACGCTTCCTACAATCTAATGTTTGGGAGCTCCATCCATTTTATCGAGTAGCATCTGATCTCGCAAACAATCGCACACCTTCAGGCGATAAGATAGTGTTGACAGGTGATAGGAGTATACTGCGTGGTGGAGCTCCTGATAAGGAAGTTAAGACCATAAAGTATTTGATTGATAACCTTATACCACTCATCAGAGAGGTTAGGGGTAAGGCAGGTGCAGCGGGTGTTGAGGGAATTGAAGACCCACGTGTGAGGGAACAACTTGCTAAAGATGTAGGTGAGATGTTCACTGCAGTAACAGCGCCATTCACCTTTGCATATGCACGTGCTCCAAAGGAGATACAGCTACGTAATGATGTATCTGCTATTAAGCGTTTTATTGCAGAGGATAAGAATCAGATAATTGACACCTACATTAAGACAGGCGACCTCCAAGGGTTAGAGGAGATTATGCCTGTCTATCAACGTAGGTTTGAAGAGATTGTTGCAGCTGCTGATATTGAAAACAGTGATGATACTAAGATTACGACAGCAAACATTGGAGAAGAAGACCCTGAGTAATGCTTCGTTTAATTTTTGGACAAAGCATCATGCACATGCATCTCATAGTCATCAACTATAATATGTGTAGGACGTGAGATAGGAAACTGTTTCACTCCTCGCATTGCTCTTGCCTGATACCTAAACATATAATCCATATCAGCACAGAACTTCTCATACGTATAGTCAGTGTCACCAAACATATCTGCTGTTAGTATAGGTGTTGGCTTACTCAGCTCAGCAATGACAGCAGGTGTTGCTACTGCGGCTACAAGCGCTTGTTTTATAAAGTCTCTACGTTTCATCTTTCTTAATCTCACCTTCTGGGTTCTTCTGAGTTGCATTAAGTTTCTTAATCATTACCGCACCTCCAGGCTTTTGACTAACCGATAGGAAGTCACTAGCATGCAATGTAGATAAGGCTCGCATGAGTGTTTCCTTATCTGCATCATTCACAAACATATGTAATAGCTCACGGAACTGGAAACCTTCTGGTGGTGCATTGTGCATCACAGCAATTATCTTAGCATTCAATCCAGCTATATCACTACCTCCGACACCCCTGAAGGTGTTAGGCATTTTAATCTCTGTCCTATCCAATAGCTTAATTGCGCGTTCAAGGTCCTGTCTATCAATGTTCATCTTACTACTGCGTGACGCGTTTAGTATCATACACATCTTCAGTATATGCGTTGGACGCCTTGATACATAACCATCGAAGACATGCTCATTCTTGAATGGCTGATCTTTCTCCTGAGCAACATACCAATCCACCCAGAGGTCAGTGAAGGCCTTTGTATAGGTGAACTCGCCAGACAACATACCTATTTCAGTAAGGTCCTCCGTTAGCTTTTGTTCAAGGTCATGATCATGATTCTGAAGGAAAGGTAAGGGTACAAGCTTATGCTTCTTATCCTCATACACAAACACAATCCTTGAAGTGAGGCCACCACCGATAGCATCAACTGGTAACGTGGTCCTCAGTAAGTCGGGTGTTGTGGCGCCTATCATGTTGACCCAGACACCATTGATCTCATCTTCACCCTGCGTTTTAGTCCTGTATGTCCACTGGTCATCGCAGTCATACCAGTCAGCCATATCACTCATAAGTTGAGCGTTGTTATAGCCGAGAAATACAGTTAACTCCTTACTGAATACAGTGAGGCTACTGTGCAGTATGATCTTCTGCGTCACTGGGTCAGTCATGTTATCAGTTGTCTTCATGAGTTCACGGATAAGTGCCTCACGAGTGATGGCCTCAGCCGCCATCTTTATCTGAAGGGAACGTAGGAACTTCTGCGCAGGGTACATCGCTGTACCTTTACGCATACGCCCAGATGAACCTACAAGTACAATATACATATTAGGATACTTCTTCGTATCCCAGTTGATGTGAACTTTCCTTTGTAGTACTGCAGCGATTGTACTAATTGCAACCCACTCCTTGTATAGGATAGGTGGCTCGCTGTTTTCTACAAACTCAAGATAACCATCAATCCAGTCTGGTAATTTTCGCATAGGCGCTCTCAAGGTCCTCAATGTCAATTTCAATAAGCCCAGATGGGTTATCATCCACATCATACTCTGGTTTAGTACCAGGTCCGAAGTTGAGTCCCATTTGGAAGTCAACGGGAATCGTGAACGTTTGACCCAGCCATGTCAGTTCATGTGTCAATGATGATTTGATTGCCCTCAGGACCCGTTTATGCTCGTCAAATGGGGCATTTAATGGCATTTGGAACAGGAATGAATCGTGTCCCTGCATTAGTGGTTCGACCAGTCCAAATGTATCTTGATCGTTCCAGATTTCAATAAGGGCATCATCAACTATGTCCGCCACAGTACTCTGAGGTATGAACGCATAAGCGTCCTTGAATAATTCAGGACCCCAGCGCTCGCGGAATATCTGCTTCCGCCCAAGGAGGTTGGTAACACTGCGGTCCTTACTTAAACTATCTTGTACCATCTTATGATACTTGTTGCGTATGTTAGGATAGATAGTGTGATAACGTTCGACAATCCGTTTAGCTTCCATTTCACTTATCTCAAACTTCATTGCAAAGGCTTTATAACCAAATGCGTAGTTCAGTGAGTGGTTACACTTCTTGCCCCAGAACCTTTCGCTCTGTTCACCAGTACCGAGTGATGAACTTCCATCCTTACGGCTAATTGATTCAGGAACCTTATTGAACACAAGTCCTGCAGTTAGGCTATGTACATCTTCACCAGTTGCAAACGCTTGTATCATCCGTGCCTCCTGCGCACAGACAGCAACGATTCTATTTTCTGCTTGGGATAGATCAACCTCATACATGACATAACCTTCATCAGCCATGAAGTATTTACGGATACTGTGTGGTAGGTTTTGAAAGTTACCACCAGTCTTGAATAGGTTCTGACTAGATGACCATCGCCCTGTGCGTGTGCCGACAGGATTGAATGATGCTCTCATGCGGTCATCTTCATCAAAGGTCATCTCAAGATATGTACCTCTCTTCTTCGCAACCTTACGATGTTTCATTAGTATCTGCGCTTCCTTGCTACCTTTACGGGCAAGACGTTTCAGTGCATCAACATCAGTTGTTGGCTTCTTGTTTTTAAAGTAAGGAGGATAACCCAGTTGCACATAAAACAGCGATAGCAGCTGCTTAGGACTATTAGGGTTTATCCTATATCCAGCTAACTCTTGAAGTTCTGCAGTGAGTTTATCCTCCTCCTTCTTAACAATGACAGACTCAGCACGAAGGCCTGCTACATCGACCTTGCAACCTCTTGTCTGTAAATATATAATCATAGGTATCACACCTACTTGACGTTGGTATGTCGCAACATTACCAGTTGTAGTAATGTCAGCCATTAGTTGTATGTATGCTTGATGTGATGTTAGGCTATCCTTGGCGTTGTACAGCCAGAAGCCACGACTACCGCCACCAGAGAAGCCACCGCTTTTCTTTCCTTCATCCTTATAGTATGGCTCTTTCGTGTAGATGCGTGTTACATAAGCCAACGATTTCGGGAAGTCAGGGTTGACGATAGCCTGGGCAACCATACTATCTTCAATGTTCGTAATCCTAATGCCATAGCGTAGGAATAGGAACCAAGCATCAAAGGCCATATTATGACCTATATGTGATTGTGTAGGATGCTCAAGGATTTCTGCTATCTTGAGCCATATCTCTGTCTCTTGGTCAGGAGGGAAGTAATCACCCTTATGAAGGAAGGGTATACTCATGCCTTCATTGTGACCTATTGTAAAGGATATACATGATACCTCCATCCCACTGATCTCAATATCAAGGTCAGTGATTGGCTCTTGCAACACTCGTTCAAGGAAGCTCATTACCTCTATGAATGAAGGTTCGATATGTATGGTGTTATCTGGATACACACACTCAGGTGTCTTACTCTCTTGTTTGATGCGTATGAGATCGTGCATGATATCGTAGCGCCAGAGGTAAGCACGGAGTGCAGATGCAGGGTGAATGGTTGGAACTATCTTACGCCCAGGTAACAATGTACTTTCCATCACACTGCCTGCACGTAGGGTTATTGCGGTTTGACCTGTTAGTGCATACAAAGGTATGTTGCCAAGAGGTACAATCACATTCGCAGAACAGGCATCCAGTTCTTCTTTCAGCATCAGTACCCATTCCTTGTATGCCACACTCTCAACTGCAGAACCATACTTACCAAAACTTATTATATTAGCAACCCCTCCATGAGGTCGCTCCTTAATTATGTTAGTCAAATATACACTGTCACGCATGATGCCAGCACTGTGCATAAGTTCATTCAACAACTTACCTCCGTTGCCCATGAAAGGTATGCCAGTACGATCTTCCTCAGAACCTGGGAACTCACCGACAAAGGCAATCTGTGCGTCCAGAGGTCCTATACCTTTAACAAACATTACCAGACCTCCCACGTACGATTAAGTTTATCATACCTACTCCACACAATGGCATGAGCAGCGGGCTTTGTATAGCTAGGTATAACCATAGCATGACAACCTATAATCTTAAGGTACTCATCAGGGTTCTGCCATACATCTTTGTATGACCAACCTTCAATGAGTGTGTCACCTATGAATTGTCCACCCTCTTTAACTATCTTTATAAAGGCAGACGTACCCATAGAGGCATCAGATATCTTACTTCGTTGTCGTAAGGGACCTGTATCTCCCAGGAACACTTGAGTGCACCTTGAGGACATATTGGTCTTTGTATTCGCTTGTGAGGTCACAGCCCATTCCTTTCATCTTTAAGTTGCTTGCAGCTAACAGGGTATTCCCACTTCCTAGGAACGGGACGAACACCTTTGACCCAGCTCCACCAAATGCTGTGAGCACACGTTCCATTAGTTCAATAGGACGCTCAGTTGGGTGGGTCTTCTGTAGTGCAGGTATAGGAGGCGTATCAAATATATTTATGCCAGGTTTATTTAAACGACTATCGCCTTTGCGTGCATAGAAAAACATCTCGTACGCATTAGCTAGGTTGAGTTCGGGTTGCATACTTTGTCCAGTTGTCTTTGTCCAAATAGCAGGCATACCCTTGACGATGAACTTATGTTTCTTCAACGTCTTAAGGACTTGGTCGAACCAAGGTTCAGGAGCGAACCAGAAGATAAGCCACCCGCTGTCGGTTAACAAGCGGCTACACTCACCAATGAGTTTATCAAGGAACGCAGGGTATGCCTTTGCTTCTACTTCATTATAATCAGCAGTTGATTTACTTCCCGCTGCAGATGCATCACTCTTCTTAACTTTGGTTAGGTCAATCCCATAAGGTGGGTCAACCTCAATGATTTGCATACTGCCTGAGGGGATATCCTTCATACCTTCGAAGCAGTCAATCAAACTATAGGAGTCACACAGTTTCTTATGCAACAGTTTCTCAGGAGTGTCAGCCTGCATCTTACTAATGCGTTGAACAATCTCTTCATCTACTGCTTTTGATTGGAGCTTCTTAAAGAGTTTACGAGCTTCATCCTTTGTCTTTGCTTGTCCGAGTTCAGGTATGAGTTCGACTGCACGCGCGAGTTCAAGGTCCAAAGACACCGAGGAAGTGGACTTCCCCATAAGATTTGCAGTATCGGCTTGCGACCAACCCACTTCTTCTGGAGTGCCAGCCACACGCTTAATTTTCTCGCCATAGATTTGCTTATGGAGGGCGTCAATCTCCTTGGTAAGTGCGAGTTCTTCTTCCCATGTGAGGTCTTCACGTTGGAGGTTTTCAACAAGTTCAATTGAACGCTCCTCCATTTCGTTGGTCTTGAATGGGAATATCCTAACTGGGATATCCTTGAGTTTAGCGACTTTACAAGCTCTATAGCGTCGTCCACCCGCGAGTAACTTATACGTACCATCTTCCATATCCTTTACTGCTATGCTTTGTATCAATCCTTTCTCATGAATGCTAGCCGCAAGGCCTTCAATATCCTTATAGTCCTTACGCATCCTATCACCTTCGATAATTGAACTCCAAGGTATAACTCCAACAATTCCATCAGCCATAATCTACTTACCCTTATCTTCTAATAACATTGCTAAGAGAGCCTTCTTCATATCAGGGTCGAGACTCTTGACACTTAGTGGTTTCTTCATATCAACTTGTATCTTACCTTTACGCTTAGGCGCTGCCTTGACAGGCCTTGCACGTCTTCTTTGACGAGATGCCATAACCAACGCTTGTGCATCGGCATAGGACATTTCACTTATACTTGGTTTGATTGATTTAAGGTTTGCCATCTTTATGCCTCTCAATCAACGTCTTTGCAGTAAGGCGACCACCGAGTAATGCACCGAAGGCAAGTTCAGGGTTCTGCTCAACGAGGTCGAGGAATGATGAAACCAGAGGGGCAATCAACTTACCCTTCGTACCATGTGGCATTAGTTTTTGATAGCGTTGAAATTCTTCTGGAGATAACTCGATGTATATACGAGGTACCCAATCAGGTTTACTCATTATCTGTCTCCATATATAATGCTACGTTGAATTTTTCAACGCAGGGTTTTGCATAATAGCTGTCCTGCAACTAACGATTATGCGCTATTGTTCATTCCTATACTCAAGGAATAAAAGTTCATCAGTTGTCAATGCGGAGTATCCTTTAAGGACAACCTGCTCAACAAGCTCCTCATCCTTCTCCTCGGTACACATACTACATATACACATATCACCAGATTCAAATGTAGCATCATCATCAGGCATGTATATCCTTGTACATACTGTGCATTCAAAACTTCCGTCCTCATCAGGAGGGTCATAGCGTGCATCTGGGTCTCTTGTTACGGCTGTATAAATACTCATGATTTATATCTCCTATTTAAGTTAGCGGAGAGGGAAGGATTCGAACCTCCATTAGGGACAGTCATATTATCTAATGATCTCGTACCACCGACGACTATATCGGAATTTAAGATCTGCGTTACCATTGCGCCACCTCTCCATTTGAGAGGACACCCTGTGCTTGGCGTGCCCTCCCAGGTGAATCACCAGTTGTTACTTCTCACCAATGAAGCGTTTGATGTTGTTCCTATCGCCATACTCAGCATCACTATCTACACCAACGATAGCGAATACAGATGTACCAGCGAAGGATTCAAGATCAATCCCATCACTGTAATCAACACCTAATGCGTCACACATCTTCTTCAAGCGAAGAAGTTTCTTGTTAGCATCAGAGGGACTATCCTCTTCAGCAGGCAAGGAAGCGATGTGATAGATCGCATCTGTGTTATCACTTGGTGGGTCGACAAACTCAAACCGAATGTTGAGGTATGGTTTGCCACTGGAAGCGCCTACCTTCTGAACTGCAGGGCCTTTACAGGTAAGTTCATACTCACCCTCTGGGGCTGCTACTGGTTCTTTGGCTTCACTCAGGTTTACATCTAATAGGGTCATTCTTGACCTCCTACGTTTTTGCTCTCGCGAGCGGTTATGGTTTTATCTATTTCAATTGTCAGTCCTATATCATAGAGTGCACTATGGACTTGTTCTGTCTCAATGTTCACTCCGAGATATTCAGCGACTGTTGATTGTTTCATGTTCTCTAACTCACCTCGCACTGGTTCAAGATGGAATGCGGCTCGCTGTAGTATATCAAGCGGTGTACTCCAGAACCAACTGCCAAAGTATTTATCACCCATCTTAGTCCAGAACTCCCGAAGGAATCCTGCATCAAAGTCAGCGTTGTATGCGACAAGATGAGCCTTGTCCTTCTTATTGAACTTATCAATCCAAGTTTCAAGGAAGGCCATTAGTGCGCCTTTTGCATGGAGTGGAGGAGGGAAGGTCATGAGTGTTGCTGTGATGTATTCCAACTTTGTCTCCTTGCTAAGCGCATCATCCCAGAGTTCAATCTCCTTCAACAAGGGTGACCTGTATGGGATGCCCCAGTTGTTATTGAAGAACGCTGCTAATGTAATCTCATCATCAACTGCAGGCCTACATCGTATGTGTAGTTTGTCAACGATCTCACCTTCAACAGTAATGAAAGCAGCAATCTCCCATATACCATGTTTCTTCTTATCAAGTCCTGTGGTCTCTACGTCGACCCAGAACCTTAGGTCCTTATGCATATAACCTCCTTATGCAAACAGACTGGGCTTATCCTCGTAAGGGAAGCCTGCCTTCTTTAACAGCTTTCTAAAGTTAGGTTCCTCAAGCGTATCGAATGTACCACCTGCGCCTAACTGTGTACTGGCTGTATACTTCTTATAGTTCTTCGTAACTATGAAATGCTCATTGTCAGATGTACCCTTCTTTATCATCATGGCATACTTCTCACTGAACATAGACGGCAACTTACTTCGCATACCTTTAAAGGCATCAATGTCCATACTTATCTCACCAGTCAACCCATCCTGCTCTGCAACAAGGTGTGCAGTCATAATGAAGTTGCAATCCTGTGCTGATATAAGGTTAACTATATCATACATCGTTGCATACAATGGCTGATAGGCAGACATGGCAAGTGCCCCAGTATCTAGTTTGGCAGACTGTCCTTTATTACCAAGATAATTAGCGAGGATTTGTTGGAACGTGGTGTAACTATCGAACCCGTAGGTACCGAAGTTATTGAAGAATCCAGAACGGAGGTCAGCCTGAAATTGCCTATCCCATTCTGCATACTTGGTAGGTCGTTTGGCACTGTCACCCCACCAAGGTCTGATCAATAGCATACCACTTTTAATCAGATCAGGGTAAAGTTTTTCAAGTACCACACTGCCTCTTGGGTCAAACATATCAACTAACACAGGGCCTGGGCAGGTACCTAATGTAGTTGTTTTACCATGTCCACGAGGAGCCATTAACAAAGCACTGAAGTTACCCATAGCTGCTTTGGTAGCATACATATCCTTTATGTTATTGGCTTGTTCCCGTAGATCTAGAATCTTTTGATCTGTCATAGATTCATTCCTTATAGGTTAAAGTCGTGCATAGGATCGTCTTCCTCTATGCGTTTCATATCACTCCCAGGTTTACCAACGTGACGACCTAGGTACTTGTTCTTACTTTCTGTGTTGCGATGTTTCCATAACTTAAGGAAGTCAGCAAGGCGCTTTTCAATCGCACCAAGTGTTCTCAATTCCTTGTATGTAAGGACACCACAACTGCGTATGCTGTTTAGGCGAGCCTTTGTATCTCTAATATGGTGTTTAGCCTTATTACGCCTATCAGCCCACTCATGGGAGTGTCTTGTTACTTCATCACTTTGGTTTGTCAAGTTTGACTACCTCCTTCGCTGTACTGTCATGCGAGCGTGGGTCCCAGTGTTCCTTCTTAAATCCAAATGGTGGCTCATCACACCTTGATAGCGGGTTAGCCCAACTGGTACAGAAGTCATGAAACGCGCAACCGAAGTACTTAGTACAACTTTCGGTGTTCATTGGGAAAGCCATGAGGACGGGCTCCTCAGGTGTGCATGCTTCCAACTCATCCATGTTCCACTGTATCATATCAAGCCAGAACTTTACATTCCAACTCCATACCTGCATGTTCTCAGGTGTCTTACGAACTGGTACACGAACGAACTCTTCGTCGTTCTTCCTTATGACAGTACCATTAATCATAAGACCATATACATCACTTGCTTCATACATAAGGTATAAGGCATGGGTGTATAGGTTGGTCTGCATCTTAAGGTTCCATTGATTATGCCACTGCCGACTGTTTTGGCTAGCCGTCTTATGTTCAAGGACCATGATTTGATTCCCGTGCAGAGGGTCTCGAACTATAGCATCAATACGGAAGTGCATATCGCGAGTGGCATCAATAGGTGCAGTGCCCGCTATCTCAGTGTATAATACTTCAAACTTATCATGAGGACCGAAATGTCTTGCGTAGTTGCCAAGCGCTCTGAAAGCGTTCTCAGGTGTCTTGTTGCCATTGTTTATATCATCTTCTGGTGCGAAGTCAGCACGATACATCTCTTCAAATACCTCATATGCCTTTAGTACATCACCTGCACTATAACCATTTAACAAAAGGTATTCCATAGCTTCATGCCACGCACTACCGAATATCAGATGGACATTCTTAGTGTCAGGTCGCCAACCAAGTATGTATTCGTAGAAGTACTTACGAGGACAATCGAGGAAGGTCTGTGTCTTACTTGCATCAATGACCTCCCAACTTTCGTGTGGTGTAAGGTATCCCATTACTTGTTCAACCTCGCTTTCGCACGCTCGAGGATAGTCATTTCTGAACCACCATCTTCATTGAGTTCTTTTGGGTCAGGCTCAGGTTCAGGCTTAGGCTCTTTATTGATTGAGTCTTCAAACTTCTCAATCAAGCTAAGAGAATCCATTACCATCTTGGTCTGCTTATCTGTAAGATCATCACCCAACAAGGACGATACGATCTCTTTTGAAACATTTGCTGTCCTTC
>Ga0233430_1001954_pt1 | contig 25712 bp, 24 predicted proteins | sample SI_118_April2016_2_FD_179883 | JGI IMG/M metagenome (GOLD analysis project Ga0233430, IMG submission 179883) | Seawater microbial communities from Saanich Inlet, British Columbia, Canada - SI_118_April2016_150_MG | ecosystem: Environmental > Aquatic > Marine > Inlet | place: Canada: British... | reverse complement strand
ATGACCAAATAAATCAAGATCCCACGAGACTATATTGGAGAGCAAGCGGAATTTTCAAAATCAAAATCTTGGGATTCGGAGAAAATATTTTTTGTATATTATTGAGTTTAATATGGAAACATGGCCTGGGTTGAAGCCCACTGCTCATATAATGGAATTGAAATTTCAAAGTTGAAAAACCGGCATACACTATATGTGGGGTTGCTTGAAATATGTCTGGACTGAGTCTTTAAAATGCCAGTACCCATTGAAACAAGGTAGGAAAGAAGGATTTAAAAATAGACAATATAGTCTCTGTTGGCCACCTAATTATTCCTTTGAAAATAATGGTTTTTATTAGACTGCAAAGGGTGGACGCAAACCGATACCAAAGATGAAATAAAGACAAGCATCGTTCGGATAATTTTCAAAGATCACTTTGAAGTTTATGGTCAAACATGTGTGCTTGGCAGACAACAATATCATGCCGCCGGTAACATTATGACCTGTCGTACGTCGAAACAGTATTTGGTGGTATTACTAATTGACTTTGATCTGGCTAAAGCCCTCATGGTCTCCAAATCGATTCAAAAGCATTTAACAATAAGAAAGGACATCCAAATTTAAAAAAACGGAAAAATAAATAAAACACTTGACCGTATTCTTTTTTGTATATAGTAATGTCGACATGAACAAGAAACAACTACCTTCAGAAATTTATTTAAACCTCCGTTCGAGAATTATTGGATTCAAATTGCTTCCAGGCGTAAAAATCTCAGACAAAGAGATTGCCAAGGAGTTGGGAACCAGTCGGACACCAGTTCGCGAAGCATTGATTCGCCTAGTGAACCATGGACTGGTCACCAGTCTACACAACAAGGGGTTCACTGTACGAGAATTTTCCATCAAGGATGTGGACGACATCTACACTCTGCGTGAGGCCCTGGAACTATTAGCAGTTAAACTGACCATTAAAAATTTTGACGAACACAAAATTCAAAAAATAAAACAATTGATTGATAACTATCCGAATTTGATCGCATCGGGCAATCGAAATGAATTTAACAAAGCGGATGAAGAGTTTCACATGTTGATTGCCGAATATAGTAACAATCAGCCGCTGACAGCACAACTCAACAGCCTCCACGATCAGTTAGCTGTTCTGAGGCGGTATGCTCATCTGCTATCGCATGGCCCAAGGGATACATATGAAGAGGAAACGTATACCCAGCATCTGGAAATATTCGATTACATGGTAAAAAAAGATCACGAAGCAGCAACGCGAGCAATGTCGGTACATATCCGTGCCTCCATGAACAGTGTCATTGATACGATGGAACAAAATTTAAACTAAGCAGGAGTTTCCTTTTATAAGAATTAACCACAGACTTTTATAACCTCTATGATACTGACCCTTAACTATATTTGCGGGAACAAGTACCATGAATATCAGATCACATACATCGGTTGCCGGCATAAGGGTTTCAATAAATGATGTGACCGCTTACCAGCCTGGCAAATTTATTGAAGAAATTCAGGATCAATTCGGCCTGGATGAAGTGATTAAAATTGCTTCCAATGAAAATCCCTACGGGCCCTATCCCCAATCCATAAAACAGATGAAAAAAGAAGTTGAGAAGTTAAACCAATACCCGGATTCCAACTTCAAGGCCCTCCGCGAAACGATTGGAAGTCTTCATGGCATCTCTTCTGAATGTATCAGCATCTCACACGGTGCAGAAAACATGCTCCAGACGATTGGAAAGTGTTTTATCGAAAAAAATGATGAAGTGATTATTCCCTGCGCCACTTACACCCTTTACAGAGAAATTTCCAAGATTATGGGGGCTAAAGTGATTACCGTCCCTATGGAAAAGGAGGCTGTGAGCCTCTCCGCCATCGAAAAACATATTGGAAATAAAACGAAATTGATCTGGCTTGCAAATCCCAACAACCCCACCGGAACCATTGTAGAACCGGAAGAAATCGATTCATTGCTTGAATGTCTACCCGAACATACCTGGTTAATTCTGGATGAAGCCTATGCTGAGTTCGCCGATGCAGAACTATTGCCTGATCGTGTTTCCCTAATCCGAAAAAGGCAGCCCATCATATCGGTTCGAACGTTTTCAAAAGCCTATGGCCTCGCCGGTGCCCGCATTGGATATGCCATCGCTTCCCCGGAGGTTACGACGGTAATCAATACTGTGAGTGAACCGTTTAATGCCAACCGTGTAGCCATTGCCGGAGCACTTGCAGCCATTAATGAAGATGGTGAGTATTTCATAAAAGTGGTTGATCAGATCAAGCAAGACCGAATCCGATCTGAACTACAACTCAGCCGGATGGGATTAAGAGTCATCCCTTCCCAGGCCAATTTTATCATGTTTGAAACACCAGTTCCTGCACAAAAAATCTTTGATGCCCTCCTACCTTTCGGTGTTATTGTCCGTCCCTGCAATGCCTGGGGTCTTGATCATATGGTGCGGGTATCCATTGGTACCACAAATCAGATGGATCGATTTATTCATGCTTTGTCACAGGTGCTCCAGTCCAATGAAATTCAAAATGCCGAGCAAGGGACTGGATAATGGCAACCATACAGATCCCCTATGATAATATCAGTCAATCAGTCAACATCCCGGATGGATTACTGGGGGAAACAGTGGTGCCCAATCAACTACTGGAACATAAAGATCTTTCACAACTGATAGAAACGCAATTGTCCTGCCCGGTGGATTCGCTTCCTTTGGAAGAAATAGCCCTTCCGAATCAAACCGTGTCCATCATTATAGATGACATTTCCCGGCCTACCCCTACGGCAGATATTCTGCCACAGGTTCTAACCCGCCTGATCAAGGCCGGTATCACCAGGAAAAATATTTCCATTATCATCGCATTGGGCTCCCATCGCCCACTTAGCAATAGTGAAATCATTTCAAAAGTCGGAGCTGATATTTCTTGTGACTATCATATCGTTAATGTGTCCTGCGACTCAGAAGAAAATATGAACTTTATTGGCAACACACCCGATGGTATTCCGGCAGAAATTAACAAATGGGTATTGGAAGCCGATCTTCGGATTGGTATTGGTGCCATCAATCCCCATATGGATGCAGGATTCAGCGGGGGCGCCAAAATAATTCTGCCGGGAGTGTGCAGCTGCCGAACCATAAATGCCTTTCATGCTGCTTCCGCAAATATACCCGGCAACCAGCTGGGTAATCCGGAAGCCCCCACCAGGCTGACACTGGAAAACTTTGTTGCACAAAATGTTCCTCTGGATTTTATTATTAATGTGATCCTCCATCCAAATGGCAAAGTCTATCAATGCGTTGCAGGACACTTTATTGCGGCACAAAGAAGGGGAGTAGAATACGCCCAATCGCTTTACGGGGTCAAGGTAAAGAAACGATATCCTTTAGTAATCGTCAACTCCTATCCTTTCGAAATGGATTTCTGGCAGTGCACCAAAGCATTTTGGAGTGGTGAACTCATGGCCTCGGATGGCGGAATGGTGGTGATAGTATCACCCTGCCCGGAAGGAACAGCGATCCATCCATTGTGGGAAGAATATCTGGCGTGGAAGACCGATGATTTAAAAGCGATTCTAAAGAGCGGCCAGGCAGAGGACCCCAATGCCTGTGCCTTTGCCATCATGTTTAATCGCCTGAGACAAAGGGTTCGATTTGGTGTTATTTCTCCAGCAATATCCAAAAATCAGGCCAAAAGAATGAAGCTGGCACATTTTAACAGCATCGAGCATGCGGTAAAAGTATCTGTAGCTCCAGGCGCCAAAGACGCTGTCTCTATTATAACCCATGGGGGAACAACTATGCCCATGTTGCCGTATTGATATTTTTTTTACTCATTACGTCTGAATGTGCGCATTAATTATTAATTTTTTCTAATACAAGGAGAAACAAGATGAAAAAAAGACACACCACAATCGGACTGATAATCGCCCTTTTATTGATTTTCATTTGTGGCCAGGCCCAGGCCCAGGACTTGAAACGTTTCAAAGGACAAAAAATAACAGTAACCTGCTGGAGCGGTCCTTACGCCGAGTCATTCAAAAAAGCGTTTGTAAACCCATTCATGAAAAAAAGCGGCGCCATCATTGTCGTCTCTCCGGGCTGGTCGGAATTCATGTCAAAAATCAAAGCCTCTCCAGAGGACAAACCGCCTTATGATGTATTTATGGCTGACGGTTGGAACTATGGCGCTGCCATGAACATCGATCGTTTGCAATCCATCAATAAAGATAACATTCCCAATGCAGCAAATGTTTATCCTGAGCTGCTCAAAAGGGATCCATGGCAGAAAGGCTATGGCGTGCCTCTTGACGGCAGCGCATATATCCCTGTCTTTGCAAAAGGCAAACTTAATTTCACACCCACATCCTGGTCTGACTTAATGAGAGAAGATATGGGACAAAAACTTACACTGGATGCCACATTCTATTATGGCCTTTATGCTGCCGCCTATATTTCCGACAAGATGCCGGGTGCCCAGGAACTTTACTCGGATGAAGGCATAGATCATGTGTTTGATATTAGTAAGAAACTGGCCAAAAATGTCAAAAAATTCTACAAAGGCGGTGCTGAATTTCTTTCTCTTCTCAACACAGGAGAAGCAAACATGGGTGCCTACTATGTAGGTGGTACCGTATCTGAAATGCGAAAAGGCGCCAATATCGAGATGGTTTCCCCTAAAGAAGGATCGGTATCATGGATCGGTTATTTGACCATTATGAAAGGTGCCAAAAATAAAGAACTTGCAGAAGCATTCATCAATTTTTGTCTGGATCCGGTACAGCAATCTGAATATCTAAAAGTATCCGGCAACTGGGTCTCCAGTTCAAAGGCTGTCATTCCAGAAGATGTTAAGGACATCATGCCTGCTTCCAACGAAGATTTTGAAAAAATCACATTTTTTGACTGGGACCTTCTCAATGCCAAGTGGAGTGAATTTTCAGAGAGATGGAAAAAAGAGGTCCTTGCCCAGTCCGGTAAATAATCAGTTTGCAGGGCACTTCTTTATTCCGGGTGCCCTGCCACATACTCTCACTTGTCAAGCCGGATAGAAGCTACCCGGCTAAGCCGGCAAAGCAAATAGCGATTAAAATTTGTGAACCATAACAAAGGTAGACCTCCAATGTATGATGTAGAACTGATTGAACTCAATAAAAAATACCGCAACGTGATTGCTGTTGAAGATGTCTCACTGAATATCAAACAAGGTGAATTCCTGTTTCTGCTTGGCCCCAGTGGATGTGGAAAGACAACAATTCTGAGAATGATCGGCGGCATGGAAGAGCCCACAACAGGAATGGTCCGCATCCAAGGGGAAGATGTCAGCAATATTCCACCTGAAAAGAGAGTTACATCAACTGTGTTTCAGAACTGGGCGCTGTTCCCCCATAAGACCGTCAGCGAAAATGTAGGGTTTGGGCTTGCCATGCAAAAGATACCAAAGGCTACCATTAAAGCGGAAGTGACAAAGTACCTTGAAATGGTGGGGCTTGCGGATTTAAGCAATCGATACCCGAACCAGCTCAGTGGCGGTCAGAAACAGCGAGTTGCCCTGGCAAGAGCTCTTATTGTGAAACCGGCCGTGCTGCTGCTGGATGAACCATTGAGCGCTCTTGACTTGAAACTCAGAAACCAGATGCGGTTTGAGATCAAAAGAATCCAAAGGAAACTTGCAGTGACTGCGATTTTTGTCACCCATGATCAGACTGAAGCCCTTGCTATGGCAGACCGGATTGTCATCATGAATAAGGGGCGGATCGAGCAGATCGGAACCCCCAGTGAAATTTATTTCAATCCCATGACAAAGTTTGTTTCCGACTTCGTTGGCGAGATGAATTTTTTGCAGTGCAAACTGGTAAAACAAAACGCCGATACCACCACTGTGGAACTTTCTGACAACTGCCGGATTGATGTCGCTTCAACCCATTCAAATCAGAACAAGACCCAAGTCACCATCGGCATCAGACCGGAAAAAATATTTGTAAAAAGAGAACCATCAGTCTCAGATGGTTGCATCCTCCTTGAGGGTAAACTTGAAGAAATTACCTTCCTAGGACAATTGTTGCGGTTTCATGTAACATTTGAGGGGAATATGATAATCGTGGACGACTTTGGTGGGGTGAACAGGGCGCTTCGATACCAGGAATCTGAAAACGTCTATATGGAGATCAATCCAAAGGATTGCCTCCTCATACCCGATCATAACGATAATTTGTAAACATCCCGGAGATTAATAATGAAAGCTGGCATAAAAAAAGACAATTGGATATACAAACTATCTGAAATATATCGGAAAAATCGTTTTTTGATCATGTTCATGCCCGCACTGATCCTTGTCTCCTTTTTCTTCTTTGTTCCCATTCTCTCTTTGCTTCGAATCAGTTTTTTTAAATATACGGGAATGGGGATGTTTGAACCGGGATTTACCCTGGAAAACTATATTAAATTTCTCACCGATCCTTTCTATCTGCAGGTCATCTGGTATACTATCAAAATCGCTTTCTCTGTAACCATGATCTGCATAGTTGTTGGATATCCTGTGGCCTATTATATCTCATGCATGACAGGGAAATGGAAAATTTTTCTACTTCTTTTGATCATCATACCGTTGTGGACAAATTTGATCGTTCGGATATACGGATGGTTTGTCATTTTAGGCAGACAAGGCTTGCTCAATTCAATCCTAATAAAGCTGAATTTGATAGATGAACCCATATCCTTGGTTTTTACGACAGGTTCTGTGGTGATAGGATTGCTGGACAATGTATTTCCCTGGATCCTGCTGATCATGATCAGTGTACTTGAAGGTATTGAATGGGACATTATCGAGGCGGCAAGAGATCTGGGAGCAAGCCGGATTAAATCTTTTTACGAGATTACATTCAAGCTCAGTCTTCCTGGAATTGCGGTTGCAGGATTGTTCGCCTTTGTCTGGTCAGTGGGAGAGTATGCGGTACCATCGCTTCTGGGCGCTTCCAGTAACAGAACCATTTCCATTGAGATTGCCGACCAGATGTTAAATCTTTTGAACTGGCCTTTTGGTGCCAGCATGGCATTTGTACTTTTTGCTATCAGTGTTTCTGTTTTATTGATCAATAACTGGTTAACCAGTCGTTCCAACATAGGCCATTGAAGCCATTTCCGGTGGAGGGAAATAAAAATGAAAAAAAAATTTGATCTACCCACTATATGTTTGTTTTTCGTAACAATGATAGTTTTGGGTTTTATCCTGACTCCAATCTGGATTACGGTTGCTGTCTCCTTTAATGAGGGCAGCTATATTGTTTTTCCCCCAAAAGGTTTTTCCTTACGCTGGTATCTTGAATTCTTTAATGACTACTCATGGATGATGACCTTCAAAAACAGTCTGATGGTGGCCACGGCCACCATGATCACCTCCACTTTCATCGGTGTTCTATCTGCCTTGGGATATATGCGAAGAAAATTCCCGGGTCGGAATCTCATTAACCTGATTATCATGCTGCCATTCCTGGTTCCCGGAATCATCATCGGGATCTGCCTGCTAATTTTTCTGCATAAGGTAAATCTGAGCGGGACTTACACTGCAGTTGTCATCGGCCATTGCCTGTGGGGGATTCCAACGGTTTTTCTCCTTGTCCAGGCGGTTTTGTCAGGGTATGACTTCAACATTGAAGATGCTGCCAGAGATCTGGGTGCAGGGCCTGTAAAAACCTTTTTCACTATCACACTACCCTGTATACGAACCGGAATTTTCACGGCCATGATCTTTTCCTTTGTAACCTCATTTGGGGAATTTAATATTGCCCTTTTTCTCACGGCCCCCGAGACCATGACCATGCCGGTGCAGATCTGGAATTCCCTGAAATACGAGGTTACTCCCATCGTTGCAGCGGTATCAACGATTATGATCGTGTTTACTCTAACAGGAATCGGTATCGGTGCAAAATTTATCGGCATCAAAAAAATAACAGAAATGTAGGTTTGCAAAACAATTTCAGGAGCGCCCGTGGCTTTTTCTCTTTTAAACAAATTGGTTGATATCTTTGGAGTGGAACATGTCACAGATGCCAAGGAAGATCTAATCACCTATTCCTATGATGCCACCCGCACCACCTATATGCCGGATGCCGTTGTGAGTCCTAAGACAATAGAACAGATTACCCTTCTTATGCAATTTGCCAACACGTACAAGGTACCTATCATTCCCCGGGGGGCAGGAACCGGATATACCGGTGGTGCTCTTGCCAGCTCAGGTGGGATCGTGCTGTTGATGGACCGGTTTAATCAAATTGTCCAAATTGATACCAAAAATATGTATGCTGTTGTTGAGCCCGGGGTTGTCACTGCAAAACTTCATACTGCCGTGGAGAAAAAAGGACTCTTTTACCCCCCGGATCCTGCCAGCTTAAACGTCTGTACCATTGGCGGCAATATTGCCGAGAATGCAGGTGGTATGCGGGCGGTTAAATATGGTGTCACCCGTGATTATGTTATGGGACTTGAAGTCGTTCTGCCATCGGGTCAAGTGGTGCGGACCGGTTCCAAGTGTATCAAAGATGTTGTCGGATATGACTTGACAAACCTCTTTGTGGGGTCCGAAGGCACCCTGGGAATTGTCACCCAGGCCATCCTTAAACTGATTCCTTTACCTCAAAGCCGTCAAACAATGACAGCAGCTTTTCCCTTCATTCACATGGCAGCAGATACAGTGGTGGACATCATTGCCAACCGGGTGGTGCCGGCATGCCTGGAATTCATGGACAACCATTGTATCCGTGCGGTAGAAAAGCACCTTAATGTGGGATTGAGCAAAGAGGCCGAAGCGTTTCTCCTAATTGAAGTGGATGGTTTTAAATCAGAATTATCAAATGCCATGGAGATAATGACAAGCATCTGCAAGGAGAATGGTGCCACAGATATTCAAGTGGCAAAAAATGAGACCGAGCGATTAAAGCTTTGGGAAATAAGGCGTTCCATTTCCCCAGCGCTGAGTGGGCTGCCCATACAAGGAGATGGTGAAGACATTGTTGTGCCCCGGACCCGCATACCTGATATTATTAAAAAAATGGAACATATCTGCGATCAATACGGATTGTATGCCATTAATTTCGGCCATGCAGGTGACGGCAATCTCCATGTCAGCCTGGTAGAAAAAAATGGTCCTGTTGCTGCAGAAAAAGTTGCTGCTGCCAGCACTGAAATTCTCAAGGAGACGGTTAGACTTGAAGGCCGGATTGCGGCCGAGCATGGCATTGGCATAGTAAAAAAAGAAAAAATCGGCCTCAACATTGATCCCCCCACCCTTGACCTGATGAAAAACTTTAAAAGAACCCTGGATCCAAACCATATTCTCAACCCGGGGAAAATTTTTTCCTTTTCAGATGACTAATCCAAAGAGGGTTCCTTAGGGCTAAAGGATGAATAAAACTCCAAAAAAACAACAACCCCCCTTTCGACACCTGCAGGATATTGCAGAAGAATTGGACAAATGCGCCCAATGTGGCGAGTGCCGGTCAGTGTGTCCCATCTTTGAATCCCTGGAGTGGGAAAAATTTTCTGCTCGGGGAAAAGTAGCACTAACTCGCTCTATTCTCAGTGGACAAATAGAATTGACACCCGCCTATGAAAAAGTGGTTCAAAACTGCCTGCTATGCTTGGCATGTGTAGAGAACTGCAGCAGTGGTGTTCGAATGGATCACATCATCCTGGCAGCCAGAAATCAACTAAAGGAAGAAAAGGGACTACCGTTCTTTCAACGGATGTTCCATCAACTGCTTCTCTTGAAACGTGGACTGATAGATTTTCTTGCCATGGGTGGTTCTGCCTCTCAGTATCTTCTGTTCAAACGACTCCCCCGGAAAAGTGGATTAAAACGCCGTTTTCCATTACCTATGGTTGAGAAGGAAAGATACGTTCCCGCTCTTGTTTTTCGTCCCTTTCGAAAGAGAATGCCCAGGGAAAACAGGAGTCTGGAAAGCAAAAGAACTATTCTGTTTTTTACCGGATGCCTGGTGAACTATGTTAATCCTCATATTGGTAAGGCACTGGTCAAGGTCCTCAATCTTTTTAAAACCGATGTTATTATCCCAAAACATCAGCATTGCTGTGGTGCACCTGCCGAGGTGGGAGGGGATCGTGAAACCGTAAGAGCGCTGGCACGTAAAAATCTTGATACGCTGTTTGAAGGTTCCTTTGATATTATTACAGTCTGTGCCTCCGGCGGCTATATGCTTAAAAAAATCTACCCTGATTTTTTCACTCCAGAAGACCATTATTATTCAAAGGCACTGTCCGTTGCCAGCCGCACATATGATATCAGTGAATATCTTGTAAACAAAATCGGCTTGGGCGAAATAAAAAAGCACTTAAAAAAGCCACCCGCAGATAGAATTACTTACCACGATCCCTGTCACCTGGCCAGGGGACAAGGGGTCACTAAAGAACCCCGCCAGTTATTGCAGGCAATTTTTGGTGAGCTGTATGTTGAAATGCCTATGGCAGATAGATGTTGTGGATCAGGTGGCACCTATGGACTGACCCACCGGTCGACTTCGGTTCAAATATTAAACAAAAAAACTGAAAACATTATTTCTACAGGTGCCGACATCGTAACCACAGGATGTCCCGGGTGTATGATACAGCTCAAAGACGGTCTCAAACGCCATGACAAAGACCAGTCAGTTTTTCATGTGATTGAATTAATCGCACGCCAGCTGTCATATGCAAGCGACCCAAAGCCACAACAAAAGAATTTTTCATCAAATAAAACATAGAGGAATATTAGCTATGCCTTATGTCACACCCTCACTAAATCTATTAACCCTGGATCAGATTCACCAGGTCCATAAGCAAAGCCTGGAGATTCTTTCCACCACAGGCATCCGTGTGGACTCTGCCCGGGCCATAAACCTATTTGCCAAATCTTCCTGTCGGATTGAAAACAACAACCAGGTTTTTATTGGAAAAGACATAATCACCTGGGCCCTTAGTGCTGCACCGTCATCCGTTGATGTCTACAATCGTTCAGGCGGACTTCGCTTTACCTTGGGTGGCGAGTCCAAAAACTCCACCCGTTTCGGTATCGGCGTGACCAACCTTCATTTCCAGGATCCCATAACAGACAAAGTTGAACCATTTAATTTTGAACACATGAAAAAGGCCGTTCGTCTAGGGCATGTCCTGGAACAATTTGATGTGATCTCCACCCCGGGCATTGCCCAGGACCTTTCGCCTGATTCAGCAGATTTGTATTCAAGCCTGGCCATGATTGCAAATACGACAAAACCGCTGGTGCTGCTGGTGTCGGAATACAATTGTTTTGAACCCGTCCTTGATATGCTTGAAACACTTCAGGGTGACCTATCCCAAAACCCGTTTGTAATACCCTACTTTAATCCTATAACGCCCTTGGTCCTCAATGAAGATACTGTGGATAAAATAATGGCTACGGTCCAAAGAGGGATGCCATTTATCTATAGTAATTATGGCATGTCAGGTGCCACAACACCCATCACTCCCGGCGCAACCCTGGCCTTGCTCAATGCTGAACTGATCGCCGGAATCGTCTTTTCTCAGATTGTCAGAGAAGGTACGCCTGTAATTGCCGGTAGCTTGCCTGCAGGCTTTGATATGAAAAATATGATGAGTGTTTACACTCCCCACACCATGCTGCTTAACCTTGGATGTGCTGAAATAATGAGTCATTATAACATTCCCCACTCTGGAACCAGCGGCAGCGGACCAGGATGGGGTCCCGATCTCATTTCCGGAGGTGCCTTCTGGATGAACCATCTCACCAGTATCATTGGTAAAGTTGGCCTTGCCCCCTTTGTGGGAGGCAATTTTGATTCTCTGGCGTTTAGTCCGGCAGCCGTGGTTTATGCCAATGAGGTGATCCGTCAATCCCGTATTTTTGCCCAGGGATTTTCCATTGATGCAGACCATGTAGATACAGGCGAAATCAAAACCATGGGTTCTGCAGGAAATTATCTGGCTGCGCCATCAACCGGTAAAAGGTTCCGGGATTTTAGATTTGAAAATTCTGTGTGGCCGGAATATACCATGGACCAGTGGCAGTCAAATCAATGTCCCCAGGCTGAAGAATTGTTGCGAGAACATACCAGACAATTGCTGGTGGATGCAATGCCGCCGGAAGACCATGATGATTTAATGGAAAAAGGTAAACGGGTTATCTCAGGATTAAATATTTGATTCACACCTCCTGCACCCGGCCTTGCCTCTCGCATAGTAGAATGGATTCACAGTCCAAGGATCAGTTTACAATGGCTCTTTAATCCATTTTTTTTTTAAAAAAAATAATTTTATCCAATTCGAATAACCTGTATTCTTTTTGTTTTAATCACCCAGACTTGTTGTTTTAATTTTTCACAGGATATTTTTGATCTATAATCATCGCAAATACTTTTAATTTTTTCAAGATACCAGATATAGTGTGGATGAATTTTTTGGTCTCAGATTTGAAATTCAACTATACGGGAAAATTCAAAACCAGAAAAATCAAGATCCCATTACGTTATATTGGAGACAAAGTGTAACCCTCCTTTACAATTTTTATACCCAAAATCACAGTATTATAAACAATGGTGCAAAGTAAATAAATTTTAAAAATAATAATTCAATTAAACGAAAAATGGTAAAATTAAATAAACCAAGAGAGACACACTTGAATATAGGAAACTAAGTAAATCAATCTTGTTACCCCATCAAAAACGAAATTATTATTTACCCTCTGCGCCTACCCTCCTCAATTAAAATATTATAAGTGACTTGTTGGTTTTTTAAAAAATCAGTACCCATTCCAAAACAAAATCCCCTTTTTCGAATAATATACAAATTCGACCCAATTCTGATATCCTCTCTTTTTACATAAATCCCAAATACAGATTTGAAATTAAATTTCCATCTCAAAAAAAATTGTACTCTAAATTTGAAATTCCATCAGGAAATCGAACGGTAAACATATATTGGCACAGTTAGATATTGATGATATATTATCATAAAAAACGCTCTGGAATATCGAAAGATGACTACTGAAAATATTATAAATATCAAAGTAAACTGTTATTCTGGATATCGAGGGGAAGAAACTCCCCGTTCTATTTTTTTCAATGACAAAGAAATTCAGGTTAACAAAATTTTAGATATGTGGTTGGCGCCTGATCACAGATATTTTAAATTTTTAGGATCTGATGAAAGTATTTATATCATCAGACACGATACTAAAGGATGTTTTTGGGAATTAACCTTTTATAAGGGGAATCCGGATTTGTGAATTTATACAATTCTTATACCCGATCACATGGCAAATGTTAATTCTGTAGTGGGACATAAATTTCAATAATTGAATTTTGATTATTCCAGTTAAACTTTGAATCATACCTTTCGTAATGGATGAGCAATCTATTAAAATCAATATCAAGTAAAGAGCCTGGGATGATTTTTTTGTAAATTTGATTGATCGTTTTGCTTAGTAAATATAAAGGACCTGCATGGTTGAATTTTGCAAAATTGCCAGCAGGAATACTTGCATATTTAAATTGAGAAATGTGGTTCTCTGAATGGAATGCGCATTGATAAAAATATTGATTGTTTGCTTTTATGGTTATCCCTAATTTTTCCCATTCAGAATCGAACTTAATTCCGTTTATCCTGAGGAGTGTATTAAATTTTTTCCAATGGCTCTGAATAATAGGATAATTCTTTTGATGAGAAGTCGTTAATTGAGTTTCGAAATAACACACATTAATTGGGGGGGCATTTATTATTTTATATTTCATTTTGATTTGCAGCAAATAGATTCAAGCTACTCAAATCCTCTACACCCAGTTTTTTCAGCATGTTTTCTTGATTGTGGATATCTCCGACAATGTTCTGGTTTTACATCTTGAATCCGACAAATGTATTTATCGTGCATTGGAAGCTTTCTCAACCATGGACACCTCCCCACATCATCTCCTGTTTTTGGACTAATCCAAATATCATGAATATAATGCTCCTCGCCAAGATGTATTGAGTTCACCCATTCAAGGATATCATATCGTCCTTTTATTTCCCATAATGCAATTTCTTCATCACTGACACTTGTTTGAAAAGCATCGCCGAGGTTGAGACAGCAGTTACCGCATTGTTTGCATTTGAAAGTTTTTGGGCGATCATTATTCTGCATTATCAATCAATCTCCCCAACTCCCCTAATTCTGGTCGATCTATTAAAATTTCCTTTGCTTTATCTAAATATTCTTCAATAGAATATGGACTATCAACGGTACCATATTTTGGTTTCATTTTTCTTTTATCAGCAAATGCCAATGCTATAAGTAAACCAGAATTAATTTTCCCCGCTAATCTTGGGATTCTTAACAGGTCTTTTAGCAAATCTTGAAGGATGCTGGCATGGCTGTCCTGAATATTATTTGTCTCCAATGCTTTCTCCCACCAGGAACGAGGGATATCCATTGAAAGATGGGATAAAATACATTTAGCTTTTAATTCAGTTTCGTTTTCAGAATCATATAAACATAATGATAAGCTTTCCAGCCATAAGCTCATAATAAATCCTCTAAATTATATTATACTCTCGATTACCATAAAATTGTTCTATTCCTCAAATCAATTCATCATAAAATTGAAAATATTTTCATCAGCCTATAGAATACATTTCAGTAGGTAAAAACCCCTATTTTTAAATGGTTACGCTTTATTCCTTGAAATCTCCTCCCCCAAGTGCAATAAAATCAATAACAATCTCAGTTCCATATTCGCCATAACCTGAAATAGGAGATCCTCATGTATCTATCTGAAGAGAAACGAGCGGAAATCAGGGAATGTATTGAGCATCAGAAATCTAATTCAGAATTCAATCCAGGACAAAATAAAAAAAATCATATTCAAGAATTTCATGATATAGCGGGGGGAAGGAAAGTTTCCCAGATTTTATTTGATGCCAGGGATGGGAGAGAAGTATTTACACCGTTTTAGGGATAGGTGGAGAATCATTATAAAAGCAAATATATGATATTTTTATATTAGTATGATTTGAGGATTATTTTGGGAAAAAAGAAAAATAAACAAAAAGAACCACTATCTTTGGAAACTCGTGAAAGAATTGCATCTTATCTATATTCTAAGGAAATGAAGTATTTAGCGAAAAAAGTGTTAAATGGAGAATTTAATCCTGACCGTAGTAAGTGGGAAAAACATATTTTAGAACATGAGAAAAGAAAAACAAAAAACCATTTAGCATTTGAGAAAAGACAAAAAAAACTTATTATAAAACTTGAGAAAAGGCACAAAAAATTTCTTTTAGAATGTGAGCAAATCAGAGGCCAACAAAAGACAAATAACGAGATCGAGAATGAAAATAATATTACTGAACCATCCAGTGGTACCAATAATAATACTCTCCATGAATTATATGAAAAATCCAATATTATTAAACTAAAACAATCAATTATGGATCAGTTGAAAACCATTGATTTCAAAAAGGCTTCGGAGAATCTGAATTTACACAAAAATGACATTAAAAAATTTATTAATATCAAATGGAAAGATATAAACTCAATAAAAAGAAATTTTGCTCTTTCTAAAGACAAATCATATCCTGTCGAGGTTTTAGTTAGTGCATTGAGAAGGATAGGGATTGATAAATTCCAATTTAATCAATCAGGCTTCATTCCACCCGAAGTAGGGGTCGATTTTATAATGAAGTTTGGAGTTAATTTTCACTGTTCAATTAATGGAAATGGCAACCTCAGGATACAAAGAGAATTAAAAGACCTTTTCCCAAACCAATATCAACTACTTTTTAATCTCGCTACAATTGTATATTATGCAGATCTTATTATTCCAATTACCAGAAATACTTTTAAATCAAACTTAAGAGGTCCTTTAACTGGAAAAACAAAAAAGAAACATGGTTATCAGAAAAAGAAAAAGTATATACCAAGATTGAAAAACTCTTCAAAAACTAACAATATATCCGAAACCACTGTCTCATCTGATGAACATTCAATATTTGTAGATCCTTTTCGACGCAAATTACCTGCTGGACAAAAACCAAGTTTCGAAAAAATTGTTGAGGCAGATCAATTCGGAATAAACTTACAAGGGATTGGATACCCTGAGATACAATATACTTTTGTCAAAGGACATATCAGAGGTAATAGCGATGAAATTCCAGGTTATTATTATGGATATGATTATAAATCTGTAAAAACTTTTGAAACGATTCTTGATCTAATTGGTTTTAATTTTTAAGATTTTAGATAGCAAAACTCTTTGATCCAAAATCATTTTATTATCAACATAAGCATCAGGCATGTTCATTATATCCCGTCCAGTTTGTTCCTTATGCCCAAATATTTTTTTAATCGTCCCAAGCAAACCCGTTACCATATAAATAAGGTGGAATGATAGGTCTTTCGATGCAATAGTTCGTTTTATGTTTAAACCATTTTCTGTATACCTTCAGATGAAGATAATTTTTGATTTAAGTGAAAGATGGTCTCAATAATTTTATTTACTGGATTGCTATTGCCGAACTGTATCTTGGGCCAATAATCAGAAGGAAGTAGCATGAGTTTAATTGGGGATTTTTTAAACCTTGCTTTAGCAGTCAAACTAACCAACAATTTGTTCTGATGTATTTTAAATTTCAAATTGATTCTGGTTTTCATAGGAGTTTTTTTGTCCGCATAAGAATACTGCATATAATTTTTTTCTAAACGGTATCCTTCAATATATTTTATAAAAAAAGGTCGAAAAATATTTTCATTAACTGCTTTTTGCGGAATGAAAACTAATACATTTGAATCTCTTGAGAAGCAAACAATTGCCTTCTTTGTTACTTTTTCCCTTTTCCAATTAATTCCTGACAAATCGTAATACAACTCAATTCCATCAAATGGGTCGTCATTTTGCCTAAACAAAGTGTCCGTCGCTTTTTTTATTTGATTTGTGTATTTTCTGTGCCAGGTAATATGTTTTTCATTAGTATTTTGAAGTAATTCTTCGTCAGCTTTTTGAATATTTTCAATATCATGCAAAACCTGAAGCAAATAGCCACCTCTACGAGATAATGTTTTTCTTCCGGTCTTATTTCTATAATCACTTCGCTTTTTCAATCCCGAGTTGAAGTCATCTAAAAATTGCATTGATAATTTTGCTGGACAATGGTGCTTTTTTTCCCAATTGTCAGCATCAAATTCAATATTGTATTGCATTCGATTTGTAGGATTCGGGGCGCTTATTAATTTAAAAAAATAACGATAACCTTTAGATAATTTATAATGCCTAATATTTTGATATTTGATTAAAAACTTTATGAAATCTTCATCGGAAATTCTCATAGTTACTCCATCATCATGTTTATAATTTGGAATAATTGCAAATAGCTTAAAATCGCTTTATCATGAAACAACGTTTATCTCAATTGAAAACTCCTGTTGTTGAAAACTCCTTGTAATCTCCTCTATCAAATGTAATAAAATCAGTAATCAAAGTAGTCTCATGTTCTTAATAATCTGAAAAAGGAGACTTGATGTATCTATCTGAAGAGAAGCGGGCTGCAATCAGAAAAGGTCTTGGTAATCAGAATTCTAATTCAAATATCAATTCAGAGAAAAATATAACAAGCTTTATTAAAGGATTTCGCAAAACTGAGGGTGTGAGAAAGGTTTCTCATCTCCTATTTGACGACAGGGACGGAAAGGAAAAGTTTTTTGCAACATCTTAGCTGAAATTATCATTGTGAGGGGTGCAATAACGATATGACTGATAATTCATTAAAATTTACCTGGGTAGAAACCTACAAAGAAATCGTTTCATATTTAAAAGATAAAAAAAATGATCAAAAATCATTGATCAATCTGCTTAAAGAGATTGGTATCAAAGGTTTTAAGGATCAAGATAAAGATGGTAAAACAATAGAACTTTCAGAAATTGATCCCTTCACTTTTTTTTGTTACCTAAATAAATATGGACCTAAAAAGAGAATAGAACTTCTTCAAAAACTTGCAAAAAAATTAAGTTTTAAAAATACACCAACTGATGATTCAGGGATTCCTTCTGTTAATGCACTAAAGCTGCATTTATTCCCATTCAAATCTCAAAGTAACAACACTGAAATTAGTACTCTTTGGGAATTATTTTTTAAGGCACTTGAGGATAACATTGATAATGATCTGTTCGATCGCGCATTAAAAATTAAGAGTGTTGGAAAAATAAAATTATCGGAAGCCTTGTTTAACATTGATCCTGAAAGATATTTCCCACTAAATGGTCCCACGAAACCTTATATTAAAGAACAGTTTCAGATTAAATCTAACTTCAACACCTTTACCGAATATCAAGCTATTCTCGATAAATTAAAGGGAAAAACAGACAAACCATTTTATGAGATTTCATTTGATTCTTGGAATTGGAAACAAGGTTCGCAGGAATGGTTGGTAGATATTATTAAAATACATTGTAGTCCCGAACGTATTCAATACAGGCAAGAAAGTGAAAAGACTGCAAAGGACTTATTAAACGAGAAAGATTGTAAATTTACACGAGAAGAGTGGGAGGAATTTTTTAAATTAGCAAATAGAGATTTTTGGAATGGGAAAAAGTCTTCTGGTAGATTTGGTCTGAGCTTTACTGGAAATAATAAAAAGCAAATGCTCAAAGACATTGATAAACTTAACAAATGGACAAAGGATATTTGGTCCTGTAATGATGAGTCCGTTTCAGATATATTAAATGATTTCTGGAAAGATAATTTAGAAGGGGCGGGTATTGGATTTCCAACTTTACTTTTATATTCAGACCTCGGAATAATTCACCATATAAGGCATAATTTTTTGGACACTATTTTAAATCGGAGAAGGTCCAACCTCAATCTGGAGTATTTTTCCGGATGGGATATATACGCTTAACGCAGTCAGTCTTTTACAAAATTGCCCTTGTGCTTTTCGACGGCTTGGCTGCTGCAGTGGCTCCAATCGAACAACGACCCTGTCTGTTTCGGTTTTGATCCAGCCATGACACTGAGTAATGGCATAAAATAAATCCACATATTCATTCTCATGTGGATAATGGCAAAATAACCAATCCGTCAATTCTTTACGCGCATTCCATACTGAAGCTGTAACAAAATCAAACAGATTTTTCCCCTCATTATCGATCCTCTTAAAAGATTTATAGTCTTCAAGGGTTGAAACATCAACCTTTTCAGGTAATTTCTTTTTTTTGGCAAGAAGTTTTTCGTATTCTGCTTCCAGTTGAATGATCTCTCGCTCCAAACGTGCTTTCACGCTGTTTTCTCTAATGGACCCGTCTTTATTAAATGCCGGCTTTGCCTTTGAATTCTTCTTGTGTTTTTTATCCAGTGTTTTGCGGACAGCCTTAATTTTTTTCTCAATGGATTTGATGTCAGGATTTGCTATCAGTTGCTTATTACTGTTCATCGTTTTAAAACCTGGATGATAATGAAAAGGGTGTTTGCTCTGGATGTGTTTAAATGTGTTTTCCGAAGCCCCCCAGCGATTTAGGACAGCTTGTGCGCATTGAACTGTGCTTGTTGAGTTTCCGGCATCCCACGCAAGGCCACATGTTCTTCGGTTAGATGTTTTATTCCAGAGAAAAATCCTCCGTAGGGCAAAGGTATGTGTTTGATCACCTTGCTCAAGGGTAAATTTTTTTTCTCCTTCGAAAGCACTGTACTTTTTACCGTTCAACTCAAACTTTTCAGTAAATTTATCATCATCCAGCTCCATGAGTTTTTTCGAGTCAACATGTTTTTCCCAGGTAACAAAAGGTATCTGATTTTCAACAAGTGAATGAAAGAATGGTGCACCATACCCCTCCCTGTCAAATACCATGACGGGAATTTCTTTTAGTTGCTGCTCCCACTCTCTTTTCAACTCTACAATATGCTTTTTAAGATCTCCTTTACCTTCCTGGATCTGGAAGTCAACAATACGGCCGCTCATGTCACATGTGACCATATTGGTCTGCCCGGGCATCATCATTTTTCGCTGTGTGTTATAACCGGAATGGACCTTCTTTTTCCCGGTGTATGGAAGCAAATGTCCATCCGCAAACCAAATACATCCACTGACCAGTCCACGCACAAGTTGATGCTTGAAATAGGACTTACAAAGGAATGCAGACCGTCTCAAATTACAGGCAACATAAAACCATTTCCAGGCACCCTTTACATGGGGAAATTTAATGCCAAGTATAAGCCCGGCTTCTTTATGATTTACATTTTTAAGCTGCTCTATGGACTTGATATTACGAGCCGCCATCAAAAGAAAAATCATGAATATTTTATATGCGGATTCGAAATAACTCATTATCAGTTTCAACCATTGATTGTTGCTGATCAGAATGATCAAATAAGGGAACACACCTGCAAATCGTGTGAATTCCCAATCATGCTTGGTGCTGAAAAGCAGCTCATCTCCGGAAACCTTTTTTTCATCAAATTCAAAATCAATCGTCATCTGTTTTTGAAGATCTTCGATCCGCCTGGCTTTTCTTTCTTCTGCCAATATAACAGCCTTGCCGCCTTGTATGCGTTTGGACTGTGTTTGTTGGCGACACTCAGCAAGATTTTTCCCCATATTGGGGTTGTAGCCTCCTAAAAGCCCCTCTACACCGAATCTTTTTTTGCTCTCTACATAATTATGTATGCTCTGCCTGCTGATATTGAGACCCTTGGCCAATAATGTTTTTGTTGCGCCAAGTTCAACTGCGTCAATAACAAGCAGTTTTTTGGCTGTACGGTCAGAAAGATCCACCTTTCTTATTATGACATCCTGATTTTTAAGCGTAACGCTCTTTTTATTTCTTTTATTGAATACCAAAGATAGCTTTTCGCCAATCATTTTAATGTTGGGATCATTTTTCTTTGTCATTTCGGGGAACAAATTTTGTTTCATTATCATAATTCTTCAATATAAATTTTGAACGAGTCTATCATAATTGTAGAAAAATGAAATAAAATTATAAATAAAAATTACAATATATTGATTTTTTAGAAAATCACAAAGCGAGTGTCCAATAAATCGATCTAATTTAACTTAATACGCCTATTGATAGGCTTTTCACCGATTTTGTATTCGTAGCATTTCCGAGGTCTGTATATTTAAGAAATTCTAAAAAATTTAATATTTGGCTTCCAAAAATGGAAGAGGGTTTAAAAAAAATAAAAAAAATCTCATTACCCAGAAAAACTCCAAAATCATATTTAAAATATAATTCTCAGCTAATTTCATTTAGGAAGCAGAATAAACTTGAACCACAAACCCTTGATATAATTTTTTGTCTTGGTGAAAACGAACCACCCTTATCAAACGGTGAAGAACCAAAAATTCAATTACCTCTTAATACCATAATCTATGGCCCGCCTGGTACGGGGAAAACTTATCGTCTCAAGAATGAATTTTTCGAACAATTTACAGATGAGCAATCCGTCCAGACAAAAGAAGAATTCTGTGAGGATTTGGTCCAAGATATATTATGGTGGCAAGTAATAAGTGTTGTATTGCTTGATATAAAAAAGGCAAAAGTACAAGAAATATATAATCACCCTTTATTACAAGCTAAAATGATAGATTCGAAAGACAAAACTATAAAAAATTCAATTTGGATGTGGTTACAAAGACATACTAAAGATGATTGTCCGAACGTAAATACAAAAAAACGTCATAATCCCCAATTTTTTGAAAAGGATACTCAGTCAACCTGGACAATTGATGAAGAGATAGCAAAAGTTGAAACGCCTGATTTTTACGATGTTTTAGGGGAATATAAAAAATTCACACCTCAAACTGAATCTAAAAAAAGATATGTATTCACCACATTCCATCAATCATTCAGTTATGAAGATTTTATTGAAGGGATTAAACCTAAGCTGGTGAAAAATGACGAAGATATAGAATCACAGGAAGTAACTTATCATATTGAAAATGGAATTTTTAAAAACATTGTCAATAAAGCTATAAATGACCCTGATAAAGATTATGCAATTTTCATTGATGAGATTAACAGGGGAAATATTGCAAATATATTTGGTGAACTGATAACCCTCATTGAAGAGGATAAACGAAAAGGATGTGAAAATTTTATTCCGGCTGTTTTACCATATTCTAAAACTGAATTTGGGGTTCCTAAAAATTTATATATCATTGGGACAATGAATACTGCAGATCGAAGTGTAGAAGCTTTGGACAATGCTCTTAGAAGAAGATTTTCATTTTTGGAGATGAATCCTGAACCAGCAGAATTATCCCAGGAAGAGTTTGCTTGTGAAGGGATAAATTTGGAAAAATTATTATCAGTGATTAATAACCGGATCGAAAAACTTTTGGATAAGGATTATTGTATTGGCCATTCATATTTTATGAATATTCTTGATCAAAAGAATCCATTAGAAGAGCTCAAGATGATATTCTCAAATAGAATCTTACCATTGCTACAAGAGTATTTTTATGGCGATTGGGGGAAAATAATGCTTGTCCTGGGAAAAGGTTTTATTGAGAAAAAAGTGGAGCCAGTAACCTTTATTGCAACTGAAGATTACGATGACTTTGAAGATTATGATGAAAAACCTGTTTTCAGTTTGGTGTCATCTGATACTTGGACATTAGATACTTTTAAAAAAATTTATGAATAAGAATATAATACAAATTTTTGAGCATCAGGTACTTAAGGTCAATAGTGACAACAAGTTTAGTGAGCGTCATTTTAATGCTTTAAAAAATTATGGATATAAAACGGGTGAAAAGTATTATTCTGTTGGTCATAAAAGGATCAAGTTTTCAAATTATGTGGGTGTAATCCAGGTTAAAAATTTGACCATTGAAATTTTACCAAAAGCTGATTCCAAAGATAATAATGAAGAATCAAAAGGTAAATGGCACGATGCACTAATTTCAATGCTTCAAGAATGTAAATTGATTAAATTGAGTTCTATATCAAATGCCAAATTAAAATTAAAATCAGCTTCAATCCTTGATTTATATTATGAAGCATTTCTGACAGAAACAGAAAAAATTGTCAGACAGGGGTTGGTTAAATCCTATCGAAATATATCCGAAAATCTTAACAAGGTTAAAGGGAAAATCAATTTTACAAAACACACCTTAAAAAACTATCTGCATAAGGAAAAATTTTTTGTTGAGCATAAAATTTATGATGAGAACAATAAATTCAATCAGATCCTATTAAAAGCATTAATCACGCTTGAAAGGTTATCGAATAATCCCAAGTATTTAATTAGAATAAAAAAATTGTTGTTGGACTTTGAAGATGTTAGAGAAAAAAATGTCACCAGTTCATGGTTTAAAACTCTCCAATATAGTCGAAATTCAGAGCGCTATAAATATGCAGTTACTCTTTCAAAACTTATCATCCTTAAATATTCTCCTGATCTCAAGGGCGGTAAAGAAGATGTTTTGGCCATTATGTTTGATATGAATATGTTGTATGAAAATTATATTTATAGAAAATTGAAAGTATTGCAGAATGATACAAAGATTCCTATTACAAAAGTCCGTGGACAAAATAGACAACCCTTCTGGGAAACACGGGGTCTCAGAGCAGATATTGTCATTGAAACTGAATCAGATAATTTTGTAATTGATACTAAGTGGAAAGTTTTAAAATCTAAAACACCATCTGATGATGATTTAAAGCAGATGTTTGTTTATAATCTTCATTATGATTCTGATCTCAGCATCCTCCTCTATCCAAAAACGAGCTTGGATACTAATGATAAAAAACCTTTTAGAAATTTTAAGTTTCAAGATAAAAACTGTCAGTTAGCATTTACTGATCTATTTGATGCCGATGGAGGATCTTTGGATAAAAGATTGGGATATCGTTTATATGATGAGCTTTTGAAGAAAGAGATTGAATCAATTTGAATTATAAAAAGTTTAAGTGGGTTTGATTAATATTACTTATAATTTCGATGTGGGAACGTCTGGATGGAAGTTATCAGATAAATAATGGGAATTGATAATGGGACCGATATCTAAAAAAGTCATTGCAGGACTTAAAAAAGCAAAGAATCAAAAAATTATTCAATTTGAAGAGTTAAAAGAAGCAAAAATATACACTGATGATCTTGAAAAATCAGTAGCCACTGAAGAACAACTTTCAGATCATGATTCTCTTCACGCAATTTATATTTATGCTCAAAACAGAGTTTCAGTCCTTGTCGAGCAATTAGCTGATTTGAAATCTTTATCGAAATTAACAGGCACACTCGATCAAGCAGATGATATTTATTTGCCTTCATCCCCTCCCCAAAGTCCTCTTACACAATCTTATTTTACCTGTTGGGGATTTTTTGATTTGAGTGTTGGAATTAAAAAAGAATCATTTGGAACTGTCATTATTGATCTGTTAAAGAATTTAAAGGCAGACCAGGGGTTGATCAAAATTATTGAGTGTATGCAAAATTCAAGGATGGGGATTTTTATTCATAGGGGTAACATTGATCGATATGTGATTTTAGAAGAATTGATTACTGGTGAAGAAATAAAAGTTTTTGTTCCAGCCGGTTATGAAGGTAAAGAAAATGAAATATGGTATGTCCGCTTAATGCCAGTACCATTCCCAGAATTAAATTATGGGTACTCTGTTGCTTTTACAACTCCGTATATTCTTATAGACTTAGATGGTGATATAGGGTCTTCAGCGAAACTTGAGGACTGGGAAACATTTTTTGATAGGAATATTAGAGAAAAGAGTCAAAAAGACAGAATAAAAGCATATGAATTCTTTATGAAATATGGAAAAAATAAATATTTTTGGAACGAATACATTTTTGAAGGATATGTGAATTACGAGGATGATATGATTATGCTTGCAGGATTTCCAGATATTCCATTGAGCATGCCCCATTCAGAGGAAAGTCAGAAAAAACGGGGAGAGCTATAAAATTGAAACCCATAAACAGAACATCAATAACCATAACCCCAAAACAACCATACATTGACTGGGCGAATAGTTTTGATGATGCAGAAAAATATGACACTCCCCATGCGACAACAATTTTAATCCCCGATAAATATGATGAATTCAATTATGAAACTTACTTGAAAAAAATATATAAAATTGTATTTGAAGAAGAACTCGAATCCTGGATGGTGGACCCCAATGATTGGCCAAAGAAAAGAACCTATAAAATTTTTAAAGAATGGTTTGAAGTTATTTGTTCAGATATGACATGGGATTATGGAGCTGGAGATATTAAGCATGATGAGTTTTAAAGGGAATGATTGATATGTTTGATTTGAAATTACCTGATTATGAAATCATTTTATGGATTAATTATAATGATTTTGGAAAGAAACTTGAGAAAGAAATTTTACCAATAACTCAGGGTCTTAAAGTCTATGAAGAAACAGAGATAGATGGAAAAAAATCCTATCATTGGACAATTCCTTCTTGGGTGGAAACAATGGTTTTAGGTGGTCAATTGAAAGATTTTATTGGGAATCCAAATTTGATTTTTTTAAAACTTAAAGCAAATAATGATCCTGATATCCAAGATGTGACCCTTAAAGATTCGAGGAAATATAAGAAACAATGAGGATTTGGACTATAGCCAGTAGTAAACGCCTCTAATCCGAACTTTTTTTTAATACTTTTAATCCATAAGGACACACGGATGAACAAATACCACAATTATGTCCTTTAT
>Ga0233430_1001948_pt1 | contig 25754 bp, 29 predicted proteins | sample SI_118_April2016_2_FD_179883 | JGI IMG/M metagenome (GOLD analysis project Ga0233430, IMG submission 179883) | Seawater microbial communities from Saanich Inlet, British Columbia, Canada - SI_118_April2016_150_MG | ecosystem: Environmental > Aquatic > Marine > Inlet | place: Canada: British... | reverse complement strand
AAGTAGTTTCAATATTTATTTGAATGAGTTTTGAAAAGCTACATGTATGGAAAAGATCTGCAAAACTGTGTACAGCTATTTACAAACAATTTGCAGAATTAAAAGATTACGGATTCCGTGATCAAATTACTCGTTCATCACTTTCTATTTCTTCCAATATTGCAGAAGGAATGGATAGAGAGTCTAACAAAGAAAAAAAGAGATTCCTTGTAATCGCACGAGGCTCCACCGCTGAGCTCCGATCGCAAATCTACATAGGTATTGATATCGGGTATATCCCAAAGAAAACAGGTAATATTTGGATTCAAGAAACAAGAGAAATATCTGCAATGCTCGTAGGATTAATTAAAACCCTTGAAAACTAATTCAATCAAATTAACAAATATGACGAACGATAATATATCTGAAAACTGGTTAGTGTCAATTTTGAGTTTTAGACTGATAACTGCCGACTGACTACTTATTTAATATGAATATTCTTGTCATCGGCGGCGCCGGTTATATCGGCAGCCACATCGTTTTAGAATTACTTGATACTGGCGGTCATCAGGTCACCGTATTTGATAATCTCTCAACAGGATCATTAAAGAATGTCCCTGAAGGGGTTGGATTTATTGAAGGCGATATCCTAAATGATGCGGATTTGGTAAGAGCTTTTGAATGTGACAAGTTTGATGTAGTTTTCCATTTTGCAGCCTTAAAAGCTGCTGGTGAATCTATGGATGAGCCAGGTAAATATGCTCATCACAATATATCGGGATCTATCAATATCCTCAATGCCATGGTGGAGAATGATGTAAAGAAAATAATATTCTCCTCCAGTGCCGCGGTATATGGTTACCCGGAGTATCTACCAATCGATGAAAACCATCCTACTAAACCAGTCAATTTTTATGGATTTACAAAACTGGAAATTGAGAGAATTCTCAAATGGTATAGTCAATTAAAGGGTTTACGATTTGCAGCATTACGCTATTTTAATGCCGCCGGTTATGATGTAAAAGGGCGGATTACCGAGATGGAAAAAAACTGTGCCAATCTTTTACCTATTGTCATGGAGACTGCAGATAGTACAAGGGAGAAGGTTCTGATTTTTGGTGACGATTATGATACCCCCGATGGTACAGGTGTTCGCGACTATATCCATGTCAATGATTTGGCCACTGCCCATATCAAAGCAATGAATTATCTGGATGTTGAAGATAAAGACCTCATTGTCAATCTGGGAACAGGGATCGGTTATTCTGTATTGGATGTAATAAATGAAACCAAAAAAATCACTGGGAAGGCTGTTCCACACAAAATTGTCGAAAGACGCCCTGGTGACCCTGATGAACTGTTCGCAAAATCAAACTATGCAGAAGAGCTCCTAGACTGGAAGCCTCAACACTCAGATCTGGAAACTCTCTTTCGTAGCATGTGGAAAATGTATCGGGGAAGTGATGATAAATTAGTGAGTCGAAATTTGTGAATAGTGATTGTGATGATGTTTCGGGAAATTTATTTATTCAAGAATATCTAGATTTTACGAATAAAATTAATGTCTAAGTACGATAAAATATTTTCTCTAATCCAATTTTTATTTTGGCTTGAAATATGATTGTTGGCATTGCAGGTGGCTCAGGGTCTGGTAAATCTACAGTAGCCAAAAAAATAATAGACGAATTAAGTCAAAATTACAGTGTCAACTACCTTCAACAAGACTCATACTATATCGATAGGAGTCATTTATCGGTGACAGATCGCGAGATTATTAATTTTGACCATCCTGATGCGATTGATTTTAAACTATTCATTCATCAAATAAATCAATTGCGGACAAATAATGTCATTGAAATGCCCAATTATAATTTTCAGACCCATACCCGGAACTCTAAAACAACTATTATTAACCCTGGGAAAATAATTATTGTTGAGGGTATATTAATATTTAACAGAGTAGAATTTCGTGATCTCTTTGATTACAAAATTTATGTTGAGACATCAGATGACATTAGATTCATAAGACGTTTAAAAAGAGACATTCTAGATCGAGGCCGGACGGTGGATATGGTAATAAAACAATATTTTGAAACTGTACGTCCAATGCATATCGAGTTTGTTGAACCAACAAAAAAATACGCTGATATTATTGTCCCAGAAGGTGGACACAATAAAAAGGCAATGCAAATGATTATTTATTCTTTATCACATCAGCAGGTAAAATGAGAGAACTTCTACAATCCCCTTTATCCTTTGGACATTACACTTGAAAGGGAAAAAATGGATACGGGAATCGAAAGTATCATTGTCATTAAAAAAATCTAAAAACTATAAGTCGTCAACTAAAAACTATTCACTATTAACAAGTCATAAAAAATGAATAAAAACTCAAAAATATATGTGGCAGGTCATACTGGTATGGTAGGATCTGCAATTGTTAGGAAACTAATTAGTGAGGGATATAAAAATATCATTGGTAAATCCTCTTCAGAATTGGATTTAAGAAATCAATTTGCAGTTAAATCATTTTTTGATAGAGAAAGACCAGAATATGTATTTCTTGCAGCGGCTAAGGTAGGTGGAATATCGACAAATTGTACTCATCCTGCTGAATTTATTTATAATAATCTCATGATCGAGTCAAATGTCATTCATGCCTCATTTAAAAATCAGATTAAGAAATTACTATTTTTGGGTAGCTCTTGCATATATCCAAAAAACTGCTCTCAACCAATCAAAGAAGAATATTTACTTACTGGTCCTTTGGAGCCCAGTATTGAAGCCTATGCACTGGCAAAAATAAGTGGTTTGAAATTGTGCCAATATTATCGCAAGCAGTATGGTTGTGACTTTATTTCCGCTATTCCCCCAAATCTATATGGGTCAGGTGATAATTTCGATCTTGAGACCTCACATGTATTTTCTGGAATAATGCGAAAAATGCACTTAGCCAAATGTTTTGAAAACTCTGATTTTGGAAGTATTCGAAAAGATTTGGATAAAAGACCCCTTAAAAATATTGATGGTGAATTTTCTAATCAGGAAATAATTGATTTACTAGAAACCTTTGGAATAGTTAAAATACCATCCGGTAAATGTCAACTTACTTTATTGGGCTCAGGTACTCCCAAACGTGAATTTCTTCATGTTGAAGATCTTGCTAATGCAGTCTATTTTCTAATGAAAAAATATTCTAAAAATGAACATATAAATATAGGTACTGGTGAAGATATAACTATAAACAACCTTGCCAATTTGATTAAGGGTGAAATTGGTTTTCTGGGGATAATTAATTGGGGTGATTCTAGATTAGATGGAGCCATGCAAAAGTTATTATGTGTTGATTCTGTACATAACCTTAATTGGCGGCACACATATCCCATTATTGAAGGAATTAAGGGACTTTACAAATTTTATAAGAAGGAGCAGGTGTAATATTATGAAAACTGTGATTCTCGCAGGTGAACATGGTACAAGACTTAGAAAAAAATTATACCAATTTTTTACCCAATGTCATGGAAACTGTCGCCAGAACCCAGGAAAAGTACTGGTATAGGATATTCTGTAATGGATTCATCAATTCAACCAGAAAAATCAGCAGGTATGAAATACCAAACAAAATTGTCGAAAGACGTCCCGACGGTCCCGATGATCTGGTTGCAAAATCACTCTATGAAGAAGATCTATTAAAGTGGAAACTACAATATTCAGATTTAGAAACAATACTGAAAAGTATGTGAAAAATGTTCAACAAGGTAGAAAACTGCTTGCCCGCGGTAGGAAAGCCTGCCTTCAGGAGGCAGGAATGTCTAAAGTAGAATTACTATTGTATTTTGATGTGAGTTGCAGAGTTCATTATCATCATAAATCTGGGGTTTGCCCGGCAAGGGTGGGCTTGTAAGCCGAAGTCCGAGAAACCGCATGCCTTCGGCAAACAGACAACAGATTACTTTAATCTAATCAATATTAAATATGATACAATTGTCCTATTTATTTTAATGGTGAAATTATTGGACTGGATTACAATAAATTTATTTCTGTGCTAATTGGGGTTATATTTGATATTAAATGTATTTTGAGAAATGAAATTGTAATTTGCTATTTTCAATTTTTTACTATAAATCTAAAATTACTAATATAATATATAAAATTCTTATGGTTACAAATTCAGATAAATGTTATGATTTCTTTAGTTTGTTCAGTTATAATGACATTTAAATTATAATTATTGGAATTGCTGGGGGTTCTGGCTATGGAAAAACGACCGTTGCAAAAAAGATTCTTTCAGAATTAGAAAAAAATGCTGTCAACTATCTTCAACAAGATTCATATTATATTGACAGGAGCGATTTACCAACTGAGGAAAGGGGAGAGATTAATTTTGATCTCCCGGAGTCTATTGATTTTAAACAACTAATAAAACAGTTACCTCTCCTAAAAATAAAGACACCTGTTAATGTACCTATTTATGATTTTATTTCCCACACTCGTAAACTTGTAACCCAGAAAGTAGATCCAGCTACAATAACAATTGTAGAAGGTATCCTATTGTTCACCAGGAAAGAATTGATAAATTTATTTGATTATAAAATATATGTTGAAACTTCCGATGATATTCGATTTATTCGTCGAATGAAAAGAGATCTAAAAGAGCGAGGTAGAACCATTGAAATGATGGTGATGCAATATTTAGAAACTGTCAGACCAAAGCATATTGATTTTGTGGAACCCACAAAAAAATATGCTGATATTATTATTCCTAAAGGGGGGCATAATAAAAAAGCAATGAAGTTGATTATTAATTCTTTATTAAATTTATGAACTGGGATAAACCACAAATAATAAATCTCCCTAAGATTAATGATCCTCGAGGAAATTTGACTTTTATTGAGGAAGGTAGTCACATCCCTTTTGACATTAAAAGAGTGTATTGGATCTACGATGTTCCCGGTGGTCAAATTCGTGGAGGCCATGCTTTCAAAGATCAAAAGGAAATTATAGTTGCTTTGTCTGGTAGCTTGGATGTGACAATAAACACTGGTAATACTAAAATTAATTTCTCTCTGAATAGATCTTATTTTGGATTGTATATACCTAATGGATTGTGGCGTCACATGGAAAATTTTTCCACAAATTCGGTTGTTCTTGTTATTTCATCTACTTTGTATACTGAAGATGATTACATATATTCGTTCAGAGATTTTATAAATTGGCAGAAATTAATTTGAATAAAATAGATAATTGTAAATTGATAAATCTCCCACGGGTTGAAAATATAGCTGGCAATCTTACTTCGATAGAAAACCAAATTACGACACCCTTCGATATAAAAAGAGTATACTATCTGTACGATGTCCCTGGCGGTTCTGAACGAGGAGGCCATGCCCACAAAGAGTTGCAACAATTGATTATTGCTGTTAGTGGTGCTCTAGATGTTGAATTGGATGATGGAAATAATAATAAATTAGTGCGTCTTGATCGCCCTTATTTAGGTCTTCATATCGTGGGCGGAATTTGGAGAGAATTAATAAATTTTTCATCGGGAGCAATTTCACTAGTTCTGGCATCTCAAAAATTTGATGAGAAAGATTATATTAGAAATTATGAGGAGTTCTTATTAGAAAATGGAATTAACATATAATGATTTTAAGAAAAGGGCTTTAGACGGTGAATTGTCAAAATGGGAAAAAATCGGATTTCCCGACTCCTACAGAAAAGGTATTGAAAAATTAATTTTTAAAGATATTGCTTTTAAGTTAGGTCTTGAATCAAATTCTGTAAAACGTATTTTGGATATTGGGTGCGGTTGCAGTGATCTTGTTAATAATATTTTAACTTTCTGTGAAAAATTTGATAAAACTCTTACGTTAGTTGATTCTAAGGAAATGCTGAATATTATTCCACCTAATTTAAAAAGCAATAATAAGGGTGTAGAGTTAGTACCTGGAAAATTTCCTAATACTAAAATATTGTACGAAAATACTAACAAATTATATGATGCTATAATTGTATATAGCGTTATACAGTACCCTTTTATCGAGATGAGTATTTATCATTTCATCAATAAATGCCTCGAATTGTTAAATGATAATGGGAAGGTGTTAATTGGAGATATTCCAAATGTCTCTACTCGTAATAGATTTATAAAATCAAAAGATGGAATTTCTTTTCAAAGAAATAATATTACATTTGCTAAAAATGTTGAAATTCAACATAGTGACGAAGAGAGAATCGATGATGCTGTAGTATTATCTATTTTACAAAGATTTAGAAACTTTGGTTTTGAAACCTACCTATTACCTCAACCTGAAGGTCTTCCATTCGCAAACCGTAGAGAAGACATATTAATAATTAAAAGATAAGTCAATGAAAACTAGAAAAAGGATAAGCCAATGAAAAACAAAAAACTAATAATATTTGGGGATAGTGCTTTTGCACAGATTGCTTACGAATATTTCACGCACGACTCCTTATATGAAGTTGTTGCATTTACAGTTTCTGGTGAGTATTTAAAGATTAATAGTTTGTTTGGTTTACCAATAATTCCCTTTGAAAATATAGAAGAATTATATAATCCCAAAGAGTTCGAAATGCATATAGCTTTAGTTTATAATAAATTAAATAGAATTCGGATTCAATTTTATAACCAAGCAAAAGCAAAAGGTTATTTCTTAGCAAATTATGTTAGTACGAGAGCATTTGTATGGCAAAACGTATTATTAGGGGATAATTGTTTCATTTTTGAAGACAACACAATTCAACCATTTACTTCTATTGGCAACAATAATGTATTGTGGAGTGGAAATCACATTGGACATCATTCTGTGATTGGATCTCACAACTTCATTTCATCGCATGTTGTTATTTCTGGTTTTTGTTCAATCGGAAACATGAATTTTATGGGTGTTAATTCAACCATGGGAAATAACTTGACAATGGGGGATGATTGTTTGATTGGATCATTTGCTCATATTGTAAAAAATGTACCAAGCGGATCCCTGATAAAGGGCACTCCAAATTTTCCTGAAAGTAAGACCACATGGGAAAAGTTAAATATTAAAGAATTATGAAATGGATCAAAAAGGGTTTTATTTATAATTGCGATCATTCTTCAGAGTGGGCAGTAAGCGGTGCGATGATTCCAACCCCCATTCATTTTGACCAGTCAACGGTTAGAGTGTTTTTAACTTTCTTAGACTGTAGTGGTATTGGTCGACCAGGTTTCGTGGATTTGAATAAAGCGAACCTTTTTGATATAAAAAACATATCCAAAATCCCAATTTTTGATATTGGAAAGCCTGGGAGTTTTGATGAGAATGGGGTATTAACTTGCTCTGTAACCAAAGTAGAAAATTATTACTATTTCTATTATGCTGGTTTTGAACTAGGTACAAAAATACGATACAGGCTTCTTTCTGGTTTGGCAATCACAAACGATAAATTTATTCTTAAAAAAAAATATAATGTACCAGTTTTAGAGAGAAGTGACGAGGAGTTGTATTTTAGGGGTGGTCCATTCTGTATTTTTGAAAATGGTATATTTAAAATGTGGTATGTAGCTGGTTCAAGCTGGATTAATATTAATAAAAAACAGATGCCAATATATGAAATAAAATATATGGAATCTACTGACGGAGTTAACTGGCCAAACAAAGGAGTGACCTGTATTCAAATCGAAAATAGCAATGAACATGGTTTTGGTAGACCTTTTGTTGTTTCTAATGATAAAAACTATAAAATGTACTATTCTATACGAATTAAAGATTTAGGATATCGACTAGGATATGCTGAATCAAAGAATGAAATTGATTGGGTTAGAAAAGATTACTTGATGAACTTAGATGTATCTCAAAATGATTTCGATGACAAAATGATATGTTATTCTTCGATTATTGAAATAGATGATAAAATTATTATGTTTTATAATGGTAATGACTTCGGAAAAACTGGCTTTGGTTATGCTGAATTAGTTGAAAAATGATAGAGGTTATTAGATATTGTAATGCTCGCAGATTTTTGTGGGATGAATTCTTGCCCAATAGTAAAAATTCAACATTTTTATTTTATAGAAACTTCATGGATTATCATTCTGACCGCTTTCGCGATTTTTCAATTTTAGTATTAGAAGATGGTAAATTAAAATCGATTTTACCGGCTAACCTTGATTTGGAGGGTAATTTGCATAGCCATCAAGGATTAACATATGGGGGCTTTGTATTTAATAAAAACGAACGATTAAATAATGAACTAAAATATATTTATAAATCTTTAAAATATTTATCCAGTAATAATATAAATGTAGTTTTTTACAAATCATTTCCGAAGTTATATTCTTCTATTGGGGTTGATAGTATCGACTACTCATTTTTCTATTTAAAAGCTATCTTGGCTAGGAGGGATCTTTCCCTTGCTATAAATTTTAAAGATAGACTTGATTTACAAAAAAGAAGGGTCAGGTCAATAAAAAAAGCTAATAATGCTCGTATTCAAATAGTAGAAGCAAGATCACTCACAGATTTTTGGTCGCAAATTTTGGAGCCTAATCTAAAAAAACGATTTGAAACTAAACCAGTCCATACTATTGAAGAAATAACTTCATTAAAAGCCAAATTCCCGAAAAATATTCGCCAGTTTAACGCGTATTTAAATAATAGGATTTTGGCTGGAACAACAATTTTTGAGACTTCTAACGTTGCCCATGCGCAATATATATCTGCGAGCGATGAAGGCCGCAAACTCGGTGCAATTGATTTATTATTTTATGAATTAATTAAAGCCGAATTTAATGACAAATTATTTTTTGATTTTGGTATTTGCAATGATAAACAAGGGAAAAAAATAAATTTTGGTTTATTAGATTGGAAAGAGGGATTTGGTGGCAGGTCTTATTCACACGATTTTTATAAAATAAAAACAAGCAATTTCAACTTATTGGAAAATCAGATAAAGTGGTAAATATTCTTGATCTTAAATCTATTAATGAATTTACACGAACCCTATCTGTCAAATGCAATAAAAGGGGTATTAGATTTTGGTATGTACGTTCTGAGAAACGAACTCAAATTATTTAAAGAAGAATATTCTAAGTTCCTCGACTTAAAATATTGTATTGGGGTAGGTAATGGCCTTGATGCATTCAGATAAATATTCGGACAAATATTGAATTAGGGTAATAAAAAAGGTGATGAGATTATATTATCAGCTAATACTTATATCGCATACATTTTAGCTATTTCTGACAATGAAATAAAGCCTGTTTTAATTGAACCAAATATAAATACGTAGAACCTATTTATTGAAAAATTGAAGATAAAATAATTCTGCACACAATGATTATCATTATTTTCCATTTGTATTGTCAAAATGCAATTGACACAGAAATTCAACGAATTTATTAAATATAAATGGCTGAAATGAAAATCCCTTTTTTTGATATAGATGTAACATACCGAGAATTAAAACCTGAAATTGATGAAGCAATTCAAAGAGTTTTGAATAGTGGATCGTATATCCTTGGTAAAGAAGTTGAGGCATTTGAGAGAGAGTTTGCAGAGTATTGCGGTGCAAAGTATTGCATCGGCGTGAGCAATGGTCTAGATGCATTACACTTAATACTTCGTGCTTGGGAAATTGGTGAAGGGGATGAGGTATTAGTACCAGCACATACCTTTATTGCGACCTGGCTAGCAGTAAGTAATACGGGAGCTAAACCTATCCCTGTTGATATTGATAAGAATACGTACAATATAAATCCCAAATTGATTGAGCAGGCGATCACATCTAAAACCAAAGCCATAATCCCTGTTCATCTTTATGGACAGTCTGCCGATATGGACTCTATTCTAAGTATCGCTCACAAATATGGTATTAGGGTTATTGAAGATGCTGCTCAAGCTCAGGGTGCGAAATATAAAAAGATGAAATGTGGTAATATTGGTGATGCTGCAGCCTTTAGTTTTTATCCTGCAAAAAATCTTGGAGCATTTGGAGACGCTGGTGCTGTAACAACAAACGATATGTCCCTAACAGAGAATATAAAAATGTTACAAAATTATGGTTCAAAAGAAAAGTATATTCATACTAAATTGGGATTTAATAATCGTTTAGATGAATTGCAAGCAGCTATTCTCAGAGTTAAGCTGAAATTTCTTGATGACTGGAATAGTAGAAGGGAGATAATAGCGAACTATTATCTTAATGGGCTTAATGGGATAGATGAATATAAATTACCCTTTGTGCCAGAATGGGCGGACCCGGTTTGGCATTTATTTGTAATAAAAACTCATCAACGAGATGTTATCCAAGAATATTTGCAAAATAAAAATATACAAACTGCTATTCATTATCCGCATTTACCTTATAAAAATATTTTTACAAATTCTTCGAAAGTATCCCCGATTGCTAATAATTTTACGAATGAGTGTCTTTCTTTGCCAATTTTATTATCAGATATAAATAAAGAAAAAACGAGTATTGTTATTAACGCACTTAGAAGATTTATTGTTTAATATCAATTGATTATTTTTGCAGAAATTCAATATTATATTAATTACTTCATTATTTTAATGATTACAATTTTATAATTTGATTCATCCTCAGTAAATATTCATGAAAATCATATTTAAAAATATTTTAAAAAAAATAAATGTAGATTTTTTAAAAGTGAGTTTCTTCAATAGTATAGCTAATATTTTAAAAATGATACTTGGATTGATTAATAATAAGATTGTGGCTATATACTTAGGACCATCTGGAATTGCAATTTTAGGTCAATTTAATAATTTATTTAATATTACTAGAACTTTTTCAACATTTGGAATTTTGACTGGAGTAACAAAATATATTTCAGAATTTCAATCACATCCAGATAAACAAAAAAGTATATTCTCTACCGGAGTTATTATTGTTCTGATATCTTCTATTTTGAGTATTATCTTAATCTTAATCTTTTCAGATGATATCAGTAAACGCATATTCTTCACTGATGAGTACAGATGGGTATTACAAATATTTTGTATTGGCATTCTTTTTTTTTCGATAAATTTTTTTTTAATAGCAGTTTTGAATGGATTACAAAAATTTAAGAAAATAATTATTATAAACATTGCGACTGCCATGTTAGGATTTTTGGTTCTAATCCCGTTGGTAATAAATTATGGATTAATTGGCGCATTTGTTTCTATTATAGTTAGGGAGTCTCTTGTACTCATTATAACAATATATTTTCTAATTAAGGAATCTTGGTTTGACTTTTCAAAAAATATAACCATAGAACTCAAATCAATCCACTTATTATTTGGATATACCATGATGGCATTCTCAACTATGTTTGCAACATCGTTTATTCAACTTGAAGTCAGGTCATTTCTAATAGAAAATTTATCAAAAATTGATGCTGGTTACTGGCAGGGAATTAATAAAATTTCATTACTATATTCTAATTTAATCACTGCATCTATGACATTATATGCTATACCTAAATTTTCTGCGGCGGCTACAAAATCTAAATTAAAAAATGAAATGCTTGGTGTTTCAATAATAATTATACCTCTAACTCTAATTATATTAATACTAATTTTCATGCTAAGGGAATATATTATTATTGGTCTATTCTCTCATGATTTTATGCCAATGAAAAATTTATTTTTATTTCAGTTCATTGGTGATTTTTTTAGAATAATCAGCTGGATATTGTCGTACGCCCTTGTGGCACGAGGTAAGACTCAACAATTTATTTTTTTAGAATTATTTGGAGGGGTGTTATTCTATTTTCTTACAATACATTTTGTACAATATTTTGGTATTATTGGCACAACCTATGCGTATTCTGTTAATACATTAATTTATCTGCTTATATTGATTATAATTTTTAATAGAAGTATCGAATAAATGTCCACAAAGTTAATTAAACATTCCATTCTTATGGTTACTTATAATCAAGAATCTACAATAGAAAGAGCATTAAATTCAGTCCTAAAGGGAGAAGTATTGCCTTATGAAATAATAATCGCTGACGATTATTCAACTGACAAGACTCGTGACAAATTAATAAAATATCAAAATATGTTTTCAGGAATTATAAAATTGGTTAATAATCCAAGTAATATTGGATTGATAAAAAATATCAACAAAATATCAAAGTTAGCAACAGGTAACATTGTGAGTTGGCTAGCAGGTGATGATGAATTTTATGAGAATACGTTAGAAAATATTAATAAGGCAATAATAAATAATGAATTAAATGTGGAAAATGACTCTTTTATTGTTGTGTCAAATATGTTAAAAATAAATTGTATGACCGGAAAAAAATCTGTATTTAATAACTATAAATTACAAAATAAAAATATCTTTAAAGCAAAAATCAGAAGAGGAATTAATTATAGAGAGATTGGAATTAGTTTATCTCTATTTAGACAACAATCTCCATTGTTGGAGGATTCTAAATTGGGATATCAATCAGATTTTTTATGGGGGTTAGATTTAATTTTCAAATGCAAGTCCTTTATTTTTATTAATAATATTTGTGGGATATACTGGCAGGGGAAAGGAATTACAAGCAAACAAATAAAAGCTAATGTTTATAGAGAAATGCTTCATCTTAATTATATCACATCGGTGAAATATGACAATTATTTTGATATCTTTGATCAACTTTATTTAATGTATGATAAGGCAAAATGGAAATTTAAATTAGATCCCTCCTTAATAAATTTCGTTTTATTAATAATATTATTTTTAATTAATTATTTTAATTTTCCTATAACAATCCGCAAACTTGATGAATTAAAGTCGATTATTTCTATTGATTCTATCATTAAAGTCAAGGCATTTTTAAAGAAAAATATATTATTGAACTTTTTACAATTGATTAACTAATTTTGATATTCTTTAATAACCATAGTAATACCAAACGGATCTTCAACAAAATATTTATGTTAATACAATAAAATGTTAATAAGTATTAAAACAGCATATAAAGTTTAGTTGACAAATCTGTGATTAGATAAAATTGATAACAGCTTTATTTTATTTATTATTTCTTTTTCTCCTAATTAAAATTAATCCAAAGTATTTTATATACTGGTTTATAATGGTAACTTTTATTGAACCAATTTTGGTTTGCTATATTTTTAAGATTCCCAACCCACATACCTACCTATTTAGATTGGGAAATATACCCTTAAAAAAAATAAATGAAATAGGGCTAATTATTATGACATTAGCAATCCCACTATATAATAGATTTAATTTCAAAAATTATATACCAATAAATTTTCATAAGTCATTATCATTTCTAAAATTATACATAATTTCATTATTATTATTCGCCTCTCTTCAAGTAATTATTTTTAATAATATTATAGCACCATATGTTAAAATGATAGATTATTTAGTATTTCCATTTTTAATTATTAGTATATTTTATTTTTTCCTCAACAGAAATGATATAACTCTCCTTTATAATTATTCATATTATATTATGTTTATCCTATTCATTTTATTTGTATTAGAGATGGGCATACCATACTACCTTTCGTCCATTGGTCTTGATTATAGCAATCGCTTGGGAGGATATTTATATTTTTCCTCGAATGGTACTGCAGCATTTTTAGGAATATTTTTATTGTCAACTTTGGTAAAGATGCGATCAAATTCTAATATAATTTCTCAATTAGGATTTATAATTATATTGATATTGGTAGGGTTAAATTTGATGTTTACGTATACCAAAGCTATATTTTTTGCAATGATTCTTATTTTTATTATTGACATTTTCATCAAAAAAAATATTACTGTTTCGAATTTCTTAATATTAGTGTTAAGTTCATTATTTTTACTAACCTACGGTACTCAATTACTTGAAATTGCAACTAGAGGAAGTGGAAGTGAAATATTTAGTATTCATCCAGATAGTAGTGACACGTTATCTTTTAGAATTTACAGACTTTGGATGCCAACGATTAAATATATCTTTTCTAATAAAATTCAAATATTTGTTGGAACAGAATTTAGGGGGTTCAACGAGTTTTTAGAATATGTTACAGGGCTTAACTATGCCAATCATAATATTTTAATACAGCACTTTTCATTATGGGGTGGTATAATTACACTAATATTAATATTATTTTGGGTCTATTTAATCAAGGGATATTATAGTGTTATTACGTCTATCACAAATATTGCCTACAAGGATGTTGTGAAATATTGTTTTTATGCTATATTTCTATTTTTTATTTCTATAAATACAATGTCAACATATCATATAACTTTTAAAATACAAATTGCGATAATTATAGTTTATTCTATCAGAGTTGCTGATTTGCAATTGTTAAACGTGAGCAATAAATGTTTAATACAAAAGAGTTAGAATAATTGAAAAAAATAATTATTATAGTTGATGCATTAAAGGATGCTAACCTTCAAACTATTTCTCTTAATCAAATATTTGATGATTATTCAAAATTTACGATCTTACCTCCATTTAGTTTTGAACCAGATGCTGCATACTTAACAGGATATCCCCCTGAAAAAACAGATAGTGGCACAATGTATTGGTATCATCCTGGAAATTCCATCTTTCACAATATTCCCATTATTAAATTTCTTCCTGAAAACCCACTATTCTTAAAAAAGATATGCAAACGAATTATTATAAGACATGTCAAAGAAAGAAGTAAGTTTCCCCTTCAAAATTTAAATATCGGATTAATTCCATTCAATGAATTAAAGAACTATTCTTTGTCACACGAAAATAACTGGTTCGATGGTAAGATAAATAATAAGTATCAAACAATTTTTAATTTATTAAGAAAAAAGGGTATTGAATACACATATTTGGGAGTACCTTTTTCAAATGGAAGTTTAGATAATATTAAAAAAATAATCAATGATAAATATTTACATCAGAATAATATAATATTTATTTATCTTTCCGATCTAGATTCCATTGGCCATAAAAAGGGTATTCACTCTGGTGAATATAATAATAAGATAAATGATATTCATAAATATATTCAGAGTCTGAAAGAATATTATGATAAATCGAGTGTACCTAGCAAGTTTTTAGTTTTTGGTGATCACGGTATGGTAGAGGTTGAAAGAACTATTAATATTCAAAAGATTCTCAAAGGATTGCCAGTTAAAAGAGAAATAGACTATACTTATTTTCTTGATTCTACCCTTGCTAGATTTTGGTTTAAGAATAAAAAAACTTATAGTATAATTTTTAATAGATTGAAAAATAATAAATATGGAAGTTGGATTACCCAGAACGATAAAGATAATTATCAAATAAATTATAATCACAATAAGTTTGGTGATTTAATATGGTGGGCTTCAGGAGGTACTTTAATTTCACCCAATTATTGGCAGGGTACCAAAGTATTGAAGGGTATGCATGGTTACAGAAATGAGGTGAGTGATAACAACACTATGATATTAGGGGATTTGGGGATAAAGTTTCCAAGTGAAACAATATCAATGATGGATGTTCATAAAATACTTTTGGATTTCTTGGATATAGGAAACCATGGGTAGATACACAGTATTTTCAACAAAAGATGTCGATAGTCAAATAGATGTTTATTTATCTATGATAGTTAACAGTATAGTTAGCATAGTTGGAAAAGATAAAATTAAAGCGGTTGTCTTATTTGGTAGTTTCGGAAGAGGTGAGGGGGGGGTGGTCTGTCAAAACGGTAAAGTAATCCCAGTTAATGACTTTGATATTACTATATTTATTAAGAAAAATTTAATCAAATGTAGAAAATTATTTAGTGAGATACTTGAAGAGAAGGCTCAAGAATTATCTAAAATAATTGGCATAAAACAAATTGACCTTGATTTAAGTTTACCAATAACACTATTATTTTCTACAAAAAATAATGCATCCTATGAGAAATATTATGGGCATAAAGTGCTTTATGGAGCAATAAATATAAAACAATGGATGAGAAAACCTATTGCAAGTCAATTGGATTTAATAGATGGAGCAAACTTTTTTTTAAATAGAGGAAGTGGATTGATACTTGCGTATTATTCATTATTAATCTCCAATCATGAAACCTCGCAAATTATTAAGGAAAATATTGCAATTGAAATAAATAAAGCTGTTTTGGCGATGGGTGATTCATATTTAATTATGAAAGGATATTATCATTATTCTTACAGTAAGAGGTTGATGATTGCAAAAGACATAGAATTTTTAGTCCCATCGCTTGGTGCAACAATTAGAGAATTGTATATTGAATCATTAATTTGGAAATTACAGCCAAATTTTACTGATATAGGAGTGAAAAACAATAAGGAAAGAATTATTACTATTAAAAATATATTTTCAACATATTTTCTTTGGTTTGAATCCAAAAGGCACACTCAAATATTTTTGAATTGGAAAGACTATTCTCAAAGCATCATTAAATTGCAGAGCTCAAATTGGAATATTCAGATAAGGAAAATAGTACTGCAAATATTAAAAAATCCAACTTACATTTTAAATATCGATGCTACTAGAGAATTATTAAAAAATGATTTTGGAATTAAATTGGCTATAATGTCTTCAATTTTATTTTCGCTCAAAACTGTAAATTCTGTTGATAGCATGTTACTCAATATCGCGAGCAATACAATAACGAAATATTATAATAATGTCGAGGGAGAAAGAGATTGGTGCAATGTGTCTAAAGACTATCTAGTAATCTATCATCCTAAAGGTATTATTAATTATATCATGCAAAAAAAAAAGAAGAGCAAAACAACAATATCTAATTAGTATATTATTGCATTATTAACTGATATCATAACTATAGATAATAGAAAGGAATAGTATATCGATGAAAATCGTTATCTTAGGAAACTTCCCTATATATAATTACGCAGATCAATTAGGAATAAAATCTGATACCGTTAAGCGAGTTACCACTTGGAATGAAAATTTGGCTACAGAGATGAGTAATATTCCAAATACGGAAATATTTTTTATCACGTCGACAAAGGCTATTCGCAAAACAGAAGTGATTAAAAGAAATAATCTAACAGTTTATTTTATTGTTTTTCCTCCCAAAGTAAATATAATAACACTTTTTCGATATGCACAATATAGTATAACTAAGGTTATTGATGATATCAATCCAGATTTAGTTCATGGTATTGGAACAGAACATATTTGGCCAACAATTGCAATTAATTCAAAACGAAAGTGTTTAATAACAATTCATGGTATATTGCATGAATTTTATAAAAAAGAAAAGTTATCTTATTTTTCATTAAAGAGATATTTTATTTACCTTGAAAAAAAAATTCTTAAAAACCAACAAAAAATAATCACTATTAATCCATATGTTGTTTCGGTTTGTGACAAATTATGTGAAGATCACAAATATTTTAATATATCAAATCCCATATCATCTGTGTTTAGAAAATTAGAAGCTGATCCTGAAAATAGTCATCAAATATTGTTTATAGGTGACTTTGAATTACGGAAGAATATAAAACTTGTATTAAGAGCGCTTGCTGAATTAGATGACTTAATACCACGAAATTATAAATTGAAAATTATCGGTACTATAAAAGACAAGAAGTACTATGATACAATTTTTACAGGATTACCACAATCTGTTCTAAATCGGCTCACAATTATTCCATTTTTACTTCCAGAACAAATTGCTAACGAAATGAGTAAATCCGCAATTCTGCTTCTCACGTCCTATAATGAAACTGCTCCAATGGTCATTGCAGAGGCAATGACCATTGGGCTACCTGTTATTGCTACAGATGTTGGTGGCGTAAAATATATGATAAATAATGAGATAAATGGTTATGTAATTAAATCAGATTCTTTGCTGGGGTTAAAAAAGCATCTTATAGAATTAATTAACAATCCAATATTAAGAAAAAATGTTGGAAATGCTGCCAGATTATTTGCAACAAAAGAATATGATTCAAAAATAATCGCTAAAAAAACTATCGATGTATATAAACAAATACTTAAGTGAAAATTATGAATAATTCAACTTTCCCCAAAATCTCAATCATAATCCCTTCTTATAATCAAGGTATGTTTCTTGAGGAAACTATTGTTAGTATTCTCGATCAAAATTATTCAAACTTAGAGATGATATTGATGGATGGTGGCTCAAATGACAATACTATTCAAATTATCGATAAATACAAAAAGTATTTTACATATTGGATTTCTAAAAAGGATAATGGTCAAAGTGATGCTATCAATCAAGGATTTAAAAAGGCAACTGGTGAAATTGTAACTTGGCTTTGTTCTGATGATACATACTTAAGTGGCACATTAGAATATGTAGGTAAATACTTTAATGAATATCCTGAAATTGATGTATTATTTGGAGATGTAAAATCAATTGATAGTGAGAGTAATGTAATTACCGAATTGCGTGGGCTGAAATTTAGCAAAAGGAAATATTTATCAAGAATTGGTACGATACCACAACCTGCATCCTTTTTTAAAAAATCTTTACTTGAAAAAATTGGATTACTGGATGAATCTTTAAATTATTGTATGGATTATGATTTTTTTGCACGTATAATTTTCACTGATCATAATTTATTACATGTTAATATTAGTCTTGCAACCTATAGGTATCATAATCTCAGTAAATCTGTCTCTGGACTTAATTTAGAAGGGGGACACAATTCAACAATGATAATATTACAGAAAAAGTATTCTAATGAAAATAACTATAATCTATCTGTAGTAAAGTTATCGCGAATATGGTTCAATTTTTTGCGTATTCTAAAAAATATCGATAGATTTTTAAAATATAGAAAAAACTATTTGGTAAATAAATGAGGAAAATTTGCATTGTCGCATTTGATTTTGGTGGTGAAAACCTAAATCTCCAACCTTGGCGGTATTTAATTGAAATGATGCAGATTATACCAGATAATGAAATTATTATAATTACCAATTATGATAAAATCGACACGGAGTATGTTTATAGATTCAAAATAAAAAAGAATATTCAGATACATCCATTTAAAACTAAAGCATTAAGGGAAACTATTGAACAAATTAATCCTGATATTATTTTTTGGTGGTGTTCAAGAAAAACATTTTTATTCAAAAGCCTATTTAAAAAATTAAAAATTCCAATAAAATTATTTTATACTGGGCCAATTTATAAAGTTACTGAAGTAATTTCAGTAATAAAATTTCTAAGTTTAAAAATTATTATGCCATATCTATTAGAGGCATTAGTTCCAATAAAATTATTAAGTCAGTTTATAAATTCTGATCTTGTCAGAGATATAACAATTATGACTGAAGCAAATCAAAATCGATTGGAAATTGCTGGAGTACGAAAAAAAAAACTTATCAAAATTGTACAAGGATTCTCTGGTAATTCAGAAACCATCAAGTATAAGATTAATCAAACAAATCAAATACTATTTATGGGACGTGCCTCAAAAATTAGGGGAATTGAATTTCTATTAAAATCATATGCTCAACTATCAAAAGACATTCCTTCTAATTTGGTTATTCTTGCCAGATCAGCAACTGATAAGCAGGTTTCACATCTTTTAGAGCTTGCATATCAATATGGTCTAAAGAATAATGTAATCAAAATATTAGGTGGTTGGTTATCAAGAGATGACTTAGAATTACATATAAGTCAGTCTTCATTTTTAGTCCAACCTTTTCTGTTGATACCATCAGAAACTCCAATTTCAATACTTGAATCGATGTCTTATGGAAAACCTGTAATTGCTCCTAATCTAGGAGGGATTCCAGAACTTTTAAGGCATACAGGTTTAGTATATAAACACAATGATCCAAATGATCTGGTAAGAGTAATGAGAGAAATTATTTTAAATAAAAATTTGTATTTTCGGTTATCAGAAAATTGTAAACAATATATTGAACATTATCCTTCATGGGGGAAATTAACAGTGGAAATTCAGAAGAGCTTTAATTGAAAGTATTATTTGTTGGCGAAAATATTTATAAGTCTAAAGGCGGTATCGTCACAGTAATGGACCAAATTTTGTCAGATACTTATCTGCAAAATAATGTTACCTATATTCCCATTTTTACAAGCGGAGATGGCTTTAATTTTTTCCAAAAGGTTTTTGGATGGGCAAAGGCAATTATAAAATTTGCTTTTAATATTAGTTCTGTCGATGTGGTCCATATTCATCATGCTGCAAATTTTAATTTTTATTTAAATTCATTTTTATTGAATTGGGCAAAATTGTTTAATAAAAAAGTTTTGCTTCATAATCACGCTGCGGACTTCAAAGAATTTTATTTAAATGAAACGCAGCAACAGCAATTAAAAATTAAAAATGCTTTTTTAAAAGCTGATGCATCAATTGTATTATCAAATTCATGGTTAAAGTGGTATTCAAATCTTGAACCAAATGCAAATTGGATCTATTTGGCAAATGCAATTAGGATAGACATTAAAAGATCCAGCTGTGACATTAATCATTCTAAAATCATTTTATTTTTAGGACGACTTGAACAAAGAAAAGGAATCTATGATTTGTTATCAATTTTTCCCGAAATTACAACGCAATTTCCTAATATTAAGTTATTGTTAGCAGGTAATGGTGATTTAAAAGAAATTAAAAAAATAATTCGTAATAGTAATTGTGAAAAAAATATTGAAATGCTAGGCTACTTAAATAATGAAGAGAAATCAGCAATTCTATCTTATTCGGATATTTTTGTTCTACCATCATATAATGAGGGTTTACCTATGGCTTTACTTGAATGTATGTCTTATGGGCTTGTCCCAATAGCTAGCAATGTTGGAGGGATACCAGAAGTTGTAAGAAATGGAGAAAATGGATTATTAATTGAAGCAGGGGATATTGTTGCCCTCAAAGAATCAATAATCAAAATACTAAATGATTCAAGTCTATCAACATTATTGTCAAATAATGCGAAAGAAACAATCCATAGTAATTTCAATCTGGATAACTACGTAAGGGACTTGCTAAAATTATATATGAGACTATAAAAGGTGACTAAAATTTCAACTTTCATTTGTTTTACTGGTATTGATGGCTCTGGTAAATCAACTTATGCCGATAAATTGACGGAGTATCTTCAACAAAATAATATAAAAGCTAATTGTGTATGGATGCGAATGAATTATTTGTTTACACGTCCTTTATTATTATTGTGTCGGCTTGTTGGACTTACTAAAAGGCCTGTTATTCAAGGGCAAAAAATTAGTGTTCACGAATTTCAAAACTCAACTCTAATGTCATCTATGGTGCAGTATATGCATGCATTTGATACTTTTTTGAAATATATTTTTAAAGTGTATCTACCTCGTAAACGTGGGATTATTATTATAAGTGATAGATATATATATGATATATTAATTGATTTTGCCATTGAAAGTAAGGATAATTCTATTTTTCAAAAAAAAATAACATATATGTTATCAAAGCTATTACCTGATGATGCTATACAGTTTATTATTGAAACTCCAAAAGAAGTAATTTTGAATCGACGACCAGATGTAAGCATATTTGACCCTTACTTTGATGAAAGATACATTCTGTATAAGGAACTTGCATTACAGAAACAATTTATACAAATTAATAACACAAAAAGTATTGAAAGTAATTTCAAAACAATTATTAAAGAACTTGGGATAAAAGGAGAAATAAATTAATTATATACGGATTGGTCCTTTAAGAATCCCAGCATTTATTAGATTTATGTTCCCTGTTAAAGAAAAAAATTTATTTATTCTATCAAAATACTCTAAAAATAATAAGTACATCTACTTCCTCTTTCAAAATAATTTATCTTTAATTGTTATAAATTGGTTGTTTCAGGGTTTAAGCCAAATGGACAAGGGTGAAAAAATATACCATGTTATTATTGACTTATTATTGGCTAGTATTCTTTTACTAATATTTTCAATCCAATGGTATTCTGCATTATTTATATCACATACGGTTAACTGGATGCTTAATAGTCATTTTTGGACATTTGCAAGATTTTTATATATTCCAAGTAATAGTAAAAAGAAAACCGAAAAATATATTAGCGGAGTATCGAAGCGATTAACAAAATATGGTTTTTTTGAGTTTGTTATAATTATAGGTGGTATTTCCCGTAGGAAACATACTGGTGTTTATTCTGATATAGATATAAAATTTATTAGGAAAAAGGGTGCTTATTACTTATTTTTCGCAAATTTATTTTTATCTTGCGAGAAAATTATATGCTTTTTTAAAATGATTCCTTTAGACGGTTATGTTATGGATTCCGCCAAGTCTATAGGCAAAAAGGTCAGAAGAGATGAGGCTCCTCTTTTATTATATATGGACTTAGCTACGAAAGACATATACCCGGAGTATAACAAATTTTACAATTCAGTCAAAAATTGAAAAATTCAAAACGAATTATTATTGTAACTTGTTCTGCAGGTGGTCATTTTGAAGAAGTAAAAAGGGCTACATCATTGTTGCATAGTTTAGAGGAATATGAACTTGTACTGGTAAGTTATTATAATGATCGAATTGAGGCTGACAATACTTTTAGGAAGAAAATTTATCTAGCTCATCCTCAAAAAAAAATCAATAAAACAATTGTAAACTTATTTCAATCCCTTTTTATTATTTTCAAACATCGGCCAAAGATAGTAATCTCTACCGGTGCAGATGTAACACTGTTTATTTGTATTTTTTGTAAAATGTTGGGGACAAAATTAATTTTCATTGAATCGGGTGCGAATGTATATAGCAAAACTTTAACAGGTAGAATTGTCTATCATTTTTCTAATTACTTTTACGTTCAATGGGTTCCTCTTCAAAAAATTTATCCTAAATCTCATTATGGCGGTCCATTATTCTAGTTTTTGGAACAGTAGGAACAACATTTAAACCATTTGATCGATTCATACGATTGATCAATAATTTACCAATGAATATTAAAGATACTATATTTTTGCAATCAGGGATAAGCACTGTTATTCCACTTGTGATGTATCAACAATATTTAGATCACGGTAAAATGCTATATCATTTAAATAATGCTGAAATAATAATATGTCATGGCGGGTTTGGAATTATTTCAGAGTCTATTAAAGCAAATAAAAAGCTAATAATTATTCCTAGATTAAAAAAATATAATGAGGCTGTTAATCCACAAATTGAATTGGGGGAATATTTAGCAAATCGGGAACCGCGAATAAAATTATTAAATGAAAATGATAATCTACAAAATAATATTCTTGAGTTGTATGAGATAAACACTCCATTTCTTAATGAATATTCTTCAATAATACCGAACATGATATTGGAAACTATTCTAAATTTGTGAAAATCTCAATTTGCATTGTTACACATAATCATGGGTCATGTATTTCTGATTGCATTAATTCTATATACAGCCATATTAATATTTCAAATTTTGAGATAATCATAGTTGATGATAATTCTGTAGATAATACTATTGATATGTTAAATCAATTTGAGAAATTAAATAACTTTAAATATTTTATAAATTCAAAGAGCAAAAGCTTATCTCATAATAATAATTTTGCAGCCAGTGAGGGTGAAGGTGACATTTTTCTTTTTTTAAATCCAGATATAATTCTAACAGCAGAGTCTAATATATTATTACTGACAAATTATTTAGAAAATAATACTGACGTTGGATGTTTGGCATGTCTCTTAAAATATCCTGATAATTCTATTCAAGAATCATTCAGAAAATTTCAATCAATCAATGATTTTATTACTCGTGGACTAACTGGAAAAATAGTTGATGACTCAATTAGAATTCACCGTAATCATATTAATAACAAAATGCCATTTGAAACAGATTGGTTACTTGGTGCATTTCTGATGTTTCCCAAATCATTTTTTAATCTACTCGGAGGTTTTGATTTGAGATATAGATTATACTATGAGGATGTTGACATGGGATATAGGGTTAAAAAACAAGATAAAAAAAATATTTTGCATCCTGGCACTTTTGTAATACATAACTATAATCGATCAAGTGCAAGTAGGATATTTACAAAATATAAATTTTATCATATATCAAGTTTTTTAAAATTTAGAATTAAATTTTACTATAACCAACTGAAAACATCCGTCCAAGGATCTTTCTTGGTATAAAGAGTTCCAATACTGTTACTTCGTGCAATTGATCACATAAGATAATTCTAAAATTAAATATTATTATGTCAATTATTAGAAAAATAAAATAGAGGAAATTATGAAAACTGCGTTAGTATGTGGTGCCGGTGGATTCATTGGTGGACATTTAGTAAAAAGACTTAAGATGGAAGGATATTGGGTTAGAGGTGTAGATTTAAAACATCATGAGTATGTAGAAACACAAGCGGATGAATTTATAAAAGGTGATTTGCGAGATCCAGTGTTAGTTACACAAGTTGTAAATAAACCATTTGATGAGGTGTATCAACTGGCAGCCGATATGGGTGGTGCTGGATTTGTCTTTTCGGGTGAGAACGATGCAGATATTATGCATAATTCAGCTTTGATAAATTTGAACATGGTTGAAGCATCAGTTAAAGCCGAAGTAAAGAAAATATTTTATTCTTCTTCCGCATGTATGTATCCAGAACGCAATCAATTGGATCCTGATAATCCAAATTGTTCTGAAGATTCAGCATATCCTGCAGCGCCAGACAGTGAGTACGGTTGGGAGAAGTTATTTAGCGAAAGATTCTATTTAGCAGCAAATAGAAATTATGGCTTAAATGTACGTATTGCAAGATTTCACAACATTTTTGGGCCAGAGGGTTCTTGGAAAGATGGTCGTGAAAAAGCACCAGCAGCGTTTTGCAGAAAGGTGGCAGAAACGCCTAATAATAACACAATAGAAATGTGGGGTGATGGCAAACAAACTCGATCCTTTCTGTACATTGATGAATGCCTAGAAGGTGTTAGACGTTTAATGGATTCTGAATGGGCTGGTCCTGTGAATATCGGCTCAGATGAAATGGTGTCAATAAATCAATTAGCACAAATGACAATGGAAATAGCGAAAAAAAAACTCTCTATAAAACATATTCCTGGTCCTCTTGGAGTTAGAGGAAGAAATTCTGACAACAGGTTGATTTATGAGAAATTTGGCTGGAAACCAAATTGGCCACTAATTAAGGGTTTAGAAAAAACATTCGTTTGGATAAATGAACAGGTTGACAACTCAAAATAGTTAATTTGATAAATGGTATTCGATTGAAGATACACTTCACTCGAATACCATTAAACTGGTAATTAAGAAGGAAATACCAATACATTAGTGGCTTTAGTAAAAGATTAATAAATGTAATAATTGTAGTCCAAAACCTACCAGTACCCTATGATAAGCGAGTTTGGTATGAAGCAAAATCATTGCAAAATGCAGGTTATCATGTCACAGTTATTTGTCCACAGGGAGTTCAATTAAATAATTTATTTGAGATGATAGACAATATCTCTATTTATAGATTTTCTGTTAACTCTTCGTCTAAAACTATTTTTTCTCATATTAAAGAATATATAGTTAGTCTCTTTAAGATTATTTTAATAATCTTGGAAATTGCCAAAAAGCAATCAATACATGTATTACAATTTTGTACCCCACCTGATCTATTATTTATATTTGCATTTTGGTGTAAATATAGATACAAGTGTTTAGCGAAATTTAGAACTCCCTACCGGCGACAATTATAATTCCCTATTGAACAATAGTTGATATTAGCTATTTGAACCCCCTTAATAATGGAGGTTTAGATGGTGACAAATCACCAATATAG
>Ga0233430_1001944_pt1 | contig 25770 bp, 22 predicted proteins | sample SI_118_April2016_2_FD_179883 | JGI IMG/M metagenome (GOLD analysis project Ga0233430, IMG submission 179883) | Seawater microbial communities from Saanich Inlet, British Columbia, Canada - SI_118_April2016_150_MG | ecosystem: Environmental > Aquatic > Marine > Inlet | place: Canada: British... | reverse complement strand
AAAATAAAAAAGCCCCCTGTGCCAGGAAGCATATAAAAGACCTTTACCGGGATGTTTAATTAAGTATTGCTCTTCAATTTCGCGGCCAAATACGCTGACCTGGCAAGTCATGAACAGCAATGAAGCTAATGCTTTGGCAGCCCACCCAAATGCGTAAAATACGAAATGATTAAAAATTTTCATAGGCCAAATCCAGGGGCAATTGACATTTTGTAACCGCCCATTCCTTTTTTTTGTTAAAACTGATCCACATAATTTTTTATTTCTTCATTCCGGGCAAAAAATCTGTAAAGGGTTGCTCTTCCCACACCTAGCACCCTTGCGGCTTTAGATTTATTTCCACCGGTTTGTTTGATGGCAGTCTTAACAGATTCAATATCAAGTTTACCCTTGGTAAGAATAATCTCTGGTGCTTTTGGGCTGTTTGAGGGCTGAAAGGTAATATCCCTGTCCTTGATGATTTCCATGGGCAGATCCGACGGCAAAATTTTGTTCCCTCTTGAACGCACAACGGAAAACTGGATCATATTTTTTAATTCCCTGACATTTCCCGGCCAATGATAATCAAGCATTATATCAAGGGCTTCATCGGCAAGTTCTGGAATTGCATTTGGGCTTTCCTGTTCCGCTTCCTTTAAAAAGTGACCGGCCAAAAGAGGGATATCACTTTTGCGCTGTCGTAAGGGAGGAAGATGGATGGGGATGACATTGAGTCTGTAAAAAAGGTCTTCCCTGAATCTGCCGGCCATAACTTCCTCTTTAAGATTTTTATTGGCCGCACTGATAATTCTGACATCAACAGAAACTTTTTTCTCCCCTCCGACTTTTTCAAAAGAGCCTTCCTGTAAAAATCTTAAAATCTTTACCTGTGTTTTTAAGGGCAGATCAGCCACTTCATCTAGAAAGAGAGTTCCCTTATGGGCCAGTTCAAATCTTCCTTTTCTTTCTTTGATGGCTCCTGTGAAAGCCCCTTTGACATGTCCGAATAATTCACTTTCCACAATCCCTTCAGGGATGGCTCCGCAATTTACAGGAACAAAGGCACCGCTTCCATATGAGCTGATATCATGAATGGCAAACGCCACCCGTTCTTTTCCCGTACCCGTGTCACCAGAAACATGTACAGGATAATTGTACAGGGCAACATCCCTTATTTGTCTGAAAATATCCTGCATCGCTTTATCCTTTCCTATAATACCTGCAAAGTTGGAAAGGTTTTCAGCCTTTAAGGACAGGTTAAAAGATTCGGTCATATCCCTGAATGAAGCCAGCACTCCCTTTAATATATTATCATGATTGATGATGGCAGAGACTGTCATTTCAAGCTGACGGGTTGAGCCGTCTTTTGTTATAATGTTCAAAGGATATTCTTTTGAACCAAAAGGAAACTCTGGTGTGTCATCGCAAAAAGAACATTTTCCCCCGCAAAAAGGTGTCTGAAAAACTTTATGGCAGTCTTTTCCAATAACCTCTTGTTTCAGATATCCTGTAATTTTTTCTGCTTCTTTGTTAAAAACAGTGATGATTCTATCGGGGGTATGGGCAATAATGCCAAGTTTCAGGTTATCGAGAACAAGATTAAGGTTGTCATGATCAAGAATGGATTGGTTCAAGTCAGTCATTGTGTTATTTCCCAAATGCAAAAGGCAATTAATATTTTTAAGTATTGAAAAGGTAAATGACACATTTGTGTATCGTGCGCAATGTTTTTTTTATGGTGAGGCAAATATTTTCAAAATTTAATCCCTTGGGGTAAAGTCCCCACCGCTGGCTGCGTTGCAAATGAGATTGTCTTGTCGATACCCCTTTAATGGCTGCGGGCTTGTTTATTATAAGGTTTTAGATGGGGTGGGTGAGATTTGGGAGCAAGTAGAAAAATCTTCTGAATAAAAAATTATTCCCAGGTGATACAGTCTTTGGGACAATTTTTAATGGCTTCATGGATATCTTCATCTGAGTAGTCGTCAAGGGGAAGCACTTCAACAAAACCTGCATCATTTATGGCAAATGCAAGGGGGGCCACATCAACGCAGATTTCGCAGAGAATACAGCAACTCAAATCAACAACAGGAATTTTCATGGTTTATGGCGTTCCCTTTTGTATTGAATTTCCCCACCCGCCTTTTTTCATATGTTTATTCTTTTCTTTTTGGGCAAGGTCAAGGACCCTGTATCCAGAGTCCAGAAGTATACCATAAAGAACACCACAAGCAGGGTCTTCCCTTTGTTCGTACCCGGTCTGCGCAAGTTTGATCATCTGGTTTGCAAGATCAATGGTACGGGCAATATTTATGTCACATTTTTTTTTAAGCACTGATTCATTATCATCATTTATTTCACACATATAGCCAGCCTCTTTTTTAGATTCTTTTTTAATTTTTCAATAAGCATGCCAAAAAATAGATTAGGCAAATATTTTGTTGTTTTCACAGGTCAGCGCCATGTTTGAAATGCGTGTTGCAATAAAATTCCAATTAACAAAGATATCAATTTGATTATTGTCTGTAATAATGTATTCAGGCACAAGACTGCAATCAAAACATTTGGCATTAATAAGGGCTCTCACGGCATATCCCCTTTTTATGGGGTCGGAAGAATGTAAATAGCCATATAAAAGTCCTTGGGTTTTTTTATTCAGGTCACTGGGGGATGATGCAAGGTATGTCCCAATCCCCCATAAAACACCCCTTTGAAGTGCTTCATGTTCTATATAATTGCCCTCTGGATCAAGGTATGAGAAAAGAATGGATTTAAATTCCAGGGCAAGTTCCGGGCTCTGGTAAAGGATTTCTCCCATTGCCTCAGGTGATCCCCATCCAATCCCTCCTGATTCATCATTCAGATTCCACATGATCCGACGCAGGATAATCCTGGCTTTTTCCATATTTTTTTGCCCTACACGTGATCCAAGTTGTCCCATTGCTGTGATGCTTCGGAATTTTATCAATTCATTTTTATGGTAAAAATGAGAAAAAAGATGCCCCACCAATTGCTCATCAGCAATCAGTTCCAGCTTTTCCATGGCTGTTTCCTGACAGGGCTCCAAAAGGATTTCTCCCACCTTTTTTTTTGTTTTTCTTCCATAGGGTTTTGTCATGGAACACCTTTTTTATTTAAATTTGAAGCGCTTACTAGAAAACTTATTAGATTAAAAAGCATAAACTATGCCATGTATTATAATGCAGGCCGGACCTGAGAAAGGGAAGGCAAAAAAGTACAATCAACAGGTTTGTGTCTCAAATTATGGGACATTTTTGTTTCGAGATACAATAAGATCCCCTTTTTTTCACTGTCCTTTTTTAATTAGGATAAAAAAAATATCAATGGAACAGAAATTTTGAAGTATTTCATTTGCGATCCATAGGTGCTATAGATTATACACTTTTATATAATCAGAATTAGGAACAGATCTATACGATGGAAAAATATCTTAACCCCACATATTATATTGACAGTGATCATCCGGCAGTGATTGAGTTTGCAAATAAGCATACTAAATCAGGTGAAAAAGAGATAGAAAAGGCGGTCCAGCTTTATTATGCAGTAAGGGATAACATCAGATACAACCCCTATAGCATGGAGCCTTATAAAGAATCCATGAAGGCAAGCTCTGTTCTAAATAAAAAATATGGATATTGCGTAGCCAAGGCCGTTCTTCTGACTGCATGCGCCAGAAGCCAGAAAATACCTGCAAGGCTTGGATTTGCTGATGTTAAAAATCATCTGACCACAAAGCGGCTGATGAAATTAATGGGAACAGATGTTTATGTTTACCATGGCTATACGGAATTGTTTTTAAACAGCAAATGGGTGAAGGCTACTCCGGCATTCAACCTTGAGCTTTGCGATAATTTTAATGTAAAACCTTTGGAATTTGATGGAACGACAGATTCTATATTCCATCCCTTTGATAAATCAGGGAACCAACATATGGAATATGTAAAAGACCATGGTTCATTTGCAGATCTTCCATGGGAGACAATTATTACCGAGTCAAAGAAAAGCTACCCTTTATATTTTGAAGATCTTGAAAGACGTTCCAAAGATTTTTCAGCAGAAGCCTTGAGAGAAAATCAATAATATGACCATGGTTTTAGTTTTGTCTAAAGGCCTTTGACACTTCTTTGGTCAATCTTAATACTGTTTTGGCAGAGTCAAGATCTAAAGAGCCTGTTCCGCAGCTGGGGGTAATAAAGGACTGCGAGATGATGGTCTCTTTATCAATCCCGGTTTTGCTTGCTAACTCATCCATCTGGGCATGGAGCATTTGAACAAGTCCCTGGCTGGTTTGTGCTGCAATCACTTCGGCTTTGGATGTCGGGACAATACCCCAGGCAAGAATTTTCCCCTGCCCTAAATAAGCTTTAATCATTTCAGGGTAAAGGATAAATTTATCAAAAAAAGAATATGCATCAAAGCTTATGATATCGACCTTTGAGCCTAAAAGCATATCCCATTCTGTGTTGGCACAGACATGTACGCCTGCAAGACCTTTTTCAGCATGTATCTCCAGGATAATTTCTTCAATGCTTTGAACGACATCTTCTTTGGTAATGGTAATATATACAGAAGTTCCAAATCCAGCCAATGCAGGTTCATCAATGAAAATAATGGGGACAGCCCCTCTTTTTGAAAATTCCAAGGCCTGCCACCTGGCATTCAGGGCCAGTTTTTTTATGGCTGCATCTTTTAACTGGTCGTTGTAAAATATATCTTTATCCGTTTCATCTTTTACAGCAGTCCCAAATGTTATGGGACCTGTTACCTGGCCTTTTAAAGCTATAAAAGGGCTATCTTTTTCATCCACCTGTTTTAAAAATTCAAAAAAACCTTTTCCCCGTGTGCCGGACAAGGCAAATCTTGAGGCCCTAAGATCACCTCCGGATTCGGTTACAGATAAATATTCTTCAAAAAAGGCAAGGAATTCTTCATCAAATTCAGGCTTTGATGTATCAAGAAGGTTTTTGCCTGATGCACCTGTAAACCCTGGAAGTCCCGGAAGAAATTGAGGAACCATCCCTTCTTCTTTGTATTGAGGCAGTTGTACCCATAGCGGGATATCAGGAGTATACTCAAGAACAAGTTTTGTTGCTTTCTCATGACTTTCCATGGGAAGACTTCCGATTAAAAGGGGCAGACCATTAGCTTTAAAATTTTTCATTTTATTTTTTCATCCAAAATTGTTTTTAAATTCCGATATTAAATTGCATTGAGTGAACGAGTATATCATCTTTGGTAATAAATGAGAACAAAAGATGGCAGGCTGGATATTTGCCAGGGTAGAGAATCTTGTATTAAGAAGACTTACCAACGGGGCAAGCCATTTCACAGATTCTGCAATATCTGATTTCACGCCTTTTTTTATCACTGCCTTCAATGTCAACATCCTTGCCGTTGGCTTCATTCTTTTCCATCTGAAGCTTACATTTGTCCCTGCTGTATACACCCGTTCTTCCCGGTAACTCATTTAGCCCATATTCCTGACCCGAATAAATTTTTTTGTCAAAGGCTTTTTGCGGGCATGCTTTCCTGCAATACTCTTTGCAGTCAGGGCAGGGGTCAAAATTCAGGATTCCAGTGGAAGGCAGATCTACATCCAGCAGCATGACCCTGAGGCGAATCCTTGACCCGAACCGGGGTGTAACAAGTATATTGTTTTTACCGATGCACCCAAGCCCTCCTAAAACTGCAGCGTCTTTCATGAAAACAGCACCATGTTCGATATGGTAGGCAAGTTTTATATATGGAATCTGTTTCTCTTTTTCAAGCCAGTCTGCCAGTTTGGAAAACACAGCGATTAATTTTGCATTTCCCTTTGTTCCGCCCTTGGAACCCATGAGCCACCAGTCCATATCCGGTTCGCCCAGAGGATGCTCAACGGCAATGACAACAGCGGATTTAGCATTGTCAGGCCAATGGATTTCCCCTTGTTTTTTATCTTCAACCTGTTTGGTTCCCGTACTGAGGAATCCCGGTATTTTCTGGGCTATGATATGGGAGGGAGACTTTTTGAGTTCAGTGACATTTGCAATTCCAGCTAGAGAAGCGCCAAATTCCAGGGATTTATTAATAATCTGGAGACTCAAGTCATCTTTGTTATTTGGAGTCAATTGTTCATCCTAATATTATAGTGATTTTATAGTTGTTTATAGCTATTGTTCGTGAATTTTACAAGATATCATGGGCAAGCCCCATTGCATTTTTGGAAAATAATCTTGTATCCATTGCCTTTACATCATCTGCCACTATCGGTTTAAATTGCATGTGGGCAAGAATATCTTTTTTAATGTCAATTCCCGGCGCAACTTCAGTGAGCATGAGTCCTTGATCGGTCAATATAAAAACACATCTTTCAGTTATATAGAGAACCGGTCGTTTTGTATCCAGGGCCTGTTTGGCACTAAAGGTAATCTGTTCTACCTCGTTTACAAATTTTTTAACCTTTCCTTCACTCTTAATTGTAAGAAAGGTATCATTAATCTCTACATCAAGGCCGCTGGCTGTAAATGTTCCTAAAAATACAACCTTTTTGGCATTCTGGGAGATGTCTATAAATCCTCCGGTTCCTTGAAATTTGGGACCGAACTTGCTGACATTGCTGTTGCCTTTATTGTCTACCTGGGCAAGCCCCAGAAAAGAGATATCAAGACCGCCGCCATGATAAAAGTCAAATTGTGAGGGTTGAGAAATGATGGCTTGGGGGTTCATGCAGGCACCAAAAGCCGGGCCTCCAGCAGGCATGCCGCCGATGATCCCGGGTTCCGCCGTGAGTGTAAATTCATCAAGCACGCCTTCTTCGTTGGCCACATTGGCAATGCCGTCGGCCATGCCGATACCCAGATTGATAACATCATTTGGCCGCAATTCCATGGCAGCACGGCGGGTAATTATTTTTCGAATATTCAGGTCAAGTGCTGGAACCAGGGCCATGGGTGCCTTTGTTTCTCCGCTGTAGGCGGGGTTATACGGCTCAGCATAAGTCTGCCAGTGATTTTCAGGTTTGCTTATAACAACCGCATCCACCAAAATCCCGGGAATTTCAATATCTCTCGGGCTTAAGGTCCCTTGTTTTGCAATGCGCTCAACCTGGACAATGACTTTTCCACCTGAATTTTTAACAGCCATGGCCTGGGCCTGGGATTCCAGTGTCAATGCTTCTCTTTCCATGGAAATATTCCCCAGTTCATCCGCCGTGGTTCCTCTTAATATGGCGATTTGAATGGGAAATGTCTTATAGGATAAGTATTCCTTACCATCAAATTCAATCAGTTCAATCATATCCTCAGTGGTAATGGAATTCACTTTGCCGCCCTGAAGCCTTGGGTCTACAAATGTTCCAAGACCCACGGCAGATATGGTGCGTGGTTTATGGGCGGCAATATCCCTGAACATTTGAGACAGAACGCCCTGGGGGAAATTATAGGCTTGAATTTTATTGTCCAGTGCGAACCGGGAAAGCTTTGGAGACCCGCCAAAATGACCGGCAATTATTTTTCCAACCAGTCCCGGGTGTCCCAGATTGCTGAGACCCGTTGTTTTAAAATCGCCCTGGCCGGCACAATAAACAATGGTCAGGTCTTTGGGTGTTTGATGCTTGACATACTCTTCGCCCAGAGTGATAATAAGGTCTTCCGCAACACAGGAACCGTGAAATCCACTGGTGGTTACAGTATCTCCGTTTTTTATGAGTCCAAGTGCTTCAACCGCCGACATGATTTTGCCGGGTTTATTTTTCTTTTTAAACATACATACCACCATTGACTGACAAAACCTGTCCAGTGATATATGCTGAATTGTCTGATGCCAGAAATGCAACTGCATTAGCAATTTCTAGGGGTTCTCCCATGCGTTTTAAGGGTATCTGTCCGATAAGATAGTTTACTACTTTTTCCGGCACGGTTTGTGTCATGGGAGTTCTGATAAATCCCGGTGCTACTGCATTTACAGTAATATTATATCTTGCCAGCTCTTTGGCCAGAGTCTTGGTGATGGCAATAACGCCGCCTTTGCTTGCAGCATAGTTCACCTGACCGATATTTCCCACCTGGCCGGATGCTGAAGAAATGTTTATGATTTTTCCATATTGCTGATCAGACATCATTTTTGCCGCATACCTGCAGCAAAGGAAGACCCCTTTGAGATTTACGTCCATTACCTGATCCCACTGGTCTTCTTGCATGTCCATCAAAAGAGAATCTTTTGTGATCCCTGCATTGTTCACCAAGATATCGATCCTGCCAAATTCAGATGCAATGGATTCAAACATCTCTTTGACCTGGGTGTCATTGATCACATTGGCATTTGATACAATGGCTTTTTGACCCTTTGATATAATTTCATCGGCTGTTTGTTGTGCATTTTCAATTGAAACATCATTGACAACAATATCAGCCCCCATGTCAGCCAGCAGCAGTGCAATAGATTTGCCGATACCACCACCTGATCCGGTTACAAGCGCTTTTTTTTCTGTAAAATCCATTTTGTATTATCCTTTCAAGTTAGTGTTTGAATGAAAAATTGGCGGTTTTCTTGTTCCTAATACTTATTTGTCAAAATAATTATTGGCATAGTGTATAATAAAATTTTAATTGTTTGTAGTTTTAAATAAAGATAAAAAAAAAGGGAGCTGCTTTTAATACCAAAGCAACCCCCTTTTGTGGAAGAATATCGTTTAAATTTATATCTATTTTGTGTCTGCCCGAAAACCTGGAAACTTTTTTTGCTCAACGCATAAATCGTTAAAATTAGTGGTTCTCGGTTTAGCTTTATTTAGTTTGGAAACATTGAGTCCTCTATATCCACTGCAACACCGCTTATGTTCATTAGTGCATTAAATCTGCCAAGTGTTATTGGAAGTTGAGTATCCACATAAAATTGCAATGATTTGATCATTCCCTCATAAAAGGGTTTGTCTTTCTTTTTGGCTTTCTCAAGTTTTTGGGCTGCAATGGTGGCTCTCCATAACAGCATCCATGCCATTGTTGTATCGCCCGTCGCATCTTGAAAAGGATGGGCATTGGCAAAGGCATTCAATACTTTTTCAGACATGGCTGTCTGACCCATGTGGATAGCAACTTCTGCCAGCTTGTTCATGGCTTCCTCAACTTTGACAGCCTGTTTTTCAAGTATGGGCAAGGCTTTGGCAGCAACAATCGTTTTCTGCATTTCGCCAAACAGATCCATGATGGGTTTGCCCTTATCCAATCCCAGTTTTCTTCCAAGAAGATCCATGGCCTGTATACCGTTTGTCCCCTCATAAATCATTGTAATCCTGCAATCCCTTAAAAGCTGTGCCATGGGGTATTCTTCGATAAATCCATACCCGCCGAATATTTGCATGCCCTGGCTGCAGATCTCAAAAGATCGGTCAGTAACATATCCTTTGGCTATGGGGGTCAAGACTTCGACAAATCCCTGGTATTTGTCTTTTTCTTCCTGGGTTGCTGCGTAACCGGCCATGTCCGCACAATATTGAACAAAATAAAGAAGAGATCTCATGCCTTCGACATTGACTTTCATCATCATCAATTGACGTCTGACATCCGGATGCCTCATGATGGAGACTGATTTGGCATCTGGATTCATGAAATGAAGAATATCTTTGCCCTGAATCCTGTTTTTTGCATAATCAAGGGCGTACATATAAGAGGCGGTGGCACAGGCAAATCCCTGGAACCCCACAAGCCGTCGTGCTTCGTTCATCATCAGGAACATGGCTTTCATGCCCTTGTTTTCTTCACCTAAAAGAGTACCGATACAATGACCCTTTGAGCCCAGAGACAGAGAACAGGTGCTGTTCCCGTGGATGCCGAGTTTATGTTCTAAACCCGTGCAGATTACATCATTGAATTCGCCCAGTGTTCCGTCCGGGTTAACACGGTGTTTGGGAACAAGAAAAAGGGAAATTCCTTTTGTGCCTTCCGGAGCTCCTTCTATTCTTGCAAGAACAGGGTGGATAATATTTTCTGTAAGATCATGGTCACCACCGGAAATAAATATCTTTTCTCCGGTAATGGAAAATGTACCATCATCGTTTCTAACAGCTTTGGTGGTCAGGGCACCCACATCAGATCCTGCGTCGGGTTCGGTTAAAAGCATGGTGCCGGTCCATTTGCCGGTGTACATATTTTTAAGATAGGTTTCTTTTTGTTCCTGGGTGCCGAATTTATCCACCAGGTGTCCAGCTCCTGCCGTAAGGCCGGGGTACATCATAAAGGGAAAGTTTGCGCCATTGAAATATTCCGCGCCGGCAGATGCAATGGTTCTTGGCATCCCCTGGCCCCCCCATTCCGGATCCTCGGTTACGGCAAGCCACTCTCCTTCATTAAATATCTTGTAGAGTCTTTTAAAGGAATCCGGTGTGGTTACCTTACCGTTTTCAAGGGTACAGCCCTGTTCGTCACCCTCTTTATTTGAAGGTAAGAGCTCTTTAACTGCAAAGTTTTTAGCTTCTGAAATAACAAGGTTGATGGTTTTTTTATTAAAGGCAGCAAAATTTTCATGAAGTTGGGAAAGGTTTTCTGCCTCAAGCTGCTCATGGATTACAAATTCAATATCCCTTCGATCGGAAATAACTTGTGTCATTTTTAAATATCCTCCTGGTATTGATGTTACAAAAAATAAATAATTTTATATTTTTAATTGTCTGATAATGAATTGATACTCATTGGGATATTGTAAATAATATTTTTTATGCAACAAGCGATAATCTTATGTTTGATCGTTGTTTTGAATAATAAAAATAGAAAGTTATAAAAAATATTTAATACCATACGTCTAAAAGTATCCCGTCCTTATCCTATTTAATAAAAATGAATTATCATTCATTACATGAAATTTTTAAGGTGTCAATGATTATTTTACAAACATGATTATTTTACAAATTTAGAATAATTTTATATGCTTTTAATATGAAAAAAATACTAATCAGTGCCTGCCTTGCAGGTGACCGGGTAAGATATGATGACAAAAGAGTACCTTTTAAGGATGATTTATTGCAGAAATGGACTATGAAAGGGTTGCTTGTGAAAGTTTGCCCTGAAGTTTCAGGGGGATTAAAAATCCCGAGACCTATGGCTCAGATTGTGAATGGGAATGGTTTGGATGTGTTAAAAGGCACAGCTAAAGTAATAGATATCAACGGCCTGGATGTAACACCTTTATTTATAAAAGGTGCTGAATATGCACTCAGTCTTGCAAAAAAATATGATATTCAGATAGCCATACTAAAGGAAAAAAGCCCTTCCTGTGGCGTGCATCATATTTACGAGGACTTAAATGTCGTACCAGGCTCCGGCGTTACCACGGCTTTTTTAAAACAAAATGGAATAAAGATCTTTTCGGAAAATGAGTTAAATCAGGTAAGGCAAGAATATGGATAAAAATCATAGATTTATCCATTTACCAGAGCAGTTTTAGGTGATATAGAATTAACTTCACCCTTTTAATGGAGACTTCTATGGGAGTATCAAGAAGAGATTTTCTTAAGATCGGAGGAGCCTCAGTTGTCGCAGGTACGATTGTCGATATGTCGCCCGATGAGGCCGTCGCTAATCAGCGCGAAAATCGCTTAAAGGGCGCAGATATCACATTGAGCATTTGTCCTTACTGCGCAGTGGGTTGTGGTATGCTTGTCTATTCCAGAGACGGCAAAGTGATCAGTATCGAGGGAGACCCGGACCATCCTATTAATAAAGGTAATTTGTGCTCAAAAGGTGCTTCCCTTTTGCAAATGGCCGACAATCCCACACGAGTGTTAAAGCCAATGTATAGAGCTTCCGGCGCCAGGGAGTGGGAAGAGGTTGAATGGGACTGGGCCATTAAGGAAATTGCTAAAAAAATAAAGAAAACCCGGGATAAAAGTTTTGTTGTCAGAAATATAAAAGGTCAGGAAGTCAACCGCTGCGATGCAATTGCCAGTGTGGGCTCGGCCGCCCTTGACAACGAGGAGTGTTATATTTACCAGAAGTGGTTGCGGTCTCTCGGCCTGATCTACATAGAACACCAGGCCCGAATCTGACATTCCGCAACAGTTGCGGCTCTGGCAGAGTCGTTCGGTCGCGGTGCAATGACAAATCACTGGATAGATATCAAAAACTCCGATGTTATCCTTATCATGGGCAGTAATGCTGCTGAAAATCATCCCATTTCTTTTCGCTATGTTACCCAGGCTCAAAAGAAAGGGGCAACTCTCATCAGTGTTGACCCCCGTTTTACCAGGACCTCATCCAAGGCGGATATTTATGCACCATTACGTTCCGGTTCGGATATTCCATTTATCGGCGGCCTGATCAACTACATCCTTAAAAACAAACTGTACCATGAAGACTATGTCCGGCTTTACACCAATGGCCCGTTTATTTTAAACGACACATTCCAGATGCCCGGAGAACTTGGCGGAATCTTCTCCGGGTTTGATCCGGATAAAAAAAAGTATGACAAAAAAAAATGGGCCTTTGAAATTGATACCGATGGTATCGTGGTAAAAGATGAAAAAATGAATGATCCCCGTTCTGTTTTACAGCTTCTCAAAAAGCATTATGAACGCTACGATCTTGATACTGTGTCAAATATTACGGGGACGCAAAAAGAGCTGTTAAAAAAAATATACGAAACCTATGCTGCCACGGGTACAGCCGACAAAGTGGCTACCATCATGTATGCCATGGGCTGGACCCAGCATACCGTAGGTACCCAGAACATCAGAGCCATGGCGATTGTGCAGTTGCTTTTGGGGAATATCGGCCGTGCCGGTGGCGGGGTTAATGCCCTAAGGGGTGAGAGCAATGTCCAGGGTTCCACTGACCATTGCCTTTTGTTCCATATTCTGCCCGGCTACCTGAAAACTCCCAGGGCTTCTTTGCCGACCTTAAAGGCATATAACGATCAGTACACCCCTAAAACAAAAGAATCGAACTCTGCCAACTGGTGGGGGAACTACCCTAAGTATTCCACCAGCCTTCTGACCGCGCACTATGGTCAAAACGCCACAAAGGAAAATGATTTTGGCTATGCATGGCTTCCCAAACTTGATGACGACCAGAATGCCAGCTGGTTGATGATCTTCCACGAGATGCTTAAGGGTAAATTCAATGGTTTCTTTGCCTGGGGCCAGAACCCGGCATGTTCCGGGGCCAATGCCAATAAAACAAGGAAGGCCCTTTCCAGGCTTGACTGGATGGTCAACGTTAATCTTTTTGACAATGAAACAGGTTCGTTCTGGAAGGGTCCGGATATGAATCCTGAAGAGATCAAAACAGAAGTTTTTTTTCTGCCCTGCGCTGCCTCCTTTGAAAAAGAGGGTTCCATTACCAATTCCGGCCGCTGGGGTCAATGGCGATATAAAGCGGTTGAACCTTTAGGGGAATCCAGACCGGATGCCCAGATCATCAGCGACCTTTTCTTTGAGGTCAAACAACTATATGAAAATGAAAAAGGCGTCTTTCCTGATCCTGTTACAAAACTTGCCTGGGATTACGGAAAAAAGGATGCCGATGGCAGAATCATCCATGTGGATACCCATGCCATTGCCAAGGAGATCAATGGGTATTTCCTTAAAGATACCCAAGTAAAAGGAAAATTCTTTAAAAAAGGCACCCTGGTGCCAAGCTTTGCATATTTGGGCGACGACGGCTCCACTGCCTCTGGTAACTGGCTCTATTGCAACTCATATACCGAAAAGGGCAATATGATGGCCAGGCGATCCAAAAAAGATTCATCCGGCATTGGTCTCTATCCTGAATGGTCCTGGTGCTGGCCCGTAAACCGGAGGATCATCTATAATCGTGCCTCCGTGGATGAGTTCGGCAAGCCCTGGGACCCCAAACGAGCCGTTATTAAATGGAACGGTAAAAAATGGGTTGGAGATGTGCCGGACGGTGGCTGGCCGCCCTTAAAAAAACCGGATGGTTCTGACAATCCTAAAACTAGAAAGGCCTTTATTATGAAGCCATCGGGTGTGGCCCATATATTTGGCCCGGGCCGGGCAGACGGGCCCTTTCCCGAACATTATGAACCATTGGAATCTCCAGTTAAAAATAATCCGCTCAATAAGAATCACAGGGTTAACCCAGTTGTGAAGATGTTCCATGAGGATCCGGATTCAACAGATGATAAATTTGCCTCCTGTGATCCGCGCTACCCTTTTGTGGCAACCACCTATCGTGTTGCTGAACACTGGCAGACAGGTGTCATGACTCGACACACCCCGTGGCTTCAGGAGATGATGCCCCAGATCTTTGTTGAAATGAGTAAGGAAATGGCCGCCCAAAAAGGTATCAACAATGCAGATGTCGTACGGGTCTCATCAGCCCGGGGCGGTATCTGGGCCATTGCAGTTGTTACCATTCGTTTTCAGCCGTTTACGATTATGGGAAATGTGGTTCACCAGGTCGGCCTGCCCTGGTGCTTTGGCTGGCAATACCCCGAAGACGGGAGCGGCGGGGACAGCGCCAATATCCTTACCCCGTCCATTGGCGATGCAAATACCATGATACCTGAAACCAAGGCGTTCATGGTTAATGTTGAAAAGACTTAGGAGGGTGACATGGAAAAAAGTGTGTTGGTAGATTTGACCCTTTGCATTGGCTGCCGTGGCTGCCAGGTCGCCTGTAAGGAATGGAATGAAAGAAAGGCTTCAATAACATCCTTTAAAGGTGATTTCACCAATCCCGTAAAATTAAGTTCTGAATGTTATACTAATATCCGTTTTGTAGAAACAATAAAACAGACCCGGCCGGTCTGGAGCTTTGTTAAAAATCAGTGCCTGCACTGCAAAATCCCGGCATGCGTATCAGCCTGCCCCGTAGGGGCTTTGACCAAGTCGGACCTGGGTCCTGTACTGTATAGTTTTGATAAGTGTATCGGATGTCGATACTGCATGCTTGCATGCCCCTTTGACATACCCAAATATGAATGGGAGTCCACTCAGCCATGGATGCAAAAATGCAGTTTTTGTTCCGAGTTGATTAAAGAAGATATGCTGCCTGTCTGCATTAAAACCTGTCCGACAGGAACCCTTTACTTTGATGATTATGACAAGATTGTTGCCAAGGCAAAAAAAAGAATCAAGGACAATCCCCAAAAATATGTGAATCATATCTATGGTCTGACCGAAGCAGGCGGCACAAACTGGATATATCTGTCAGATGTTTCTTTTAAACAACTTGGATTTAAGGAGAATATTCCAACTATTCCCTTGCCTGATGTGACCTGGCCATTCCTTTCCGCTATCCCCGGTAAAATAACCGGTATAGCAGTATTGCTTTCTGCCATAGCTTATTTCAGAACCCGTGGAATTCGGGAGGAGGACAGCCAATGAGTAAACAAAGGAAACGCATATCAATGATGCCAGGGGGCGGATTGTTGGCCTTTTTGTTCATGCTCGCTCTGGTTATTGCCGGTTTTTATCGTTTTACAAAAGGTTTAGGGGGTGTAAGCAACTTAAATGATGATATCCCATGGGGTTTGTGGATCGGCGTTGATGTCCTGGCTGGAGTTGCCCTGGCATCCGGTGGTTTTACCATTGCAGGTGCGGTTTATATTTTTAACTTAAAAAAATACAAACCCATTACCAGGGCAGCAGTACTCACCGCATTTATTGGTTATATAATGGTCTCTGTCAGCATTTTTTTTGATATTGGTAAACCGCAAACCATATGGCACCCTCTGGTTCTATGGAATAACCAGTCTATTATGTTCGAGGTTGTGTGGTGTGTCGTCATCTACACGGCTGTGCTTGCCCTGGAATTTGCAGGCCCCTTTCTTGAAAAAGTGGGTGCCAGAGGACTGGGCCAAATTATGACAAGCAAAAAGGTATTGATTCCTCTGGCAATTGCAGCCGTAATACTGTCTTTTCTGCATCAGTCATCCATGGGCGCATTGTTTCTTTTTATGTCATCCAAACTGAACCATCTGTGGTGGACCACCATGTTACCCTATAATTTTTTTATCTCTGCCGTTGCAGCAGGTCTTGCAATGGTGAGTTTTGAATATGCGGTTTCATCAGCGGTTTTCCATCATCCATGTGATATGGGTATCCTTCGTGGTCTTGGCAAGGGGACTGCTATCGTCCTGCTTGCTTATTTTATTTTGCGCATTGGAGACTTGATTGTCAAAGATAACCTTGGTCTTATGTTTGCTACCGGTCCTGCTAATATACTTTTTATGATTGAGATGGTTGCCTTAACTTTTTTGCCAATGATTCTGCTATTCAAAAATGCCGATTCTGCAATTCATATTCGCAGCCTGCTCTTTCCTCAGAGTTTAGTCCTCCTGGGTGTGATCATGAACCGGCTCAATATTCTTTTTCTTGCCCAATACCGTCCCGGAGCATCCTACAGCCCATCTTTTATCGAATGGGTTATTACTATAGGGCTTATTGCAACTATTGTTTTTGTGTATCGGTTTAGTGTAATTAAGCTGCCGATCTCTTATCCTGTTAAGATTGAAAACCAGCCATAGAAAAACGTTTAACCGCAACAAGGGTTTTAAGAAATACAATTTGTTAGTTCACCTAAAAATAATATGTAAATTGCAAGTAGGCATTTGGAGCGGTAAAAATTGGGGTTGAAAAGATTGTCGATCATGTAGCAAACTTAATTCTTGGGATCTATAAAAAACAGACCTGAAGGCTGAAAGGATTATTTTATTTACACCCTGAAAATTACGTCGATAGGCTACTCTATTATTTTAACTGTTGCTTTGTTTTGTATTTTTAAATGTGATTCCTGTGTATCGAAACTTTGAAGTTTATTTTTTAATGGTAACTTCTTTTTTTGAAATGAATATAATTGTATTCCTGTTTTTAGGCCTTTGGGCTCGGTACCTTTTTTAAATGCCAAAACAATCCCTTTATCATACCACCCTTCCCCCAAATAGTTTCCATCAGGTGTGACGCTTCCAAAACTGATATCTGTAGGAATTTTAAATTCCTGCATCCCGTAGCGATTCTTTACTGCCTTATGATAGTCCAACCAAATGGGGGTGGCTGCCTTGGCACCGGTTCCTTGCCTCCCCATGGAACTACCGTCATCAAAGCCTACAAAAACACCTGTTAAAAGATAAGGAGTAAACCCCATAAACCAGGCATCTCGCATGTTGTTACTGGTGCCGGTTTTTCCGGCCACGGGATGGTTAAGTGCTTTTGCGCGCCAGCCGGTTCCGCTTTCAACACTTTGTTTCAGCAAATGGGTTATGATATAAGCGTTTTGGGGAGACATGGCCTGTTCAACCCGGGGAGTATTGTGGAATATCAATTTAAAATCCCGGTCATAAACTGACAAAACCAATCTGGGCTCGATTTGGGTACCGCCCCTGGGAAAAGTTGAATAGGCCTGGATTAATTCCAACAGGCTTGTTTCACCAGCCCCCAAGCTTACCGATGGGACATGGGGTAGACCAGATTTTATCCCCATCCGGCGTGCCTGTTGAATAATTTTTGAAATACCAACCTGATGGGCTACTCGGGCAGTCACCACATTTATGGATTGGGTCATGGCAGTTCGTAATAGAGTAAGACCATGGTATTTCCCAGAGAAATTTTTAGGCTGCCATAATTTTTCAGATGCTGGAAGAGGTATGGAAAAAGGTTCATCCATGACCATGGAAGCAGCAGTGTAACCTTGCGTCAAAGCCGTTGCAAAAACTACAGGCTTAAAGAGTGATCCTGATTGGCGCCTGGCCTGAGTGGCGCGATTAAATTGACTGTATTCATAATCGTAGCCCCCAACCAAGGCTTTTACCTCCCCAGTTTGAGGATCAATGGAAAGAAGAGCCCCCTGTATCTTGGGCCGGGGAGCCAATTGAAGCATGAGTCCTGACGGAGATACTTCCAGGATCTTTGTATAAACAACATCTCCGGGCATCAGCAAACCCATAAAACCTGGCTTTGTTTCAGCTTTATCGTTGGAGGGAAGGGGATATGCGGGGTTGCGGCGCCATATGCCGGTAATCTGGTTAATGGTACCATTATATTTACCTACCTTTACCTTGGCTTCTAGTTTATCGCATTCAACGACCAAAGCCTTTACCCATTCATGATTTTGAAAATGTTTAATTGATGATTTTTTTTTAGCCTGGGTTGCAATAAACTGGTCAATTCCTACAGGGTTTACCCGGCTCAACGGGAGGGTGTTCTCCCCGTCCAGAGTTAATTGTTCCAATCCTCCGGAAAGCGCTTTTTGAGCTGCCTTTTGGTAGTCGTTATCAAAAGTTGTATAGATATGGAGGCCGCCTTCATAAAGCGCTTCCAAACCATAATACGGTAAAAAAATACCTCTATCATTCATTTTTTCGCGGCTCAAATTATTCAATAACCAGCGTCGAACTTCGGCCAGATAATACGGTCCCAATTTCCAGGAAGGGTCTTGCATGCGTTGATAATTCAAAGGAGCGACCAACGCCTTTTGGTATTGGGCCACAGTGATAAAATTTTCAGCCAACATACGATCCAGTACGTAGTGTTGCCGTATTTTAGCTTTATTTGGTGCAAGGTAGGGATTTAATTGGGAGGGTGCCTTAGGCAGCCCGGCTAATAATGCTGCTTCTGCTAATGAAAGAAAATGGGCATGCTTATTAAAATATGTTCGGGCCGCTACTTCTACACCATAAGCTCCGGCACCAAAATAAATTTCATTGAGATAGATGGTTAAAATCTGTTCTTTGGTAAGGTATTTTTCCAGATGATAAGCCAAAACCGCCTCTTTAAATTTTCGCTTATAATTTTTATTATTTGTGAGCAACAGCCCTCTTATCACCTGTTGTGTGATGGTGGAACCACCCTGGCTCCATGTACCGGTTTTAACGTTGTTTAAAAACGCTCTGAAAACGGAATGGGGATCTACACCGTCGTGCGTATAAAAACCACTATCTTCAGCAGCGATAAATGCCTGTTTTAAATAATTTGGCAGTGTTTCAAGGGTTACTAATAAACGATTTTGGCGATAAAAATAAGCCAATACACTACCGTCTTTTGCATAGATGGTTGTTGTCAGAGGTGGCCGATAATCAGCAAGTTTCTTTAAAAAAAAATGCGAGTAAGGAGAGTTTGGCCTATGCTGCTCACCTGCATGTAGTAACACGTGTGGTATTATAAATAGGCTACAGACACAAATACAAATGATGAAAGCTCGTTTATGCATTTGTAAAGCTATAATGTATCATTTCCAGAAGTTCAGATACACGGCGCGCATTAATGATTTGGGAAATACTCACTGGTTGGCGCAGTTGCATTTTAAAAATGAGTTGACCCGGATTATTAAAAAAGTTTTGTAAGACGGCCAGTGATTTTTCCTTATCCTGATTTTTTTGTTTTTTTGTCGTTTCAATAATCTGTTTAATTGCCTCAACCATAAAATTTCTAAATTCATGATTTTTTTCCGAATTACAATCCATGAATTGTTTTAGTATAGCATAATCCTGATATTTTATATCAATAGTTTGGATTAAAAGAGGTTCAAATTGAAAATTTCTTATTTGCCAGGGATAGAAATTATTCAAAACCAGTTTGAGTTGCAAATGTCCCCAATTTTTATCGATTAATTTGAGTTTCTTAATGTTAAGATTGTGCAGAGAAGAATCGTAAAAGGCTTCTATATTCATAAAGGCTTTCATTTTGTAACGATCGAAACAAGAAATTTTATTGGTTATATTTATTATATGATCAGGAATTCCTAGGAAATGAATACCTTCCATGCGAATTTTAGCATTATCGAGCTTTAAAAGTAATCTGAGAGTGTTCGATAAAATGATCTTTTCAATCCCAAACTGATGTCCATTGGAAGCTTTGACTTCGGCATGGTGTAAAACGACATCCAGGCTAAAAAGTCTGATTTGAATATCTTTCCAATAGATATCAACCTCAGGAGAAGCCTTGGCTGCATGAGTTTTAAGAAGCTTATCAATATGTGCTGTTAAATAAAATTCTATGGCCAAAGTAATGCCAAAAGCCAAAAGAACAACCATCAAAGTCAGACATATTTTGATTAAGATTCGACGCATTTTTTTTGCAAATACAAAGTAAAAGATGGATTTCAATTTTGACCACTTTTTTTTTACATAGCATTCCATCCGAAATCAGTCAAATATGATTTCTTGCCAAACCTCTGCAAAAGACAGTAAAATAAATAGTTTTTCGCAACACTATTGAAAATGATGGCTTTAACAAAAGGATATTAGGTGGACAAAATTCAGGCTGAAATAAAAAAACAAGACCGTCAGAACTGGGCAAAAGCCCGGTTGTTTATGGAAACGAACAATTATAAATATCGTAAATATGGCGAAAAGGCCTTGATCAAGTGGTCTCTGTTCGGATTTCTTATCCGGATTTTTGGAAGCTTTTTAAAACTGACCCCTTTTTTTAAGAAAGGTTTTGAAAATGCTCAAAACATAGTGTTAAACAAAGTTGATCTATTTTACGACGATCTCCCCGAGGAGTTTGAAGGATACAAAATTTTACATATGACAGATCTTCATCTTGATTCCCTTCCAAAAATGGATAAAAAAATTTGTGAAAAAATTAACGGTCTTAAAGTGGATTTATGCGTTTTAACAGGAGACTACAGGGAAGGTACAAAAGGTAGTTTTAAAAACATACTTGAGCCTTTACATAAAATAGTTGCAAGCATTCAACCACAGGATGGTATAATGGCTGTTCTTGGTAATCACGATACCTGCGATATGGTTGAACCCTTTGAAAAGGCAGGGATTACAATGCTGGTTAATGAAACGATTGATATTTATCGTGGTGAAAGCCGGATCTCGGTAACAGGGCTGGATGATCCCTATTATTATTATACTGATCAATCTTTACGTGCCTTAAAAGAATCTCCTGAAGGATTTAAAATTGTTCTGGTTCATGCCCCATCCATGTTTGATTTAGCTTCGAATAATGGTTATAGTCTTTATCTCACCGGTCATACCCACGGTGGGCAGATCTGTCTACCAGGTGGAATCCCAGTGGTCCTGCATCTTCGCCATGGAAGAAAATATTATAGGGGAGTATGGCAGTATGCAAAAATGACAGGCTACACGGGTCAGGGAGTAGGTGTTGTGGGAATTCCAGTTAGATTCAATACGCAAAGCGAAATAACAGTGTTACGCTTGCATAGGAAAAAAGAAAAAGGTTAAAGAAAAAAAACAAAGGGAAAGGTCAATGTTAGGCCTCCTTTTTTTATTTCATTGCAATCTTGGCACAATAGTGTATGATGCAATTTAATACATTAAGTAGAATCAAATTTTCCTTCAAGGTTGTTTTCCCAAACAGTGTTCGTTACCATCGAAGTTTCTGCTGATTCAATAAACAGGAGAAACAATAATGATACCCTATAACACAAACCCAAATTATGTCTCGACAGAGATTAGCCCGGACCATGTTCTGGCGATTTCCCATAACGCCCTTAATATAACCAGCCCAAGCCCCTTACCATAAAACCAAATAAAAGAATAAGAGCGGATCTGAATGAATCCGCAGATCTATAAACCAGGAAAACGTCCTGGTAGATCATTACGTAATATATAGGAGTATTAATGAGTTTTAAAAATTTTAAGTTTGACCCGAAAGTGAATGCAGGCATTGTTGCCTGCGGCTATACAAGCCCCACCCCGATCCAGAAAGAAGCTATTCCACGGATACTTGAAGGCCGGGATATCCTTGGTCTGGCCCAGACCGGGACGGGTAAGACTGCAGCTTTTGTCCTGCCACTTCTCCAGCGGCTGCTGGATGGTCCCCGTAAAAAAGTGCGGGCCTTGATCGTAGCTCCCACCAGGGAGTTGGCCGAACAGATCCATGCCGATATAAGCAAAATGGCAAAAGGAACCGGTCTGCGCAGTCTTTCCATTTATGGCGGAGTAGGTAAGTATCCCCAGGTCAAAGCGATCCGCAATGGTGTGGAAATTATTGTTGCCTGCCCCGGCCGTCTGCTGGACATTCTTAATGACAGGGCCTTTTCCCTTAGCGCTGTTGAGGCGCTTGTTCTTGATGAGGCAGATCACATGTTTGACAAGGGATTTCTCCCGGATATCCGCAGGATCATAAAGCAGTTGCCCATAAAACGTCAAACCATGGTTTTTTCCGCCACCATGCCCAGGGAAATCCGTCACCTAGCGGAAAACATATTAAAAAACCCGGCAACTGTGCAGATCAACCATACCCAGCCTATCCTTGCAATTTCCCATGTTCTGTTTCAGGTTGCAAAAGAGCGGAAGACTTCTTTACTCAAGACTATCATCCAGGAAGAGGAAATGAAAAGTACCCTGGTTTTTACTCGTACCAAACACAAGGCGAAAAGCCTGGCCCTGGTGCTGCAAAAGGCAGGCTTCAGCGCAGCTTCAATTCAGGGCAATCTCTCCCAACAAAAACGGCAGCAGGCTCTGAACGGCTTTAAGGATGGCACCTTCAAAATTCTGGTGGCAACAGATATTGCAGCCCGGGGGATTGATGTAAAGGGGATTTCCCATGTCATCAACTATGATGTGCCGGATACGGCTGAAACATATACCCACCGCACCGGGCGTACTGGCCGGGCAGAACAAACGGGTCAGGCATTCATTTTTGCAGGCCGGGAAGACAACAAGATAATATCTCTTATTGAGCGGAACCTGGGCAAAAAGATGCGCCGTCAGGCAACTCCTGGTTTTGCCTATGAACCAAAAGCGATTGTGGTTGAAGAAAAGAAAAAATATTTTCCTCGGCAGATGCCTGGAAGAAAGAAACCGGCTGCAGCCGGGCGGGGTAGAAACCAGTACAGCGGTTTTTTTGCCTCGACTTCTAAAAGAAGCAGGACAGCTCGTCCATAAGGATTTTGTCTGGATACCCAGACTTTAAGTCGCCGGATCAAATGATGCTTCGGCTATATAACAAACTTGGTTCCCCTAAGGGATCCATCATTAATGAGGATTTAGCCTTGTATAAACCAAATTATTCGTTTGAAAAGCGCCAGAAAGAATTGGCAAAGAAAAAGAAAAAAGAAGAAAAGAAGCAACGTAAACTGGACAAACAAAAAAAATCTGTCGAAGAAAATGAGGACACACCTGTTCCCGAAGATTAACCAGTTTAAATATTTTCTTTTTTGATTTTGCCAACAGGGTCGGGATTATTCCCTGCAAAAAAATTGGTGACAAATATCCGGGCTTTTGTTTTTTCTATGTGTTGGAGACAACAAAATACCAGTTGTACATTATTGCCGCGTTTGCACAATTTTTGGAATTGCAAAATCTTTCGATAAATATTCTATTTGGTATAAATGCCAATCCTGGCATTTATACCAAATAGTCGGATATAGCAAAAATTCAATATTAATTCCTAAACCATCGTAATCTTAATTTTCGGTATACCATAAATCATATGCTTGTTGCATAAGCGCCATATCAGTTGTGTCTGTAGGATTTCTAAGCAACAAGGGTTTCTATTTTATCGCAATATTGACAAGTCCTCCTCTGCTTAGTAATACTATTTTGAAATCCCTTTATCTTTATTTAGGAAATTTAATGGAAGACGAGATTCAATATAAGAGCAGGACAAAGTATAAAAAAGAGGCTGAAGACCTTCAAAGGCTTGGATTAGAACTCATTAAATTGTCTGTCTCACAATTGGAGCGCATTGAAATTCCGGAAAATCTGAGGACTGCCCTTATAGAGGGCAAAACAATTACATCCAACATTGCAGGCCGACGGCACCGGCAGTTCATTGGTGCCTTGATGAGGGATGTGAAGCCTGAACCCATTCGTCTGGCGTTACTACAAGCAAAAGATGATATTCCAGTTGAATTAGAAGCTGCGAAACAGACCCGGATGTGGATAGACAGGTTGTTGACCGGTGATTTGGCTGAGATGGAAACCTTGTTGTGTGAATTTCCCGGGCTTGAGCGCCAGAGGCTGAGGCAGTTGGTGAGAAATATCAAAAAAGAAAAATCAGGAGCTAAGACTTTCAAATCCAGGAGAGCCCTTGAACAGGTCATCATGTCGGAAATGAGTTCAAAATAATCCGTTGCAAATAATTTAAAATTTAATACTCTATCGATTATATAATTGAATTTTATCTATCTGTAGCTGTCTACGTGTAGAGCGCTATTTGAAATTTTTGACAATTTTCTTAATTTGTTAAATATTATGCTATTCATAACTTAACAATTTTTTTCCCCGATCTTGGCTTCGGACAGCCCTTTATTTTGTTATCTGGTGTAGGTAATGTCAATGATGCAGTTCTTGCAGGAAAAAGATTGAATGAAAATATATTGGCATTACAGTGAGTTAGATCAAACAGTTACTGTTTTAGGCGTTTAGAGCATCTTTTAGAAAAGACAGTAAAATGTGGTTTAACTCCGTCTCCAGTTTTTTGGGGGAGGATCACTATCAAGTCAAGTATCATTCAGGACACCTGATAAAGAGGCTTTCAGATTTTCCCTGAAGGTCTTTTTTCGTTTTTTTTGATGAATTTATCATTCAATATATGACTAATAGGGATCCGCTTTACAACCGTTCGCATCGCCTTGATTATTTCTGCACGCCCACGGTTCACCAAATGTCAACAACCATCGTTTAAGACCTTTCAGTCTTGGTCGGTTTTGCTCGTAATGAGCGTAACATTCATTATAGCACCTGGGAGCAGATTGAGATAAAGTACCTTTACTAGTTATCCCCCCGCCATAATTTGTTACGGCGCCTTTTCTATAACGCCATGATGCAGTAGGTTTGCATTTCCCCCAACTATACGTGCCTTTAACGCCTATGCTAGCTGTATACAAATTATGTTGCATTGACTCTTGATTATTACCTAAATCAAAAACACATTTGCAATAATAATCCTCTTCATAATCGCACTCGCCACCAAACATATACCAATCAGCATACCCATCTGGCACTATAAGTAAAACAATTCCAATAATCCCTAATACCGCAATATTTACCTTTGCAACCATATCCCCTCCATTTGTTTGTTGATTTGAATTCTTGCCAATATTTTTTCCCAAATGTATTTTTATTTAGAATGATAATTATGCAAGTGTCAATGGGAAATAATTTTTGATTGGATATTCTAAAATGCTGGGGATTGCGTTATGCTGCTATTTACACAGGGGACCATTGGAACCTATCCCGGTGCTTGATTGCCAGGATCTACCTCATACCAATTGCTATTATTATCAAACCTAAAATTATAATTGGAAAGTTCATTTTGTTTTCCTATAACCATTGATTATCAGGGCAAATTTATATTTTATTGTTTTTAAATCCTTTTCGGTGGAAAATTATAAAAAAAAGGTATGAAGTGCAAGAAAAATAAAATTATTTTAAACTTTAGTTAAGTACTTAAAATGTAATCTCTGCGGGATAATTCTTTACATTTGTAGGCCTCATTGATATTCAAAATTTAATCCGGTTTACCCGATGTTTCAAAAACTTATAACCTTGCTGTTCCAATTCTGTGTGGCTGCGGGAAACCAGTATTAGCATTCATTGAGGAGACTTCAATTATGATAGATAAAACAATGACACGAAGACAGTTTAATAAATTTTTGACGGCAGGTGTGATGGTTTCTGCTGAGGGCTTACTGAATAGTAGCCTGGTGGCAACGAGTTTTGCAAAAACCAGTGATATACCTGCTCTTGGAAGTTACTCAGCAACAAGTTTAATCAAGGCTATCAAAAATAAAAAAATGAGTGCAACTGAATTGTTGAAGTATTTCATAGATAGACATAAGCGCTTAGATCCAATAATAAATGCTGTTGTTACAACAGATTTTGAAGGTGCTTTAAAACGAGCTCAAAAAGCTGATG
>Ga0233430_1001930_pt1 | contig 25936 bp, 19 predicted proteins | sample SI_118_April2016_2_FD_179883 | JGI IMG/M metagenome (GOLD analysis project Ga0233430, IMG submission 179883) | Seawater microbial communities from Saanich Inlet, British Columbia, Canada - SI_118_April2016_150_MG | ecosystem: Environmental > Aquatic > Marine > Inlet | place: Canada: British... | reverse complement strand
CGGAACGTCAGAAACTACCTGAACAATCGTTTCCGGTCTCATCAGAATCCACGGCGTCAAACCGTCGCACCGTCGACGCGATGATGAAATCCTCCGACGATGGCGATCTGCCACACCTGTTCGCCGACTCTCTAGGCACTACCAAACCGAAAGCCGTTAGCGAGTACGGTGACTTCATGGGCCAGTTGCGCGAGCGCGACCCCGACCGTGCCGCGCGTTTCGAAAAAGCGGTGATGGACAAACTGCCCGAGGCGTCCCGCGCCCGGCTGGCGCAGATGACAGGCTCGGTGGATAATATTCCCAAGCCCGCCGGCGACCTGACTGGCAGCAGCAAGAACGACACTATAAACAATCCAAAAGAAAAGGCTTCTGGCGGCTCGAACATTGGCACCGATGGCGTGTTTGAACGTTTTAGGGAACGACTCGCCCCTCGTGAAGGCGGCTATGCTGAACGTCCTGAATCGGCTGATCCAGGAGGCCCCACCCAGAAGGGAATGTCCCAAAAGTTTTTGAATACACTTCGTGCGAAATCCGATTGGCAACATCTTCCGGCGAACTCAAAAGACCTTTCCGACGAGCAGATAAACAATGTCTATCGCAAAGAATTCTTCGATAAACCGCAGATCAACAAACTCCATGCCGTACCGGGTCTCAAGGAGGCCGCGCAAAAATTGGCCGAGCAGGTATTCGATGCCGGGGTGCTGCACGGGCCAGAAGACGCCGGGAAGTGGTTGCAGCAGTCTCTGGATAAGGAACTGGGTGTCGACTCGCGAACGAGCGCACCTGACGGGTCGAAGATCTACGACGGAATTATCGGCACAAAAACCCGCAAAGCGCTCTCACAAGCCGTCCGGCAAGGTAAAATTTCTGCTGTTAATAACGGTATTGTCGACCGGCGAAAGGCTTATATGCAGACCAGATCAAGCTTTTCGGCAAATAAAGGCTGGATTCCAAGGGCGGAATCCTTCCGGATGAAGCAAGGAAAATAATTAAGATTATTAGCGAATGGTGAGGAGATGACTCCTCACCATTTGTATTTCTTTCTTTGATTCACGACATCAGTGAGAATTCTTTCGTACAGTTTTGCGAGACTCCAGTTGTGGTAAATCGTGTTTTCTGTCCCACATGATAGGCCACACGCCTCGACATCGTTGTAAAGAGACCAGTAGAAACTGCCGTAAGCATCCTTGATTTTTACCATTTTCTTTGTGATTTCTTCTTTTGAAAGCATTGAATCATCAATCACAACACTAGCGTTCTTGGCAATCTCATCTGACAAACATAATGCTGTTTTCAAATTTCCCGCACGCATATCAGCGTTGCTTATGCTTGATCGTAATTCTAGTGATATGGCCCAACAGGCGTCGATCAGTGTCTGGGCGTTGGGGATGGGTTCGCTCGGGTGCGGTTTCTTGCCTCCCCCTGCGATGGCCAGCGCGGGTGATAAAATCACTGTTGTAATCAGCAAGATAATCCAAAACCAATGCTTCATTAAAGAACCCAACACACTTCCAAAAGTTGTCCGAACATCATGTTAGAGCTGGAGTTATGGAGACGCAACCTGAACGCCTTGACGCACGCACCGTCGAAAGCATGATGAAATCCACGTCGGACGGTGATCTGCCGCACCTGTTCGCGAGCGTGTTGGGCGGCGCGAGGTTTACTGCCCCGCCAGCGTCATGCCGTCGATGCGGACCGTCGGGGCATCGGTGCCATAGCGGAAGGTCAGGTCGTCGGCGGCGGTCATGTTGGCGAACATGTCGTTTAAGTTGCTGGCGATGGTCACTTCGCTGACCGGATAGGCGATAACGCCGTCTTCAATCCAGAAGCCACCGGCACCGCGCGAATAATCGCCGGTAATGCCGTTAACGCCGAAACCAATCAGTTCGGTGACATAGAGCCCCTGTTTGATATCGGCCATCAGTTCATCGGGCGTCATGGACCCTGCTTCAAGGTACAGGTTGCTGGTCGAGGGCGATGGTGGCGACGAGGTGCCGCGCGACGCATGGCCGGTAGTCTCGAGCCCCAGTTGCCGAGCCGATGCGAGGTCCAGGAACCATGTGTTGAGGCGTCCGTCGGCGACGATTTCCATACGTTTGGTTGCGATTCCCTCGCCATCGAAGGGGCGCGAGCCGAAACCGCGTTTGCGTAACGGGTCGTCAATAATGTTGATGCCAGAACTGAAAACCTGTTCGCCCATTTTGTCTTTCAGGAACGAGGTACCACGCGCAATGGAAGCGCCATTGATGGCGCTGGCAAGATGGCCAATCAGGCCTTTCGAGACTCGCGGGTCGTAAACGACGGGCACCTGGGTTGTTTCGACCTTGCGCGGCCCCAAACGTCGGACGGCTTTCTCGCCAGCGCTGGTGCCGATTTTTTCCGGCTCGTCCAGGTCTTCGGCGAAGACGCTGGATGTATAGTCGTAATCGCGTTCCATCTCGGTGCCTTCACCCGCCAAAACCGAGACGCTGAGGGAATGATAGGAATTGGCGTAGGCCTGTGCGAAACCGTTGCTGGCCACCATCGCTACCGTGCCCATGCCCCAGTCGGCATCGGCGCCTTCGGAATTGCTGACGCCGGGGATGGCCATTGCCGCTTCCTCGGCACGCGCCGCCAGCCCTTTCAGGTGCTCGGCCGTCGGCTCGAAACTGTCGAAGGGTTCGATGTCGGGGAATTCGGTCGCCAGTTGGTCGGGCTCGGCGAGACCGCAATAGGGGTCTTCGGGAACGGCGCGGGCCATGGCGACGGCACGCGCGCATAATTGGTCAAGTGTATCGGGTGTTGCGTCCGAGGTCGAGACGATGGCCTGTTGTTGGCCGATAAAAACGCGCAAACCCACGTCTTGCGATTCCGAGCGTTCCAGATGTTCCGGATTGCCGAGGCGTTGTGACAGGGACAGCGAGGCGCTGGAGACATAGACCGCATCGGCGGCTTCGGCACCGGCTTTTTTGGCGCGTGCCAACAGGTCGTCGAGCAGGTTCAGGGCCGTGGTTTGTTCACTTTTCATGTTAGGAAAATGGGGCCTCAGCACTCATCTTGCAAGCGTGCTCTGCATTGTAGAATCCACTGGCTGGTCAGTTTTTCCTGAACCGCGTTCTGACGCAGGCGCTGGCTCAGGGACGGGAAGACCACATCGTCGAGAGTCTGGTCCTGATTGAAACACGAGAAGATGATGGTTTCCTCGCCGGTTTCCGGGTTCTTGTGCAGTTGTAGGCATTGCGCACAGATTTCCTTCATCATGCACTGCATCGGCGAATTGATGGAGCCGATGGCGACATGTCCGGGTTTCAGGTGTTCTTCGAGACTGCCGTGACGGGCATCGTTGACGGCCTTCATCATCATGTCCGAACCGATGACGATGACCCGGTCGGCGTCCTTCATGGGAATCGGCGTGTCTCCCAGATCGCCGTTGGCATAGGCCTGCATCGCTTCGACCACATTGCCAACGAAGGCCTTGTCGCCATCGCGTCCGACCTCGAAGGCGGGGGCTTCATCGCAGCACCAGACGACGGTGTCGGCCGCAGCCTCGATGTTTTCGGTGTGATAACGGTCGGATGTTTTGTAGGCGGCGAAGTAAAGCACTTTCGAGCCCGCTTTTCGCATCGCCTGACCGATGGAAAACAGCACCGCATTGCCAAGGCCGCCGCCAACAAGCAGCACCGTTTCATCGGATGGAATTTCCGTCGGCGTGCCGGTCGGCCCCATCAGGATGACGTGTTCGTCCTTTTCCAGAAGCGAGCACAGCGAGGACGAGCCGCCCATTTCCATGACGATGGTGGCGACCAGCCCTTTTTCCTTGTCGACCCAGGCACCGGTCAGGGCCTGACCCTCCATGCCCAGCGACGTGGCGCGGCAACGCTTGGCGTTAACCTCGAAATTCTGCATGCGAAAGAACTGTCCGGGCTGGAAGGTCTGGGCGGCCAACGGCGCATGCAAGATGACTTCGACGACGTTCTCGGTAAGGCGGATAACGTCGACGACGCGCGCCCGCATACCGTTGTCCAGAGACCCAACCAGATCGGAGCTGCTGACCGAAGAAGGTTCGCGCTTTGCCAGCAAACGGTTGATGACCGGGTAGCCCTGTTTGGCGCTGCCGAAGGCCTTGACCACATTACCGGCAAAGGACGGATGCAAATCGCCGAAGAAGGTAACGGCGCGGCCGTCGTCGCGGACCTGCATGGTGACTTGCGGGTTTTCCGGCTTTGATGAATGTTCCGGGCTGACCGGGTTGCCGTCTTCGTCGGTGGCCTGGAAGTACTTGCCATCCATTTCGATGCTGCCCGGTGTTTCACGCGCCAGCACCGTATTCGGCTGGGTGCCAGCGGCAATCAGGATGGCGCGGGCGGGCAGGGTGACGACGCTGCCGGTCGCGGTCAGGCGGCCGTCTTCGTCAATTTCCTGACGTTCCAGTCGAATACCATCGGCGTGTCCCGTGTCGTCGATATCAACGGCTACAGGGGACAACAGTTCGGCGAAGCGAATGCCCTGTTCGAAGGCCTTGGTGATTTCTTCGTGATTGAGGGTGTAACTGGGTGAATCAATCATGCGGCGGCGATAGGCGATGGTCGCCCCGCCCCACGACGTCAACAACGGGCTGAAATCAGGTTCGCGACCCTCAGTGCGGGCGGCTTCGCGCTCGTCGCGAATGGCCCGGCCGTGTTCCAGATAAATCTCGGCGGACTTTGTTTCCTCGTCGGTCCATGCGGATTGGAAGACCTCCATTTCCTGCATGGTCTCATAGCGATAGAGGAATTTTTCCACCTGATTGACGTAATAGGCTAGTGCTTCGGTCGCGGTATCGATTGCGGTCAGGCCGCCGCCGACGACAACCACCGGCAACTGCAATGCCAGATTGGCGACGGAATCCATTTTTGCCGCCCCGGTCAGTTGCAAGGCCATCAGGAAGTCAGATGCCTGGCGAACGCCACGGGCCAGACCGTTGGGAATACCAAGTACCGTCGGTTTGCCCGCCCCGATGCACAGCGCAACATGGTCAAAGCCCATATCGAAGGCGCTGTCGATGGTAATCGCACCACCGAAACGAATGCCGCCGTACAGCGTGTACTTGTTACGGCGTTCCAGCATCATGCGGATGATTTTCAGGTTGTTCTTGTCCCAGCGCACGGTGATGCCGTATTCGGCGACGCCACCGAAGCCGGCCATGACGCGCTTGTCCAGCGGGTCGCGAACATCGTCGATGGCATAAACCGGCTGAAACGGAACGCGCTCGCCTGCCTGTGTGATACCGTTCCGGTCAGGGTCCAAAGGCTCAATCTTGGCACCATCGATGGCGACAATCGTGTGGCCTTCGTTCATTAAATGATGAGCCAGCGAAAATCCGGACGGACCCTGGCCGACAACCAACACCTTGTAGCCGGTGTCTGGTTTTGGCAGCGGGCGGTGAATGTTCAGCGGGTTCCAGCGGGTCAGCAGGCTGTAGATTTCGAAGCCCCACGGCAGTTCCAGAATATCCTTCAGGGTGCGGGTTTCGACCTGTGGAATATCGACCGGTTCCTGTTTTTGGTAGATGCAGGCTTTCATGCAGTCGTTGCAGATGCGATGCCCGGTGCCTGCGCACAGCGGGTTGTCGACGGCGATGATGGCAAGCGCCGCAACGGCGTGACCGTCAGTTTTGGCCTTGTGCATTTCCGAAATTTTTTCTTCCAGCGGACACCCGGCAAGCGGCACGCCATGGTCGTTGCTGGTGATGGCACTGGTCTGCTTGTCGCGGATTCCCTTGGAACAGGAATCTTTGCCGCGGTCGTGGCAGATGACGCAGTAATTGGCCTGATCCAGTGCACCGGTCAGATCACATCCGTGGTCGGTCAGCGCAAAGCCGTCGCGGGGGATCTGTTTGTCGGCATCAAGGCACAGCATATCGACGCCGTGGTCGCTGACATGGTCGGTTTCGACCAGATGCAAGGGGTCGGTTTTTTCAGGTGCCCTAAACAGGATGTCGTCGGTATGACGCGCCTTGCCAGCATCGGTGTGCAGGGCCCATCCGGCGTAGCGGCTGGCGAGGTCAATATTATCGGTGTTTGCGTCTTCGTCGTCGAGCCATCCCATGACGGTGGTGGCGAAATTCAATTGGGTGAAATCACCGATTAATGTCGTCAGTTCGGCTTCCAGCGCAGCGCCGTCGATGGTTGCGGCTTCATCAGGTTTGATTTTCTTGGCGACCCGACGCTGAACAAACAGACGCTTGCAGGTGAACAGCGGTGCCAGTTCGTGATGGCTTTCCGCCAGGGTGCGCACATCGGCTGAGATGTTGAACAACTGGCCGATAAAATCATCGACGTGGGGTGCGATGTCCAGCAACAGGTCGGAATGGTCCGTGGCCTCGATTGCGTCGGGCGCACTGCGCGCGGCGCTCAGGCGTTCGGTCAATTCCGGAGCGGCAGCGGACAGATGTTCCAGGAACAACCCATCGATCCGGCGAAGGCCGTCATCGTCGTATAAATCGGTGAATTTCAGGTCGTGGGAAAGATTAAGTTCGTGCATACCATCAAATGTGAAAAGGGGTGAATGTAATTCATCATGTTCTTATATAACGAGGGTGCGTCAATGCAAGCAAAACCGGGCCGGGAGGCCTTAGCAGAATGAATATGGTTGGATACGCTGGCGACATTACGCCACTGGAAACATGGCAGCGACTAGCATCCACGCCCGAGACCCGGCTGCTCGACGTCCGCACACCGGCCGAATGGGCCTATGTCGGGCTGCCCGACCTGACGGCACTGGGTAAGCAGACGCTGCTGGTGCCATGGATGCTGTTTCCGGCCATGCAGGTGAATACCGATTTCGTCCGGCAGGTGTCGGACCTGAACGTCGATAAAGACGCCGACCTGTTTATTATCTGCCGTTCCGGACAGCGATCAGCGTTCGCCGCAACCACCCTGACCGGGGCTGGGTTCAAGGCGTGCTACAACGTCGCTTACGGGTTTGAAGGCGACAAGGATGCCAGCGGGCATCGGGGAAGCGTCAATGGCTGGAAATTCGATGGCCTGTCCTGGATACAGGGCTGATTATTTAAGTGCCTGAGTAAGGTCTTCAATCAGGTCGTCGGTATCTTCAAGCCCGACCGAAAGCCGTATCAAACCATCACCGATGCCGATTTCGGCGCGCTCTTCGTCGCTCAGACGCCGATGGGTAGTCGTCGCCGGATGGGTAACCATGCTTTTCGCATCGCCAAGATTATTGGAAATATCGATGATGTTGAGACCGTTCAAGACTTTGAACGCGTCATCGCGGCCACCGGCGACATTGAAAGCGACGATGGTCGAACCGCAATTATCCATCTGGCTCATGGCCAGGGCGTGCTGGGGGTGACTGGCCAGCCCCGGATAGATGACTCGTTTGACGCCACCGATGGATTCCAGTGCACCGGCGACCTTCAGGGCATTTTCGCTCATCCGGCGGACGCGCAGGTCGATGGTCTCGAGCCCCTTCAGAAGGGTCCAGGCGTTGAACGGGCTTAATGAAGGTCCGGTGTGGCGCAGGAAAGGCATTAACAGGTCTTCGACATAATCTTTGTCATTGGTCAGCACCACCCCGCCCATGGTCCGGCCCTGTCCGTCGATGTGCTTGGTCGCCGAATAGACGACCACGTCGGCCCCAAGTTGCAATGGTTTTTGCAGTACCGGCGTGGCAAACACGTTGTCGATGACGACACGCGCCCCGGCGCCATGGGCCAGTTCCGATACGGCGGCAATGTCGATGACTTCCAGCGCCGGGTTCGATGGGGTTTCCAGGAACACCGCGGCGGCCGGTTTCGAAAGTGCTGTCCGCCATTGTTCCAGGTCGGTGCCGTCGACAAATTCGGTTTCGATGCCGAAGCGCGGCAGTTCTTCGGCAACGATGTAATGACACGACCCGAACAGGGCGCGTGCCGAGACAATCCTGTCGCCAGCCTTTAGCCCTGATGCAAGGGCCGCATACACGGCGGCCATCCCGCTTGATGTGCCGAAGCAGAAACCGGCCCCTTCCAGAAGTGCCATCCGTTCTTCGAACATGGCAACGGTCGGATTGTGATAGCGGGAATAGATGAAGCGTTCGAGTTCGCCCTTGAACGCGCTTTCGGCTTCTTCGGCTGTTTCGTAGACATATCCCGACGTCAGGAAGATGGCTTCCGAGGTCTCATCGAACCCGGAACGTCGGGTGCCGCCACGAACCATCTTGGTCGCAGACCGCCAGTTTTTGGAATTTGTTTTGTCCTTGCTCATCACACCCTCACTTTAACAGTCTTTAACAGTTGCGGTGAGGCAAACCGCCAATAAAAAAAGCCCCGACACAATGGGTCAGGGCTGTAACAGCTCCGACCTTTTAGCGAGTTTTTTTATGGTGGCCGCAAGCTGGTCGTGCAAATCGCCACCGGAATTAAGTGTTTTCTTAAAACGACAGTGGCGAAAGGTCAAGCCGTCATCCGTCTTCAGACCCGCTCAACGCCCGGCGCAAGCGGCGCAACCCGAACCAGATAATGCCGATAACGATGGGCAGTGACAGCCCGGTGGTGATGTCTGCGTTGATGGGGACGCCCGCCGCTTTGACAGATTTTGCCGTATAGGAAATCAGCCCCAGCAGGTAATAGCTGATGGCGACGACCGACAGGCCCTCGACCGTTTCTTGCAGGCGTAATTGAACTTTTGCCCGGCGGTCCATGGATTCAAGCAGGTCGCGGTTTTGTTCTTCCAGCGCCACATCGACCCGCGTACGTAACAGGTCACTGGCCCGCCCGATACGTTTGGCCAGCGCTTCCAGCCGGTCCGCCGCCGACCGACAGGTTTCCATCGCCGGGGCCAGCCTTCGGGTGACGAATTCGCCGGGCGGTTGCAGGCCGCGGACTTCGTTGACGTCATCAAGGCGTATTTCGCGCAGTTCTTCGATGCGCCGCTTGACCAGCGCATGATAGGCGTTGGCGGCGCTGAACCGATAATTCGATTTCAGCGACAGGGACTCGATGTCGGCGGCCAGCGCCGTCAGCTTCTTCAGAACGCGGCGTTCGTCCTCGCCGCCGTCCGATGACGCCATGCCGTCCATCAACTCGTTCAGGGTGGCTTCGGCTTGTGACACCCGTGGCAGCACATCGCGGGCCAGCGGAAAGGCCAGCATCGCCATCATTCGATAGGCACTGACTTCGAGAAGTCGTTGTATCAAGCGTCCGCCCTGACGTTGGTTCATGCCCTGGTCACGTACCAGAATGCGATTGAAGCCGTCTTCATGGACGCGGAAATCGGTCCACACCAGGGCCTGACCACCCCGCATGGCGCTGCCGGTGACCAGATTGTTGGCGAACAAATCGGCCAGGTCGGTGAATTCACGTTCCGATGTTTCGGCACCTTCGAGGCTCAGATTGGTTGCGCTCAGAACTTCACCCGGCATTTTCGCCAGCCAGTCTGCGGGCAGCATGTCGACGACAGAGGCCGCGAACGGGTCGTCGAAATCGCCGCTGCAATAAAAGGTGTATGAGGAAAATTCCGTATGGCGTTCCCATTTCATACGCAGTTCGCATTCGTCACTTGAATTCAGCACGCCTGAATAGTGACGGGCATCAGAAGCTGGCTCGGGCACGTTAAAAGCCTTGCACAACAGAGCGATGTGCTTGTTGTCATCGTCGACACCGCCTTCACCGGATAACACGGCAAGGTGGGCGACCCGGACTGGTGCCTTGAGCAAGCCATAGGGGCGGGCATGGACTTCTTCCGACAGTTCCTTGCGCAGCGGGTGTTCGGTAAAATCACTCATGGTTTGCAAAGGCTTTCTTTATGACCATATGAAGCTGTAGTGTACCGGTCGAATTAAGATTTAGGAATGACGATGAGCGATTTAGTCCAGACCGATGACCTGTTTTTCAACCGTGCCGGAATGGACCGGTCGAAAGTCGAGACCATATGCGAAGACGCTCTGCATGGTGCCGATGATGGCGAATTGTATCTGGAGTACAGTCAGTCGGAAGCCGTTGTCTTCGATGACGGACGATTGAAAAGCGCCAGTTTTGACACCTCGCAAGGGTTTGGCTTGAGGGCAGTATCGGGTGAAGTGACGGGCCTGTCACATGCATCAGACCTGAGTGAAGACGCCATAAGACGCGCTGCCGATACGGTGAAGACCGTTCATGCCGGTCATGGCGGCACCTATGCGGCACCACCCGCTGGAACCAACGTCAAACTCTACGGCGATGAAAATCCGCTCAATCTGGTCGCTTTCGAAGACAAGGTGAAAATGCTCGCCGATATCGATGCCTATGCCAGAGGTAAAGACGAACGTGTCGTTCAGGTGTCTGCCTCGCTGGTTGGTAGTTGGCAGGCGGTTCAGGTTGTGCGCCCCGACGGTGTGCGGGCCGCCGACATTCGCCCGTTGGTGCGTATGAACGTGACGGTCGTCAGCGCCGAGGGCGAGCGTATGGAATCGGGCAACTATGGCACCGGTGGACGTGTTCCTTACGAAGAATTCATGCAGCCTGAAGTCTGGCGGGCGGCGGTCGATGAAGCATTGCGTCAGTCACTCCTGAATCTGGGCTCGGTTTCGGCCCCGGCCGGTGAAATGGACGTCGTGCTTGGCCCCGGCTGGCCCGGCATCCTGTTGCACGAAGCCATCGGCCACGGCCTTGAAGGGGATTTCAACCGCAAGAAGACCTCTGCTTTTTCCGGCCTATTAGGCGAACGGGTGGCGGCCCCAGGGGTCACCGTGATTGATGATGCGACCTTGCCGGACCGGCGTGGTTCGCTGACCATTGATGACGAAGGAACGCCCGGACAGCGAACGGTGCTGATCGAAGACGGCATTCTGAAAGGCTACATGCAGGACCGTATGAATGCGCGCCTGATGGGGGTCAGCCCAACAGGAAACGGGCGGCGGCAAAGCTATGCCCATCAGCCGATTCCCCGCATGACCAATACTTACATGCTGGACGGCGAGCGAGAGCCGGACGAAATTCTGGGGTCTGTGAAAAATGGTTTGTATGCCGTCAACTTTGGTGGCGGACAGGTTGATATCACGTCGGGCAAGTTTGTCTTTACCTGTACCGAGGCTTATTTAATCGAAGACGGTAAAGTGACGGCACCGGTCAAGGGGGCGACCCTGATCGGCAACGGCCCGGATGTTCTGACCCGGGTGTCGATGATTGGCAATGATATGGAGCTGGACCCCGGCATTGGTACCTGCGGCAAGGACGGCCAAGGCGCGCCGGTCGGCGTCGGCCAGCCAACCATGCGGATCGATGGTCTGACTGTCGGCGGCACCGCCGCCTGATTAATCCTCGCTGTATTAGTCCATGTCGTAGTCGCGGATAAGGTTTTTAATGTCCGGGGCATCCCTGAGCTTGCCCTTATCAATGTCTTCCAGGGTTTTTTCCAGATCGCGCTCGACGATACGCGAAACCTCGGCATCAACGACATCTGAATATTCAAGGAAAATTCGGGTTGCGCGCGAGATGTCACGGGATCTTGATTCGGTTCGGATGGCCTTGATAAGCGAGGCTCCGGCGGCGTGCATTAATCGGTGGGGTTCTTCCAACTGCTTGAAATTTCGCCGATCGCTATCCTCGCCAGCTTCGGTGACCTCGCCCATATACCATTGGCCGAGGCGACAACGGGCCGGGCTGTGGGCTAGATCCATTTTCGGCAGGTTGCCCCATTCTTCCTTATCGGTCAGCGACAGGGTCAGGGCGGCATCCAGCACCTTGTGTCGATACGAGATGTGGTTAACCCAGGCGTTGTAGAGCAATCCGAACGAAGAAGCAGGCCACTGGGGCTCGCTTTCTATAAGGCTTGTGAATTGTTCAAGCGGCAAAGGCGGACTAATCCAGTAGCCCTGCACCTCGTTACAGCCAGATGACATCAGATAGGTGTAAGTGCCCTTGGTTTCGACACCTTCGGCCACGGTTTTAACGGACAACTCGCGGGCCATATATAGGCTGGAGCGCACGATGTGGGTGTTCTTGACGTCTTCGGTCATGCGCAGCACGACGCCTTGATCCAGCTTGACGGCGGATATGGGCAGGCGGCTTAACAAGTCGAGGGATGAATAACCGGTGCCGAAATCATCCATGGCAATCTCGATGCCCAATGCGACGAGATCAAGCAACGACAGTTTGATGCGTTCTGAGTTGTCGACAACCGCCGTTTCGGTGATTTCGATCTGGATGTTACCGGGGTTAATGCGTCGGGACCCGATGAAGCTTCGTAGCATCTTCACAAGATACGGGGAATACAGATCAAGAGCCGAGATGTTGAAGGCGATCTGGGCGTCGGTTTTGACCAGCTTGATCTCTTCGATGTCTTCGATCAGATGCGGCAGCATAACCGCCGTGATGTTGGTAATGAAGCCGGATTTTTCCGCCTGCGGCAGGAACTGGCCCGGCAACACTTCGGTGCCATCGGGTTTGATCCAGCGCAACAACGCCTCGCCGCCGACGATGTTGCCGGTGGCAAACGATACCTTCGGCTGATAGTAGAAACAGAACTCGCCGTGATCCAGCGCGCGTTCTATATCTTCAAGGCTGTAAACGGTATTAGACATTTTCTCTGCTTGCGGGCTCTGTATTCAAGTAACGGTTTGACTCTTATATAATAATTTTAGCCTCGGGGGGAAATCCTCAGTAGGCATATTCCTTGAAGACCATATCGATGTTGCCCTGCCAGCGCCGTTCGTAGGCACGCAGAAGCTCTTCGGCAGGGGTCAGGCCCGACTCGGCAATCTTGAACAATGGATTGAGAAAATGGGTCTCATCAAGGCCCAAACCGTCAGATTTATCACGCCTGAGCAGGCCATCGTGGGCCATATCCAGGACATCCAGTGCAATATCGCCAACTGTGGTGCTCCTGAACGGTGTTTCCAGCGCCAGCTTCGGCACCTCGCTTCGAAGCATGGCATGTTCTTCCGCTGTCCAGTTCTTGACCAGTTCCCATGCCGCGTTTCTGGCGTTGTCATCGTATAGCAGTCCGGTCCAGAAGGCGGGCAGGGCACACAGTCGGTTCCATGGGCCGCCATCGGCACCGCGCATCTCGAGAAATTTCTTCAGGCGGACTTCCGGGAAAACAGTCGTCAAATGATCTTCCCAATCCTTGATGGTGGGCATCTCGCCCGGCAATGCCGGTAACTTTCCATCCATGAAATCGCGGAACGACTGGCCCGATGCATCAATGTATGTACCATCGCGATAGACGAAGTACATAGGCACATCGAGCATGTAATCGACGTAGCGTTCGAACCCGAAGCCGTCTTCAAAGACAAAGGGCAGGGTGCCGCAGCGGTCCGGGTCGGTGTCGGTCCAGACATGGCTGCGATAGCTCAGGAAGCCACTCGGTTTGCCGTTCTTGAACGGTGAATTGGCCCACAGTGCAGTGGCAATGGGTTGCAGGGCCAGTGAGACGCGGAACATCTGGACCATGGTTTCTTCACTGTCGAAATCCAGATTCACCTGCACGGTGCAGGTCGACTGCATCATATCCAGTCCCATGGAGCCAACCTTCGGCATGTATTCACGCATGATGCCGTATCGGTCCTTTGGCATCCATGGCAATTCCGAACGTGGGGTCTTCGGCTGATACCCAAGTCCGATAAAGCCGATACCCAGTTCCTTGGCCACTTCCTTGACCTGTTTCAAGTGCTCGGCGACTTCGCTGCAGGTTTGGTGGATGGTTTTCAATGCGGCACCGGAAAGCTCTACCTGGCCGGCCGGCTCCAGGGTGATGGAACTGCCGTCGGGCTTGGTCAGGGCGATGGGCTTGCCGTTTTCAAGTACCGGCTGCCAGTTGAACCGTGCCAGTCCGTCGAGTAGGGCGTGGATGCCATTTTTGCCCTCGTAGGGAAGCGGCGAACAGTCGTCAATCAGGTAAGCAAATTTTTCGTGCTCGGTACCGATGAGCCATTCTTCGGGCGGCTTGCAGCCGGACGCCATATAGGCAATCAGCGAGTCTTTGCCGTCGATGGGGGCAGCCTTGTTATTTGTGGGCATTAAAAACGTATCCGTTGTTGAAGCGCGGTTGATGGTCCCAGTCACCGGCCAGTGCCTGATAGCATGACAGTGCCGACAGTGCCGCCGTTTCGGCGCGAAGGATGCGTGGTCCGAGGCCGATGCGTCTAACAAAGGGCAGTTTATCAAGGGCGTCAAGTTCAGATGCGGCGAACCCACCTTCCGGGCCTATCAGGAACCCGGTCTTGCTGTCGGGCGCGTGTGCGAGAATGCTTTTTAATTCTTTGCCGCCACCGGTTTCATCGGGAACCAGCAACAACCGGTCGGTTGGCCAGTTGTCGAGAAGGTCAGTGAGCTGAGAAGCTTCGGCGACGTCCGGGACGCTCATTCGGTCACATTGCTCGGATGCTTCTATGGCGATGGCGGCGAGACGTTCGGTTTTCACGCGTCCGGAATTGGTGTGTTCGGTAAACACCGGCAGCAATCGCGTTGCCCCCAGTTCCGTCGCCTTTTCGACGATGAAGTCGGTGCGCGATTTTTTCAACGGCGCGAACGCCAGCCACACGTCGGATTCCTCCATTTGCGGGCGCAGTTGCTGCTCTGGCGAAAGGCCGCAGGATTTTTTGGCCGCGTCAGTGATTGCCGCCAGCCAGTCGCCGTCGCGTCCATTGAACAGGGCGACCCCGTCGCCATTGCCAAGACGCATGACATTGATCAGATAATGGGCCTGTTCTTTCGAGGCCGCGATGTTGGCACCCGCCTTAAGATCGTTGCGGGTGAACAGTCGCGCTTTTGGTTTTAAATCGGTCATGGCGCGATCATAGGCGAGTAGATAGATTAGGGCCATGACCAGCGGATACAAAACAGCCGACAGCGATATGCCGGACGCCACCTGGATCGACAGGCTGGCACCGGAAAGGATGCGCCCGTATTTGCATTTGGCCCGGCTTGACCGACCCATCGGCACCTGGTTGTTGCTATTCCCTTGCTGGTGGAGCATTTTGCTGGCAACCTCGAACAGACCCGATATGGAAACGGCTGTATTTTTTGCCCTGTTTGCCATCGGCGCGGTGGTTATGCGAGCGGCCGGGTGTACCCTGAACGATATCGCCGACAGGAATTTCGATGCCCAGGTCGCCCGTACCGCGACACGGCCCATTCCGTCAGGTGCCATTGGTGTTCGCCACGCCATCGGTTTTTTAGGGCTGCTGTTGGTGCTTGGCCTGATCATCTTGCTGCAATTCAATCTGTTCGCCATCAAGGTCGGAATTTTGTCGCTGGCGCTGGTCGCCATCTATCCATTCATGAAACGCTTTACACACTGGCCGCAGGCGGTGTTGGGGCTGGCTTTCAATTGGGGGGCGTTGCTCGGCTGGGCGGCAGTGCGTGGCGATATCACGGCAGCCCCGGTTGCGCTGTATGCAGCAGGCTTACTGTGGACGCTGGGGTACGACACCATCTATGCCCATCAGGACAAGGAAGACGACCTGCTGGTCGGGGTTAAGTCGACGGCGCTGAAACTGGGTGACAAGACAAAACCGTGGCTGGTTTTCTTCTATGGCGGGACCATCGTCCTGATCGGCGTCACTGGGAACCTTGTTGGTCTGGGCATCGGTTTTTATGCCGGACTGGCCGTCGCCGCCGCGCATCTGGGCTGGCAAATCGCAACGCTGGACATCAATGATGCAAGAAACTGTTTGCGGTTGTTTAAGTCGAACCGCAATTTCGGCTGGATCGTATTGATCGCGATTATTGCGGGGGCGAGTTGGTAGGCCTTATTTCCGTATAGCATGGTGGCAGCGGCTTGCCCTGTATCAGATAGGCCCACTGTTCGACGAAGCGATTGCCGGTGCTGTTTGGACAGGCTTTGTCGTCCGGCCCCAGCGGCGTCGTCAGAATCGACACATAAACGATCAGCATTAGAATAGCGGCGATGACCAGGAACAGGCGGCTGACCTTTGGCACCTTGTTGCGCTTTCGATACTGGTCGGCCCCCAGTTCGGCGGCATCAAGGCGGTTCAGGCTTTGGCGGGTCAGCACGTCGCGGCAGAAATGCCGAACCCAGGGCGGTACTTGTTCATGAAACATATAGGCGGTGAAGGAAGCCTCGATGGCCTTTTCCGACGCGTCGTGGCCGAACCATCGGTTATGAGCAAATCGGAACAGGTCGAATTCACTTAAGCTCAGGGCTTCAGCTGCCTTTATAACGGCGCGAGCATCCTCGGTGCCTTTGTCAGATGACATAGATTTAGCCGTCGTCGCCGTCCAGGTATTGCGAAATATCGACATCGTCGATCTGGTCGGCTTGCAGGAATTTTTCGGCATAGTCCCTGAAGACCCCGGATTTCAGAAACAGATCGAACAAATCCGGGTCAACATGTTCGTCCTTTTTCATGAACGACAGGATGCGAACACTCTCGCTTAAGGACTTGGCCTTCTTGTACGGGCGGTCGCATGCGGTCAGCGCCTCGAAGATATCGGCGATGGCCATCATTCGGGCGGGCAGGGTCATGTCTTCCTTGCTCAGCTTGCGCGGATAACCGGTGCCGATCATGGTTTCGTGATGGCTGCCGGCGTATTCGGGGACCTGTTTCAGGTGCTTCGGGAACGGCAGTTGTTCCAGCATGGTCACGGTCTGGACCATATGGTGGTTGATCTTGTAACGCTCTTCTTGCGATAGCGTCCCCTTGCGGATGGTCAGGTTGTAAAGTTCGCCGCGATTATACATGTGCTCGGGCTCGTTCATCTTGAAGCCCAGCGGATTGTCCGGGCTAATCTTGTTGGCGGCATCGCGCACAATAATATGCTCGGGCCTGTCGGCAAGCAGTGGCTCGACCGCGGGTAGGGTCTTTGCCGGTTCAGCTTCCATGCGTTTCAGTTCTTCGTGCGAGACGCCGATGCGGTCATCCAGGGTTCGCACCCATGTTTCTGTGGCGATTTTCTGAACGCGCTCCAGATCTTCATCGGAGAAGAATTCGCCACCGATGTTGGCCTTCGCCAAAAAGACAAAATCTTCATCCAGTTGTGCCAGACGGTCATCGAGTATTTGTTTTAACGCCGCCTCGTCGCCACCGTCGACGATGCCCTTCAGGCATTCGATTTCGGCATCCCGTTTCAGCACCTCGAAACGGGTGCGGACTTCGTGGATGCGATCGTAAATGGTTTCCAGTTTGGTCGCCTTGTCGACAACGTATTCCGGTGTCGTCACTTTGCCGCAGTCATGTAACAGGGCGGCGATTTCCAATTCGTAGCGTTCTTCTTCGTTGAGGTCGAAATCGGTGAAGATGCCGTCGCTTGACTCGCACGCCGCATCGGCCAGCATCATTGCCAGTTTTGGCACGCGCTGACAGTGCCCGCCCGTATACGGGGACTTGGCATCGATGGCGCCCGCGATCATGGCGATGAAGCTGTCGAGCAGTTTTTTCTGCGCTTCGATCAGGTTCTGGTTGTCCAAGGCAACGGCCGCCTGACTGGTCAGGGCTTCGACCAGGGGCTGTACATCGACGCTGAAACTGGTGACCTGATCAGAATCCGGATCGGTAGCATTGAGCAATTGCAAAACCCCGATGACGTCGCCTTCGTGGTTGGTCATGGGTACGGTCAAGAATGATGTCGATCGATACTTATTGGCGGCGTCGAACCGTTTGGTGCCGGTGAAATCGAATTTTTCCGTTTCATAGGCATCCGGAATGTTGATGGTCTCGCCGGTCAGTGCAACGTGTGACGCGACGTTTTTGTGGTTCGCCTCGCCTGTTTTTTCATCATGCAGGCTGATCGGCGGCAGGGTGATTTCCTTGCCCGTGGTGCCGCCAGCATTCAGGTTTGGCAACGTGCTGTTGAGCATGATTTCGAATTTTAGTTGCTCACCATCGCGCAGATAGAGTGTTCCCGCATCGGCGTGGCAGATGTCGCGGGCTTCTTGCAGGATGGTTTCCATCAATCGGTTGTGGTCGCGTTCAGACGACAACGCTATGCCGATATCGATCATCCGCTTGAAACTGTTGCTGGCTCTTACGTCCATATTGCGCGTTTCCTCATCTTCTTATCAGATAAAACCGTATCCCCGATTGCGCCTGAACACAACTGGCGTGGGCAATTTCAAATGCTTGTGCTAGACAAGTCACATGACAAAACACGGATACGACAGTCTGCGCGATTTTATCGACCGCCTGGAAAATGAAGGTCGACTGATACGCGTTACCGAGCCGGTTTCGACCGAGTTGGAAATGACCGAAATTCAAACGCGCCTGATCGCCGAGGGTGGTCCGGCGGTGCTGTTTGAAAACGTTGTTGGTTCTGACATGCCGGTGTTGGTCAACTTGTTCGGCACGGTCGAGCGGGTCGCCTGGGGGATGGGGCGCGAGCCAGATCAATTGCGCGAGGTCGGCGAGACTTTGGCGTTTTTGCGCCAACCCGAACCGCCCGGTGGCTGGCGCGAGGCGCTGGACATGCTGCCGTTGTTAAAGACGGTGATGTCGATGAAGCCGAAGGCAACGAAAAACGCGCCGTGTCAGGAAGTTGTGCTGACCGGCGACGATGTGGATTTAGGCAAGCTGCCGGTGCAGACCTGCTGGCCGGGTGAGCCAGCACCGCTGATTACCTGGCCGTTGGTCGTTACCCAAGGACCAGAGGCCGACAAACAGGGCGGCGACAAACGCGACACACCAAACCTGGGTATTTACCGGATGCAGGTGACTGGCAAGAACACCACCCTGATGCGCTGGTTGAAGCATCGCGGCGGCGCCCAGCAGTTCGCGCGCTGGAAAGAAGTATCGGATGAACCGATGCCGCTGGCCGCCGTGATTGGTGTTGATCCGGGAACCATCCTTGCCGCCGTGACGCCGGTGCCCGATACCCTGTCGGAATATCAGTTCGCCGGATTGTTGCGCGGCGAGAAGGTTTCACTGGTCGATTGCAAGACAGTACCGTTGCAGGTTCCCGCCACCGCTGAAATTGTGCTCGAAGGCCATGTCTCGTTGTCAGATACCGCCGACGAAGGGCCGTACGGCGATCACACCGGGTTTTATAATTCTGTCGAGCCGTTCCCGGTGTTTACCGTGTCTGCCATCACCATGCGCAAGGACCCCATTTATCTGTCCACCTACACCGGTCGCCCACCGGACGAGCCATCGGTTCTGGGCGAGGCATTGAACGAGGTGTTCATTCCGTTGATGGTGCAGCAGTTCCCGGAAATCGTCGACTTCTGGTTGCCGCCCGAGGCGTGTTCGTACCGGGTTGCCGTGGTCTCGATCAAGAAAGCGTATGCCGGACACGCCAAGCGGATCATGATGGCCGTGTGGTCGTACCTGCGTCAGTTCATGTACACCAAATTTGTGATCGTTGTGGACGAAGACATTGACGCGCGCGACTGGAACGATGTCGTCTGGGCGATCTCGACCAATGTGGATGCGGTGCGCGATGTCACCATGGTTGAGAATACGCCGATTGATTATCTGGATTTCGCCTCGCCGAAAACCGGGTTGGGATCAAAAATGGGCATTGATGCGACGACCAAGGTCGGGTCTGAAACCGACCGCGAATGGGGTCGTAAAATTCGCATGACCGACGACGTCATCGACGAAGTCACACGCAAATGGAAAAGTTACGGACTGCCCGGCTCGGGCAAGCCGATCTGGAAGTAACGTTTCCTGGTGTTGCGGGCGCTTGAATAAATTCCTTGACACCGCATGCACTCTTGAGTAGTATACTCAACAGCGACAGGCACCAGTGCGCCTATAATTTCGGCAGAGTCCAGATCGTCCCAACCGCCCCAGCAATAAGGGCGGTTTTTTTATGACTAAAAGGAGAAAGCTATGAAATACGGAAAAGGTGTTTATCTAGAAATATCTGGGGCTTCAGGCTTCGGTTCACACGGCAAGTCACATTCATATCTCGTGTATCGCGACGGAAAAGGGGGCGCGCGCGTGATACGCGGTGGACCAGAACTGGGTATGAAAGCGCAAGATGGTATTGATATTGAAATACAGGCGGATATACCGTTGCAAGTATCCAAAGACGCATATGAGAAAAATGAAACTCCCGAATCACGACGGTCGGTCAAACTCGATCTAGGTGATCGGTCTCCAGAGGACGTCTGGAAAATAATGGTCGATTCCTCGAAAAGTATCGAGGACCGAGAGATTGAATACAAGCTTACCTCACAAAACAGTAGTTTAGAACATCAGGTCGAGTTGATTGTTGTGATCTGGTTAACCCATGGGGGCCTGAAAAGGCCCCTATTTTATTGCCTAAGAACAAGGAGAAAGATTATGGAAGCTGGGATGAATTTTGGGACAAAATCATCTGGAAATATCTGCAGGATATTGTCCGAGTAACTATCGGTATGACGCATACAAAATGATAAATGCATATATGAAGGCAAAACCGAAAATCTGAATGGGCAACAAGAACAACACCAGATGTATCAAATGAAACCCAGAAGCCTTGTGTACAGCGAATGGTCGGGTGTAGGGCAGCCATAATAAGAGCCCTGCGATTGCAATGAAGGCGATGCCAAAGCCCCAATTGGGCCAGTCAATATTTAGGATAACAGGACGGCCATTATAAGCGAGCACGATCTCTACAATACCCATCATTAAAAGGATTGTAATGATGACGGAAAGCCAGACCTCGGAAACAGGTTTCTTGGTGCCAGCGCAATAGACCCACAGCAAATAGCTAGTGAGGATCATGAAGGGCCAACTCAACAATACTACGCCAGCGACCTCGCCCTCAAAACCGCGATAAGGCGCATCAAAGAACAGCAACACGGATGGGTATAAAACAGAGACCACGAAAAACATGCCAAGCCGTTTCATTCGTTTTTGATGGTCGTGCATGAATGCGCCCCGATAACTGTGTTGTCTATCGATGTTAACACACGCGTATTGTGTGTGAAAGAATCTGACTCATATATGAGTACAATTTGATCTTCGTAGATAATTTTCTTCGGGATCAATACCCCTGGGGGCCTGAAAAGGCCCCTTTTTTATTGTCTGAAAATAAGGAGAAAGATTATGGAGACTGGAATTTATCTGGAAACAAAAGCGGTATCGTCTGGAAATTTTGTGTTTGACCAATTTCAAAAAGCAACAGGATTCCGTCACGCATACTTGGTTTACCGCAAGGCCGACGGCAGTACGGAAGTGATTCGTGGCGGGTTGGGACGGCACGTCACCGTCGAAACAGGCAAATCAATGGAAGACAGTGCGGATGGTTATGATGCAGGTGAGGAGCCCGGATCGCGTCCGTCACAAAAGCTTGATATTCCCCCAGAGCAATGGGAGCAAAGCTGGAAGACAATGAAAGGGCGTGCCGAGGAAATGCGCGATTTAGAAATTCCGTATGCCAACGATGTGTTAGAAGGAGACGTTGACAAGACCAGCAATACGATAGTTCGCGGGGCACTGGATTCCATCAAATATCCGGCCGAAAAAGCGTTGCCGAAAGGCGAGAAAATGGATGATGTGCCCGGCTTTGAAGATGACCACAAGGAGCTGGTGGAAGAAATAAAGGTAATTAAGGCGGATCGAGAAGCCGATCGAGAAGCTGCTCGTAACAGTCGTAGCCCCCTCGAAGGCGAGATCGGCGGGACGCCTGCGGAAACACCAACCAAGCCCACGCCTGATTCAGGCGATGAACAATCCGGTGTGACACCAGACGCCACCAACACGCCCGGGGCCAAGGCCTTTATGGCCGAGGTGATGAAGGACGACGACCCGATTGACAGTATCCTGCAAAAACGTCCCGAGACGTGGACCAGCGACGAGGCCAAACAGGTGATGTACACCCGTTCGGGCCTGCCCGATGGGGACCCGCGCGTGGCCGAAATAATGAAGCTGGAAGATGCGCATTACAAACAAGCCTATGGCGACGGCCCGATGGCCGTGGATGATACCGGCAAGCCGGTCGATGTTGAACCCGCCCCAGCCATACCGAGCAAACCGGTGGCGGCGCGCGATGCCGATGGCACGCCGATGAAAGAAAGCGTCGCCCGCGCCGCGAAAAAGATGGTCCAGCTTGCCGCCAAGGATGCCGAGAAAGACGGCCCTGGTGTTGTTGTTGACAAGGGGGCGCATGCCCCGGTTGTCAAGCAATTGCAGGGCGGCCTGAACATGATGAGCAAGTTCGCCAAAACCCCGGTGGCGGGTGGTGCTGAATCTCGCCTGAAGCTGGACGGGGTTATGGGGCCCAAGACTCGCCACAGCATGCGTGACACGCTCAGCAAGGATGGCTTTGGGCGTTTTGATGAGGCGTTGTCACTTGGCCAGTTTCGTGATTTTGCTGAACGGTCGCGTGCGGGCGGTTCGGGCATAAACCTGGGCAAGGAAATAGAAGGCAGCTTTGCCAACCTGTTTCGTGCGCCGAAGCTGGGCGGCCCGAAGATCGAGTCCTCGGTGTTGCAAGAAACCCTGAACAGGTTTGGCAGTGAACGGCCCAACTATACGCCGTTGAAGGTCGACGGCGACATTGGGCCGAAAACCAGCGATACCTTCGACTTATTCAACAAGAGCCTCGGCCCCGATAAATTGACTGGCGGGTTGGGCAAGATGTTCGGGTTCTTTGGTTGAGTGGATGGCAAATCCGGTTCCATTTACCTGTATAATACTCTAGGTTCCGGCTCGGATATCCTGTCGATAATGGAACAGCCTTAAATGAACGCCAAAAACCCCGGACCGCCACCGTCCCACATTCGCGAAATGGCCGGACACGCCAACGCCTGGCCGTTCGCCGAGGCGCGGACGATTGAAAAACATCTGGCTGGCAAAACGCCGGACAAGGGTTATGTGCTGTTCGAAACCGGTTATGGACCTTCGGGCCTGCCGCACATCGGCACCTTTGGCGAAGTCGCGCGCACGTCCATGGTGCGCCATGCCTTTCATCAATTGTCTGATATTCCGACGAAGTTGTTCGCCTTTTCCGACGATATGGATGGCCTGCGCAAGGTGCCCGACAACGTTCCCAACAAGGACATGCTGGATGAACATCTGGGCAAGCCGCTGACCAATATTCCCGACCCGTTCGGAACCCACGAAAGTTTCGGCCATCACAACAATGCGCGTCTGCAGACGTTCCTTGATGATTTCGGGTTCGACTATGAATTCGTCAGCTCGACAGAGCTGTACAAGAACGGCCGGTTTGATGAGATGCTGATGCGTGTGCTGGAACGCTATGACGCGGTCATCAACGTCATCCTGCCGACGTTGGGCGAAGAACGCCGTGCTACCTACAGCCCGTTCTTGCCGGTGTGCAAGAAGACCGGCGTTGTCTTGCAGGTGCCGGTCATAGAACGCGACACAGATGCAGGCACCATTGTTTATCAAGCTGAAGACGGAACGAAGGTCGAAACGCCCGTCACGGGTGGCCATTGCAAGCTGCAATGGAAAGTCGATTGGGCCATGCGCTGGGCGGCGTTGGGTGTCGATTACGAAATGTCGGGCAAGGACCTGATCGAATCGGTGCGCCTGTCGGGAAAGATATGTCGCATCCTTGGTGAAAAGCCGCCGACCGGATTTACTTACGAATTGTTCCTTGATGAAAACGGCGAGAAGATTTCAAAATCGCGCGGCAATGGTCTGGCGGTCGAAGACTGGCTGCGCTACGCGCCACCGGAAAGCCTGTCGCTGTTTATGTACGGCAAGCCGAAGACGGCGAAGCGTCTGCACTTCGATGTGATTCCGAAAAACATCGATGAATACTTGACACATTTGGCAAAATTTCCGGATCAAGAAGACGATCAGAAACTCAACAATCCGGTCTGGCACATTCACACGAGCCATCCGCCGCATGAAGACGCGCACCTGAGCCATAACGTGCTGCTTAATCTGGCCAGCGTCTGTCACAGCGAGGACAAGTCTGTGCTTTGGCATTTCATCACGCGTTACAGTCCCGACGCGACACCGGAAAACGCGCCGATTCTGGATAAGTTGGTCGAATACGCCATCAACTATTACCGCGACTTCGTCAAACCGGCGAAGAGCTATCGCAAGGCGACCGAAGCCGAGGCAACCGCACTTGGTGATCTGGCAGAGACCTTGCGTTGTATGGATGGGGCAACCCCGGCGGTCGATATCCAGACTGAAGTTTACGAGGTTGGCAAGCGCCATGATTTCGAAAATCTGAAGGACTGGTTCCGGGCGCTGTATGAAATTTTGCTCGGGCAAAGTCAGGGGCCGCGCATGGGGTCCTTCATTGCGCTTTATGGCATTGATGAAACGGTTCAGTTGTTGGAACGCGCCGTTTCCGGAGAAGATTTAAGCGTCTGAGGCAGAAAGTTACTTATTCGCATAAATTGTGTCTTGACATTTAATTCATCTATGGATAGTATCATTAACAGCGACCGGCACCATTGCGCCTGTAATTTCGGCAGAGTTCAGATACCCCACCGCCCCAGCAATGAGGGCGGTTTTTTTGTGGCGTGAACTCAGGGCAGTTCGCGTACGACGCGGAGCCCATGATATGTGCCGCTATAACTTTCTGCAATTCGCGACCGATAGCCTGTGCGGATACCTTTTAAGCCTGACCCTCTGGAGCCACCCTTGATAACATTAATGTCACATTGACCATCCCGCCGGGGTGAACCGTCGGTCGGGGCGTCCTCGTGGGTCGGGTTCCAGCAATCCGCCGTCCATTCATCCAGATTGCCGGATACATCATACAACCCGAAAGGATTGGCTGGATAGGTGCCAGCGGGGGTCGCCAGAATCTCGCCGGTACGGGGGCCACAGTTTTCACAATTGGCATGATTGGGTTTGAACTTTGGTCCCCACCAGAAATGGAAATTACTACCGCCGCGCGCGGCGTATTCCCACTCAGATTCTGACGGCAGTCGATAGGTCTGGCTGGTTTTATCCGACAGCCATTTAAGATATTGCCTGACGAGTTCCTGAGCGGGACCTTCCTGGGGATAGTTGTCTGGCTGGTTGTAATACCGTGAAGCGATTTCGTCACAGGCACCGTCGGCGACGCAGGCTTTCCATTCGCCCACTTTCACCTCGGCCCGACCGATGGCAAAGGAATATTTGATGTTCACCGTATGAATCGGCAGCTCGCTGGCACCGCCATAGCCGGACCCCATGCGGAACGTACCGGGTGGAATGACCACCAGTTCCGGGCACACATCGCAGTCGCGGAAGATAGACAAGGGCGGGCGTTCGACCTGGTCAGCCGGGGCTTGATTGACGGCAGAAACCACGACCATCAATGCGGCAAGACACAGACCCAAACAAAACTTCACAGGCATAACGGGCTCCCTTCGTTGTGCCTTTTCAACTTATCACAACTTAGACGAAAGGAAGAAAATTATGAGCAATTACACATTGACGATCTATGGAGACCCCACCGGGAATTTTGGACATTTTTTCATCGGCATGCGCGGCCCCGACGGTAAAAACAGGGTCGTCGGGTATTATCCAAAAGGTGATAAAGAAAAAGACGACACTAAAAACATAGATGCCATGTTTGGCGAGGTTCCCGGTCAGGTCAAAGACGACAGTTCCCGAATAAAAAACAAAGGCGTTTTTAGTGAAGAAATAACGCTGTCGCCGGAACAGGCGGCAAAGGTGTATGGCTATCTGGATGATGTTGCAGCGAACCCGGGCAAGTACCATTTGAAGGACGAAAATTGCATCGATTTTGCGCAAGGGGCGATTGACGCGACCGGCATCAAAAAGAACGTCGGCGAGCTATTTACTGATGAAACGCTCGATAAAATGGGCAAGTACAGTAGCGCTGGCAACGAAGCCCGTAACGACGACAGGTATGATCGCGGGCTGCTTCAGTACATTCCCAAGGATTACCTCGATGGCGAGATCGGCGGGACACCGGGTGTCGGTTCCGATGGCAATTCCGACAAGGGGCAAGATGTGCCCGCAGAACCTCCCTCTGATTCAGACTCCGAGACTGGTTCCGGCGATGAACAATCCGGTGTGACACCCGACGCCACCAACACGCCCGGGGCCAAGGCTTTTATGGCCGAGGTGATGAAGGACGACGACCCGATTGACAGTATCCTGCAAAAACGTC
>Ga0233430_1001926_pt1 | contig 25968 bp, 28 predicted proteins | sample SI_118_April2016_2_FD_179883 | JGI IMG/M metagenome (GOLD analysis project Ga0233430, IMG submission 179883) | Seawater microbial communities from Saanich Inlet, British Columbia, Canada - SI_118_April2016_150_MG | ecosystem: Environmental > Aquatic > Marine > Inlet | place: Canada: British... | reverse complement strand
CAATAATTGCTGAAGTTTCAGGTGTCGCGGCGGCGGCAGGTTGTCAACTCGTTGCCTGCTGCGATCTTGCAGTTGCGGGTACGTCAGCGCGCTTTATTACTCCGGGCGTAAACATAGGGCTATTCTGCTCAACCCCAATGGTAGCGCTATCTAGAAACGTATCCAATAAAGCAGCAATGGAGATGCTTCTGACAGGTGAAATGGTTAGTGCGCATAAGGCCGAGCGCATTGGACTTGTAAACCGAGTGAAGGAGGATGTTGATTTGCTAAAAGACACCATGGCACTGGCAGAGCTTGTCGCCTCAAAATCTAGCCTAACAATAAAGATCGGAAAGGAGGCTTTTTATAGACAAAAAGATAAGCCTCTTTCAGAGGCTTATGACTATGCATCAAAGGTCATGGTAGACAACATGCTAGAACACGATGCAAAAGAGGGCATCAGCTCATTCTTAGAAAAACGTGCACCAAAATGGCAAGACCAATAGCAATGAACAATCCCTACAACTCTGGCCTTGAAAGAAACCCTGCTAACTTTCAGCCACTTACTCCTCTAACCTTTTTAGAGCGAGCAGCTTCAGTATATCCAGAACACACTGCTATTATTCATGGCAAATTAAAACGCAGCTATAGTGACTTTTATAGCCGGTCACTTCGGCTCGCTTCAGCGCTCTCGAGTCAAGGCATCAAGCGTGGTGACACTGTATCCGCAATACTATCAAATACTCCTGCAATGCTTGAAGCTCATTATGGTGTTCCAATGTGCGGGGCAGTTTTGCACAGCATTAACACACGACTCGATCCAGATACGATTGCCTATCAGTTAGATCACTCCGACGCAAAAGCCCTTATAGTTGATCGAGAGTTTTTAGATGCTGTAAAAATCTCACTTGAGCTCAGCGAAGTAAGCCCAATATTGATTGACTATAACGACAGTGAATACCCAGTCCTGGATTCGTTGCCAGAAGCAATAGAGTATGAGGCTTTTTTGTTGCAGGGCGACACTAATTACGAGTGGCTAATGCCAGAAGATGAATGGGATGCAATCTCTTTAAACTATACTTCTGGCACAACCGGAAACCCAAAAGGAGTTGTGTCACACCATCGTGGGGCCTACCTATTGGCGCAAGGAAATGCTATGATTGCTTCAATAAAAAAACACTCGGTCTATTTATGGACGCTGCCCATGTTTCACTGCAATGGTTGGTGCTTCCCATGGACAATGTCGGCTATCATTGGAACACATGTCTGCCTGAGACATGTGAGGGCCAAGCCAATTTGGGAGTCACTCGAAAAGCATAAGGTGACCCATTTATGTGGAGCTCCAATTGTTATGTCAACAATGCTCGCAGCCCAAGAGAATGAAAAAAAATTATTACAAAATAAGGTTGAGTTTTTTACAGCTGCTGCCCCTCCCCCAGAGCCCGTTTTAACTAACATGAAGGCAGCGGGGTTTAATATTACCCATCTATATGGACTTTCTGAAACCTATGGCCCTGCTGTGGTTAATGAATGGCATCAAGATTGGAACAATTTAGGTGAAAGTGAACAAGCTTCTTTAAAAGCACGGCAAGGTGTACGCTACCTCCCTCTTGAGTCTTTAGATGTTATGGACCCCAAAACAATGCAGCCCGTACCTCGTGATGGCAAGACAATAGGCGAAGTAATGTTCAGAGGCAATGTAGTCATGAAAGGCTACCTAAAAAATAAGCCGGCCACTGATGAGTCGTTCAAGGGTGGATGGTTTCACTCGGGAGACCTAGGAGTTATTCATGCAGATGGATATGTCCAGCTTAAAGATCGCTCCAAAGATATTATTATATCTGGTGGTGAAAATATTTCGTCAATTGAAATTGAAGAGGTGCTCTACAAACACCCCTCTGTTGATGCGGCGGCAGTTGTAGCCATGCCAGATGCAAAGTGGGGTGAAACTCCCTGTGCATTCATTCAACTTAATGAAGAGGGATCTGCCTCTGAAGAGGAGTTGAGCCAATGGTGCAGAGATCGTATGGCTTCCTTCAAGCTTCCTCGTAAATTTATTTTTGAAGAGATTCCAAAAACCTCTACTGGAAAAATTCAAAAATACGTTCTTAGAGAGCGCGCTCTAAAAGGCTAGCCAATCGTCTATTCTTGATTAAGATCAAGGAGGGTTTTTTCAAGCTCTATATCATTAGTCATTAATTAAATCCTTATATAGGAATGTATGATCGCACTGTCAAAATTAAATGCATCGGCATTTTTAAGTAAAGGGTTTCGACCTTTTTTTATTGGCTCTGCTCTGTTTGCTATTGCATCAATGCTGCTGTGGGGTCTAATCTATTTCTTTCAACTCCCTCTAAGATTTGGCAATTTAACTCCGTTTCAGTGGCATGCACACAGCATGATTTTTGGCTACTCAACAGCTGTGATTGCTGGATTCCTACTGACAGCAGTTACCAACTGGACTGACGAGGAGACACTGACCGGAATTCCCCTGCTTATTCTATTCACACTCTGGCTTTTCGCAAGACTTACATGGGCAGTTATGCCTTACGAACCATTGTTATTTGGCTTGCTTGATATCGCATTTCTTTTAATGCTTTATTACGCTGTCGCTAGAGCAATAATTAGGGCTCGGCAGTGGCGGCAGCTGGCCATTGTTTCAAAACTGCTCATTATTATATTAGCGTACATTCTATTTTTTTTAGGGGCAATGGGCATTGTGTCAGACGGCGCAAATTACGGCATCTACCTTGCCCTTATTGCTGAAATTGCCCTCATTCTAACCATAGCAAGAAGAGTGTTTCCGTTCTTTGCAAAAGTAGGGCTAGGGTTGCAAACAACTCCATATTCTCCGATCTGGATTGATAGATCTAGCATAATTTTTATGCTTGTTTGGCTTGTAATGTTTCTCTTTTTTGTGGACTCACCCTTTACCGCTTTAATCTCATTTTTAATTTCTATTGTTTTGGCTGTCAGACTCTTCTATTGGCATCTGCCAGGACTATGGGGCATTTCATTACTATGGAGCTTGTACCTTAGCATAGCCATAATCGCTATGGGCTTTATGATGTTGTCACTGGCTTATTTTGAAAGCAGGCTTCATTATTTTGGAATTCATGCATTAGCATATGGTGGGCTCGGACTAATAACGTTTAGCATGATGTGTCGTGTTGCCCTTGGGCACACAGGAAGAAATGTAAATAAGAAATATAAACTATTGGATTTGGCCCTAGTTAGTTTCGTGCTTGGAGTGGTTCTTAGGGTTCTGTTACCACTCTTACTACCTGACCTAGCAAGAGTATCAATGATCGCTAGCCAAGCACTCTGGATTTGTTCATATGTGGTATATGTTTGGTTTTTTTACCCAGTATTAACTCAAAAAAATTTCGTGATGCCTATATCAAAAGATAACAGAGAAGTACGAGAATAAAGGGCGTGTAACTTCAGACATGCCACTTTAAATAGATTCTTAATTGGTGCTCCAGTGCTTCTGCATTTCAAAATACAAGAAAGAAGCTGTCCAGGTAATTAAAACAAACCCCACTAAAGACTCCATTCCAACAAAAAAACGAATCGCTCCCATCGGCTCAATATCGCCAAAGCCAAGAGTAGAAAAAGTAGTGAAAGAAAAATAAATACTGTCTACCAACGAGCCATCAAAGTTTCCTGCAAGATATCCCCAGCCGCTTGAGTTGTGCATCTTGAAATAAGCAAAGGCATAAATCCAGATTTCTACAACATGAGCAATCAATGCAACTAGGACACATATTAAAATTTTGAACCTGTGCTTAATTGCAATTTTTGGAAGAATATCAGCAGTCTTGAATAATAGTTCGTAGTGCACTAAGACGACAAGCGAGGTTATTAATATATTTAAAAGTATTATTTTTGTCATGCTTAAGCCACTTAACTAGCTTTATTATAATTCCAAAAAAAAACAAGCGGCCATTAATGCCGCTTGATGTTTTTAGATGGTGCCGACACACGGACTCGAACCGCGGACCTACTGATTACAAATCAGTTGCACTACCAACTGTGCTATGTCGGCTTAGAGCGAAATTATACAGTAAAGAATTTTTTTTCAGCAGTATTTTATAGCCCCTATATATAGTTATTTTTTCGATGCTTTAATGCCAAGCGAACCCCTATAATGCAGAGCACAAGAGCCATTAAAAACCACTGGATAGCATAACCAATATGCTTCGCAATGCTCCCCGTGTAGGGCTCCCATTTTCTAACAAAGCCATGGTCTGCAATAGGGTCTAATAATCCTATCATATTTGCAAAATCTATTTCTGCTATGGCGCCCATTTTCTTCAAATCTATGGCCTGAATTAAGACTGGAAAATCTTCCCCTAGTTCTCCAGATTTAAGCTCAATACGTTTTACTGGTTTAGAAACCTGAACCTTGATTTTTATTTTGTTGTTTTCTATGTCAATATTAGCCAACTTGTCTCTTGCGCCATTCCAGGCTATAAAGCCACGATTAATTAAGATGGCCTTTGAGCCTTCCTCCAAAACAAATGGAGTTAGAACATAATAGCCTGAAACTTTTTCAACAATTTGGTTGTCATATATAAACTGCCTATTTCCGAGGTACCTTCCCTCGAACTGGACATGATAATATTCTTTGTTGTCAAGTAAGTCCAGCTTGTTTACAAGCTCAATACCCCCAGAGTTGGCAGTGAGTATTTTTGTCTCAATTATCCTCTTTTGATTGGCTCGATCAAGCTGCCAAAAACCCAAAGAAATTAGAATTGCTAGGGTGGTAGCTATAAGTAAAGCTGGAACAACAAAACGAAAGTTCATTGTTAGGCAGGTAAAAAATTGTTTGGCTGAATCCAGCCCATATAGCTTGCAAACATTAGCAATATGAACAGGAACACAGACATTCCAATTCTAAGTCTGAGCGCTTTATACATCTTATCAGAGCCCTTTGAGCCGCCTCTTAACATTCCTAAAAGGGCCCAGCCAAGAGCAAAAAATATGATAACAACAATTGCGATAATAACAATGTTCATTATGTTTCCTGTTGTTTAAAAAAAAGACCCCTTATAAGGGGTCTTTTATAATCCGCTTACTCTGTTAATTATAGCCAGTAAACAAAAATAAATAAACCTAGCCATACGACATCAACGAAGTGCCAATACCATGCTACGCCCTCAAATGCAAAATGATTCTCAGAGTCAAAGTGTCCTTTTTGAATGCGGTATAAGATTACTGTCAACATTATCACGCCAAGAGTTACATGGAAACCATGAAAGCCTGTGAGCAAATAAAAGGTTGATCCATAAACGCCAGACGTTAACTTTAAACCGTCATGATATGCGTGTCCGTACTCAGCAGCCTGGAAACCTAAAAACAAAACACCTAAAGCAATAGTTGCTATCATCCACCCAATTAAAGCATTGCGGTGGTCTTTTCTTAAGGCATGATGAGCAAATGTAATCGTCACCCCTGAGGTTAATAACAACGCCGTATTGAGTGCAGGCAAACCCCATGCATCTACCAATTTAAAGCCTACAGAAAACTCAGCACCATTCTGACCAATTGCGCCAGGTGTATTGATTAAAGGCCAAGTCGCTTTAAAACCCTCCCAGAGTTCCGGAGTAAACATATTATTGCCGGCGCCGCCTAACCACGGAACACTAATCACCCTAGCATAGAATAGGGCGCCAAAAAAGGCTGCAAAGAACATCACCTCTGAAAAGATAAACCAACTCATGCCCCAACGAAAAGACTTGTCAACCTGTTTGTTGTAAAAACCGCCTACACTTTCGTTAACCACGGTTCCTAACCAACCAAACAACATAAAGACAACGATTGATCCGCCTAAAACCATAAGTGGCCCACCCCAGCTGACGTGGTGCATTTGGTTTGCAAAACCCACAAAAAGCATTGATACGCCAATCGAGCCAATAATTGGCCAGTAGCTTCCGTGAGGTACATAATAGTCTTGATTGCTCATTTTTCCCTTCCTATTTTTTAACTATCTAACTTGAAAAAATTATAAGACAAACTGACATCTCTAATTTTTTCATCCATCTCCGGCTCAACAACAAATCGAAGAAACATTTCAATCTCTTCGTTTGGTTTGAACTCTTGTCTATTAAAACAAAAGCATTCCAATTTCTTAAAATGCAGTGCTGCATCACTAGGAGCAACACTCGGTATAGCCTGACCAACTATTAGTTGATCTGTGGTGTTTTTGGCAATATAGCTTGTCGTATAAAACTTGCCAGGCACCACTTCCATAGATTTAACCTTTGGCCCGAACTGCACAGGAAACCCTGGCATGGTTGATGCAAAAAAACTTACCTCAACCAGTCGTTCTTCATTAACCTCATATTTCTGCTCAGTTTCAACCCTACCTGACGTTCCGTTAAATCCTGTTAGTTCGCAAAGTACATCATAAATCGGAACCATCGCATAGGCAAAAAAGAACATCAAAACGGGCACAGAAACAAGCTTAATCCAAAACCCTTTTGTTATTTTTTTTCTTTCCATATCAACCATTAAGCATAATGGTTGCTACATACACTCCTATTGCAATTGCGCCAACTATCAATGCTGTTATAACGGCGCCATTATTATTATTTTTAGCCATTAGCTATGCTGAGACTCCTCCAGAATCTGTGCGCGGCTTGGTGGCGTATTAAAGCTATGGTATGCTGCTGGCGCTCCAAGTGTCCACTCAAGGCCTTTAGCGCTTGACCATGGGCGCTCACTTGTTGGCTTGCCATTGCGAATACAATCAATTACTAGATATGCAAACAATATAAACGAAAGGCCAAAAGCAAACGCGCCAATCGATGACATCCAATTAAAGTCAGAAAACTGTAATGCGTAATCAGGAATACGACGAGGCATACCAGCAAGGCCAAGAAAGTGTTGTGGAAAGAACAGCACATTAACTGAAATCATTGCCCACCAGAAATGAACCTTGGCTAAACGCTCGTTGTACATTTTGCCTGTCCACTTTGGTAACCAATAAAAAGTAGCCGCAATAATTGCCCATACTGATCCTGTTACAAGAACATAGTGAAAGTGCGCCACAACAAAATACGTGTCATGGTACTGAATATCGGCAGGAGCGATACCAAGCATTAGTCCAGAAAAGCCGCCTATTGTAAATAGAAAAAGAAAAGACAGTGCCCACAGCATTGGCGTCTCAAAAGTTAGAGAACCTTTCCACATAGTTGCAACCCAGTTAAACACTTTTACTCCTGTTGGAACAGCAATCAGCATTGTCGCGTACATAAAATACAGCTCGGCTGCAACCGGCATACCGGTCAAAAACATATGGTGCGCCCAAACGATATATGACAAGAATGCGATCGACGCTGTTGCATAAACCATTGAAGAATAGCCAAATAGAGGTTTGCGTGAAAATGTTGGAAGAATATGCGAAATGATTCCAAACGCTGGCAGTATCATAATGTAGACCTCAGGGTGACCAAAGAACCAGAAAATATGCTGGAACATTACTGGATCACCGCCACCTGTAGCATCAAAAAAGGCGGTCCCAAAATTGCGGTCTGTTAGCATCATTGTAACAACGCCCGCCAATACAGGCATAGCGCCAATAAGTAAAAATGAAGTGATAAGCCAAGTCCAAACAAATAGAGGCATATCCATTAGCCTCATTTCAGGGGCACGCATATTTAAGACAGTAGCAATAATATTGATTGCTCCCATGATTGATGAGAATCCCAATAAGTGAACTGCAAAAATAAAGAAGTCGGTTGAGTCAGGAGCAAACGTTGTTGAAAGTGGCGCATAAAAAGTCCAACCAAACGCTGGCGCTCCTCCCTCCATGAAAAAAGTACTGACAAGAATTGCTGCAGCAAAAGGCAAAATCCAGAAACTCCAATTGTTCATTCTTGGAAGTGCCATATCTGGTGCGCCTATCATCATTGGGATTAACCAATTACCGAGACCAACCATTGCTGGCATAACGGCACCAAAAACCATAATCAGTCCGTGCATTGTAGTTAGCTGATTAAAGAAATGTGGGTCCATTAGCTGGAGTCCAGGCTGTAAAAGCTCCGCCCTTATGCCCATTGCTAGGGCTCCACCAACTAAAAGCATTACAAAAGAAAACCACAAATAAAGAGTTCCGATGTCTTTGTGGTTGGTTGTCTTAACCCATCTCAGAAGTCCTTTTTCTGGGCCGTGATGATGGTCATCGTGTGCTGCTGCCGTTGCGGTTGTGCTCATATCTTTCTCCTTAAATTAACGTGCAGATGTAACATCTGATGGTTGAACAACTGAGCCACTATTTCCAAAGGCTCTCCTTTCGTATGTAATTACAGCGGCAAGATCTGAGTCTCCAAGCATCTTAAATGATGGCATGCCTGCCTTACCATTAATAACAATATCAAGATGTTCTGCAGCAGAGCCGTTAGTTATTTCTGACCCTGTCATTGCAGGGAAGACGCCAGGTATACCTGAGCCGTCTTTTTGGTGACATCCAGCACAGTTAGCGTTATAAATAGCCTCACCTTTCGCCATTAAATCTTCTTCACTCCAAGCCATTGTGGCGCTTGCAGCGGCAGCCTCTTCTTCGGCCTTCTGGTCAGCCACCCAGGCGGCGTAGGCTTCTTTTGAAACCGCCTCTACCACAATTGGCATAAAGCCGTGGTCTTTGCCGCAAAGTTCTGCGCACTGTCCTCGATATGTTCCTTCCTCAGTAATCTCTGCCCATGCATCATTAATAAAACCAGGGTTGCCGTCTTGCTTAACAGCCAAAGCAGGAACCCACCAGTTATGAATAACGTCGGCCGATGTAATAAGAAAACGTATCTTTGTATCCACCGGAAGAACCAAAGGATTATCAACTTCAAGCAAATAATTTTCAGGCTTTTCAACAGCTCTTATAGCGTCTTTTGATGATTGTGCAAGGTTAGAAATAAAACCAATTTCTTCTTCAGGATATTCGTATTGCCACTTCCACTGGTGTCCTGTAATCTTAACAGTCATGTCTGCCTTTTCAAGAACCTCAATATCAATTAGAACTTTAGACGCCGGGATGGCCATCGCAATCAAAATTAGTATTGGGATACCAGTCCAAATCATTTCAATAGTTATGCTTTCATGAAAGTGGGATGCCTTGGCCCCTTTAGATTTTCTAAATTTAACAATCGAATAGAATATTGCTCCAAATACGACAATACCAATGACGACGCAAACCCAAAAAATTAACATGTGTAAACTATAAATGTCTTGACTAATAGAAGTTATTCCCTTGGTCATGTTTAAAGCGTAGTCTGCCAAGGCAGACTTGGAACTTAGAAGTGCGCCAACGGCACCGATAAAAGTCAACAATGATTTCATAGATTCTCCGAATTAAACCTTAGTCATTTCTTTAAATAACCATAATAAAAGTGTGGTTATTATATATACTCTTAATGCTCTTGTATGAAAGGATACTAAATCTATATACAAGCTCAAACAAAAAAAGCAACCAAATGATACCTGTTTCTGCAGGTTTTACCAAGTAAATATTGGTCTTTATTCTCAATTTTGATTGAACTTTTTTCATCGGCCATCTAAATAGAAATAAATATCGACATGCAAAACAAAAAAATTATAACGAAACCGCCAAAAAATTTCTTGACCTAAGTCAATGAATTAATTGAATAATTATGTATTTTTCAATTTTTTTTATAAAATAAGTGTAAAAATATTAGCTTGATAATTTAAAATATATCGCTGCATTAAATAGACGCACATGTATACAAAAATTCTAAACCTTTCAATAATATTGGCCCTAGTCGTAGTGGTTCTTGGAGCCTATACTCGACTTGCTGACGCTGGGCTTGGTTGTCCTGATTGGCCTGGCTGCTATGGACAGCTCATTGTGCCCGATGTGGCTTCGGAAGAGTATGAAAGGCCGCTTGATATAGCCAAAGCCTGGAAAGAAATGGTTCACAGGTATGCTGCTTCAACGCTTGGTCTTGCAATTGTAGGAATATTTTTGCTTTCTGTCTTCGGTAAAACTGGGCAATCTCAGTCAATCAAGCTGCCCGCTTTTTTACTTTTGTTAGTTGGATTTCAGGGGCTCCTAGGAATGTGGACAGTGACCGAACAAGTTCACCCTGGAATTGTTACGGCCCACCTCTTAGGTGGCTTCTCTACGACAGCGCTTGTTTTTTGGCTACTACTCAATCAAAGACTTCCTGATATAAACATTGACAAGGTTTCTAAGAGTGACAAAGTGTTACTTGTCGCTGTTATCGTTCTTTTAATTTTTCAAGTTGTGCTTGGAGGGTGGACCAGCACCAACTATGCGGCGCTTTCTTGTGGTGAATATTTTCCAACCTGCCTTGGCCAAATGTGGCCAGACCATATGGACTTTAATAAAGCTTTTTACTGGGGCCCTCTTGGGATTGACTATGAGTTTGGTGTTTTAGAAAGCGAAACCCGAAGTGCCATTCAAATGGCCCATAGAATAGGCGCCCTAGTTGTGACGTCTGCCATTCTTGCTCTATCCTTTGTCTATAGAAAATACCCATCACTCAAAAAAGCTCTATTTGTAATACTCTCACTTCTTTCATTACAGGTTGTTTTTGGAATTATAAATGTCGTTATGTCTCTGCCAATGTTTGCAGCAGTTATGCATAACGCAGTTGCCCTCGCGCTTCTTCTTAGCCTACTATATTTGACACACAGAATATTTAAAAACAATCCCTTAATATAAATATGAACAAAAAAACAGCTCTTTTCTCTTTAGTTATGTTTGTTATTGTTGGCGTCGCTTCTTTTTTTTACCTTAATGCCAAACCAAACATTGAAGAGCTCAAAAAATCTGTCTCTCCTGCTGCTTCAATTTATACTGAAGCACAACCTTTATCAGAAAAACTCAACTTCATAAACGATGATTTAATGGACGTTCACCTCTCTGAAATTACTGATGGAAAGTGGGCGCTTCTATACTTTGGCTACACATCTTGCCCTGATGTCTGCCCCGTTGATTTATCAAAAATAAATTTAAGTTACCAAATGATGGAAAACAGTAAAGACCTTCAGGTTGTTTTTGTTTCGGTTGACCCGCAAAGGGATGTTGGCAATTTAAATCAATTTGCAGGTGCTTTTAACTCGTCTTTTAAAGGCTTAACCGCTCATCAAGATGAGCTGATGACAATCAGTAAGGCGCTAGGCGTTTATCACGAAGTGGTAGAGTCACAAAAACTAGCTCAACAAGATCACAGCAATCATGGAGACCATGGCGAGCACTCTTCGGAGACAAAAACGAACTCTCATGACAACCACTCAATGGGCCATAATGATGAATTTATGGTTCACGAAATGATTAATCATTCAAGCGGGGATGTACAAAAAGTAGAAACCAGCGAAAGACATATGGAGCTTAAAAAGCTAGGCTACGTTCATAAAGAGTCTGCTCACTATAATATTGACCATACCAGCAGCTTCTTACTGTTTAATCCTAGGCTAGAATTGACAGCGCTACTAACCAATCCACACAACCCAATGCCTATGGCTGAAGCCTTAGACAAAATCATCGATACGTTAGGGCAAGACTAGTTGAACTATAAAGACTAGCGACCCAATAAACAAAACTGTCATAACCAGTCCTGCAATTATGAAGGGCCATGGTCCGGTCTTTTCAACAGACTCAAAATCCTGAACCAGGTTATTCTTTTTGCCAACCCCTATCATTGAAGAAGCTGCAGCTTTGACAGCTTGTAAAGTTTTCTTCATAAGTACTCAAAAAGTCATCAAGAGATAATGGTCAACCAACAGCCCAACAAACAAAACCAAAAGATAGTTAATAGAATACTTGAAGGTTTTAAATGCAATTAGAGTGTTTTCAGGCTCTAAAAGTATCTTGATTGAGTAGCCCAAAAAAAGAAGCCCTAAGGATGCTGAACAGATTAGATAAATCACGCCGCTCATTCCGGTTAAGTATGGCAGCATGGTGACCAAAAATAATAGCACTGTATATAAGAGAATTTGAATGCGGGTAAAGGCTATGCCGTGAGTAACTGGTAGCATAGGAATTTCAGCCTTTTTATACTCATCTTTTCTATGAATTGCCAGGGCCCAAAAGTGCGGAGGGGTCCAAATAAAGACAATCAAGAATAAGAGCAATGCGTACTCAATGCCGTTTGAACCAGCAACTGCAGTCCATCCAAGCACTGGTGGTGCTGCTCCAGCTGCCCCGCCGATAACTATGTTTTGTGGGGTTGCTCTTTTTAGATACATTGTATAAAAAACAGCATAGCCTATCAAGGAGATTAGCGTCAATATCGCTGTAAGCAAATTAACAAAAACCACTAACAACGTTATGCCTACAACACCTAAAAAAGCCCCCCAAACCAATGCCTGACTCCTTGTAACTTTTCCTTGGGGGAGTGGTCTTCGGTCGGTCCGGGACATCTGAATATCAATCTTCTCATCAACAACGTGGTTAAAAACTGCTGCAGACATAGCAGCCAGCGAAATTCCTGCGGAGGCAACCACTATAAGAAAAAAATTTGGAATATAAGGAACCGCAAGCAGCATTCCAACGACCGCAGTAAGCAAAATAAGCAATACTACTTTTATCTTACAAAGTCCCAAAAGATCTTTCAAAGAGGGGAGGTTGCCCATTAGCCTATCCTGGAGTATTTAAGAAGTCGCTTTAGATCCTTAAGCACAAGCTTTATGTTGATATCTATTGGGTTGTAATAGAGCATAAAGTTTCCAATTGGATCGATTAGAAAAATTGAACCATTAGGAAACTTTGCGAGCTGTTCAATTAATTTGTTGGTTTTTATTTTCGCAAGTAATAGCTCACTATCTAAGCTAGTCGGCGTAGAGCCATCTGCGGTAACAAGCATCCGCTGAATTCTCCGCATATCCATATTAATAAGCGTACGAATCGTCTTAACGTCTTCTACTGCTTGCTCACAGGCGCTATCACATGTGCTGGAAACATAGGCAAAAGTCCAAACACCGTCAAGAGAGCCTTCTCCATCAATTTCAATGTCCGCCTGATCAGTTGTTATAACTGGACGAATAAGCTCGCCATAATTAACTGTGCTTTGGCTAAAGTAGCCTGGGTTCATATAAAAAAACAAAGTGCCCAAGCCGATGGGCAGAATGAAAATCAATAATAACGCCCAAAATTCTTTTTTTACTGTCATACTACCTCTTGAATAAAAACTGCATAATGATACTCTCAAGAGTCTTAAAACTCAACTTGCTAAAGCCTTACTTCTATGCCGTTTTTTTGCATTGCCTTTTTGGCCGCTTCAACCGTATACTCTCCGAAATGAAATATACTCGCAGCAAGTACAGCGTCTGCCCCGCCATCGACCACACCCTCAGACAGGTGTAACAAATTGCCCACGCCTCCAGAGGCGATTACTGGAACATCGACAGCATCAGATACGGCCCGAGTTAGCTCTAGGTCAAACCCGTCTTTAGTGCCATCTCTGTCCATAGAGGTAAGCAGTATTTCGCCAGCACCGTTCTCGCCCTCAGTCATTTTTATAGCCCACTCTATAGCATCTATGCCTGTTGTTTTTCTACCGCCGTGAGTATAGATTTCCCATTTAGAAGGGCTTGATGAAACTCTTTTAGCATCAATTGCAATCACAATACACTGAGACCCAAAAATATCACATAATTCATTAATAAGGTCTGGGTTAAAAATAGCTGCTGAATTAACCGCGACCTTGTCCGCCCCAGCTTTAAGCATTGCCCTTACGTCCTCAGCTTTGCGAATGCCGCCGCCAACAGTGAGCGGAATAAACACCTGTTCAGCAATTTTTTCGACCATGGCAACTGTCGTGTTTCTTCCTTCGTGCGAAGCTGTTATATCAAGAAAAGTAATTTCGTCTGCGCCCTCCTTATCGTAGCGCTTTGCCACCTCAACAGGATCTCCAGCGTCCTTAATATCTACAAATTTGACGCCCTTGACCACTCTTCCATCACGGACATCTAAACACGGAATTATTCTTTTAGCTAAACTCATAGTAAGAATTTTACCGGATAAATCTCTATATACTGTCTGACGAGAACCCCTAATTTAATAACCGCTCAAACTGAGATGCTTTGTAATGGGCAATTTAATGACTAGTGGGTATAATTGCGCCCTATGAGTTTAGAAAAAGACGACTTGCAAACCAACAATCAAAGCCCTCCTAGGCATATAGCTATTATTATGGATGGCAACGGGAGGTGGGCAAAGTCTAAGCATCTTCCGCGCTCGAGTGGCCATCAAAAAGGCGTCAGGACAGTTAGAACAATTGTTAAACATTGTGCAAAGTTAGGCGTCAACACGCTTACTCTTTTTGCTTTTAGCAGTGAAAACATGAACCGTCCAAGTGAAGAAGTTGGCCTACTTTTCAAATTATTCCTAACCGTTTTAAAAACCGAGACAACAAAACTTAAAGACAACAATATAAAGCTAAAAATTATTGGAGATCTCTCCGTCTTTACCCCTGAGATACAATCGCTAGCACAGGAGGCTGAAAAACAGCTCGCCAACAACACAGGCCTAAACCTAGTTATTGCGGCTAACTATGGAGGGCAATGGGATATTACAGAGTCAGCAAAACAAATTGCATTAGATTCGGCTAATGGCAAAATTAGTCCAGAAGACATCGACCCCTCTCTCTTTCAATCATACACCTCACTAGCAAGCTACCCAAAAGTTGATCTTCTCATTCGAACAAGTGGTGAGATTAGACTAAGCAACTTTTTACTATGGGATATTGCTTATAGCGAACTCTATTTTTGTGCCACTTTATGGCCAGACTTTAATGAACACGCTCTAGACCTTGCCATTGAAGACTTTCATTCCAGAGATCGGCGCTATGGTGAGCGCAATGGAGAGAAGTGATGCTAATTAAAAGAGCCTTAACAGCACTTGTTTTAGCGCCCGTCGTTATAGCAGGAATTCTGTTATTAAACGAATCCTGGTTCTCCATTGCTGTTGGACTGGTTCTTATTGTTGCGTCTAGAGAGTATTGCAAGCTTGTTTCAATACATCAGCAAGCTTTGAAAGCAATTTTCACTATAGTAATCATAGCACTGGCCTTTGTTTTATCTAGAAATATATCAATGCTCGCGTCTTTATTGTTCCTAACACTAACGTGGTGGCTTGTCGCCTTATATTGGATCATAAAATACCCGGACAGTCATGTAAGCGTGAGCAAAAGCAAACTCACGGGAGTGGTAAATGGGTTATTTCTGTTTGTGCCGATGGCAACTTCGCTCATTATTCTTCAATCTCAAAATAGGTTGCTAGTACTTCTTCTATTGGCTTTAATCTGGGCCGCAGATGTCGGCGCTTATTTTTCAGGAAAACAATATGGCAACAAAAAACTCTGTCCCGAAGTAAGCCCGAACAAGACCCTTGCAGGGCTCTATGGCGGCGTTATTCTCGCGCAGCTTGTCGCTATCTTTTATGTTTATATTGTTGTTCAGACGCCTAACGCAAAAGACTTTTTTGTGTTCAGCGTCTTGGCGCTTGTTGTTTCGTTAGTTTCAGTCCTTGGAGACCTGTTTGAGAGCTTGTTAAAACGTATTAGTGGCGTTAAAGATAGTGGCAATATTCTTCCAGGCCATGGTGGGCTATTAGATCGTATTGATAGTCTTACTTCTACAGCCCCAATATTTCTTCTCTTCCTGGTGTTTATCCTATGAAAAACATTGCAATTCTAGGCGCAACAGGCTCAATTGGACTCAACACGCTAGATGTTATCGCACAGCATCCAGAAAAATATACTACTTTTGCTCTCAGCGCTCACTCGAACTGGAAAAGCCTGAATGAGCTCTGTAAAAAACACAAGCCTGCGTATGCCATTCTAGTTGAAGAAGAGGCTGCTGAAAATCTAAGAAAAGTGGCTCCGGAGGGGGTAGAGGTCTTATGTGGCGAGAGTGCACTTGATGATATTGCCTCTCACCTTAAAACTGATTTTGTTATGGCTGCAATCGTTGGCGGAGCTGGCATGTCATCCACTTTTTCCGCGGCCAGAGCTGGCAAAAGAATAATGCTAGCCAACAAGGAGTCGCTGGTTTTAGGCGGCGCCCTTCTAATGAACGCTGCCAACAAATCAGGCGCTGACATCATTCCAGTCGACTCAGAGCACAGCGCAATTTTTCAATGCCTCCAGTCAGGCAGCAAAGGGCTACAGAAAATCCAGCTGACTGCGTCAGGCGGTCCCTTTTTAAACACGTTGTTTGCCTCTCTTAAAACAGTCACACCTGAGGAGGCTTGTAAACACCCAAACTGGAAAATGGGCCAAAAAATTTCAGTTGACTCTGCAACTATGATGAATAAGGGGCTCGAGGTTATTGAGGCCAGCTTCTTATTTGATGTGCCCGCAAGTCAAATTGAAGTTATTGTTCATCCTCAAAGCATTATTCATTCTTGCGTCTATTATGAAGATGGCGGCGTTTTATCGCAACTTGGGCTTCCCGACATGAGAAGTGCAATATCCTTTGCGCTATCGTTTCCTGAAAGACACACCTCAGGTGTAAAACCACTAGACCTCACAAAACAACCTCCACTAGAATTTTTTTTACCCGATTTGAAAAAGTATAAATGCTTAGAGCTTGCCTATTTGGCCATAAAACAAGGAAAAAACGCTCCTGGAACTTTGAATGCAGCCAACGAGGTTGCTGTTGATGCTTTTTTAAATAACAAAATAGGGTTTTTAGACATCAGCAGGGTAATTGAAACAACCCTCAACGAAACGCCTAGTCAAAATCTTGACACACTTGCTAGTGTTGTGGAAAATGACCAACTTTCACGTCAACTGGCCTTGTCGTTAATTTCGAAAAACGACTAAACCCACACAATGATTAAATCTTTTTTTGTTTCATTGCTTTTAGCATGTATGGTTTTTTCAGCCCCTTCTTTAGCAGGAGGCAAACATGACTTTAGCTTTAAGGTTTCGCGCGGAGATGCTTTTTATAAGTTTTTCTATAGCGCAGGACTCTCAGGCAAGCTTTTGACAAAACTAATGACCTCAGATGAGAGTGCTCAAAGACTCAACAATATTTATCCAGGCGATGAATTTCAGATAATCCTTAATGAAAATCACAGTCTTAAGCAAATTATATTTAATCCCGCTAACGATAACCCGCTATTTATATACTATGATGGAAAAAGGTTTAGTTTTGAAAAATCAAACAAGCAGCCTGTTGGTGATGTTTCATTTACTGTTATTACAATCAACAAGTCTCTTAACTACGATGCTAAAAAAGCTGGCGTTGATGCTGAAGTTGTAAAAATGATGGTAGACAACTTCTCATGGGAAATTGACTTCAGTCGCGACCTTAGAAAAGGCGACAAGTTCATTTTGTCGTGGGAGAGCGAGAAGACGCCGAGCGCAATAATTTATATAAGCGGAAGAAAAACTATTGCGCTTTTTTCTCACAAAGACTCTCTTGGAAGAAAGAAATACTATAGCGCTAATGGAGAAACGCTTAACGACTCATTTAAATTTGCTCCTGCAAAGTACAACAGGATTAGCTCTAGTTTTTCATTGCGTCGCTATCACCCAACTCTTAAAACTTATCGCCCGCATCGAGGTACTGACTTTGCTGCGCCAATCGGAACCCCTGTTTACGCCCCGGCAAAAGGGCTTGTTAAATATGTTGCTACGCTGTCGGGATATGGTAACGTGATTTACCTGAAGCATGGCTCAGAGTATGTAACGGTGTATGCCCATTTATCAAAATTTGCTAAAGGCTTAAAGTCTGGCAAGCGGGTAAAAAAAGGTGAACTGATTGGATATGTGGGGACCACTGGAATGTCTACAGGGCCGCACCTTCATTATGAGATTCGCATCAATGGTGTTCACAAAGATGCTGAAAAAGTTAAACTCAACAAAAAATCTATCGTCCCAAATGCTGAGATGGCTAGCTTTCAAAAAAGAGCCAAACGAATACTCTCTGAATTAAATATTAAATAGGCCTCTATAGATTAAAATAGAGCTATACTGCCATTAAAGTGCACACATGAGCTCTCATTTTCAATCAGACCTATCCTTGCCACTTATTCATCAGGGAAAGGTAAGAGACATATATGATATTGATCATCAGTATATGCTAATTGTGGCCTCTGACCGTCTCTCTGCATTTGATGTTATCTTTGAGCAGCCCATTGCGGGAAAAGGCAAAATCCTTACAGAGATCGCAAACTTCTGGTTTGACAAAACCAAGCATATTGTTCAAAACCATCTAACCACAATAAGCCTTGATGAGGTATTGAAAGCCGATGAGGCAGAGATGCTTTCAGGAAGGGCAATTGTCGTAAAAAAGCTTAAACCCCTTCCTATTGAAGCAGTTGTTAGAGGCTACATAATTGGCTCTGGATGGAAAGAGTACCAAGGCTCTCAGTCCGTTTGTGGTATTGCATTGCCTGCCAACTTAAGATTGGCAGAACGACTTGAAAAACCAATCTTTACACCCTCCTCAAAGGCTGCAGTTGGAGAGCATGATGCCAATATTTCTTTTGAAAGGGTTAAGACTCTAATAGGCACCAACCTCGCAAAACAAGTCAAAGACGCAAGCCTAAAAATTTATAGCTTTGCGTCAAAACTTGCACTAGAAAAAGGCATTATTATTGCTGACACGAAGTTTGAATTTGGGCTTGACTCAAGCAGCCAGCTAACCCTTATGGATGAAGTTTTGACGCCTGACTCTTCAAGATTTTGGTCGCTATCTGACTATATTCCTGGAACAAGCCCAAAAAGCTTTGACAAGCAAATTATTAGGGACTATCTTGAAACGCTTGACTGGAATAAAGCGCCTCCTGCGCCTATAATCCCCCAAAAGATCATGAGCCAAGCAGCTCGTAAATATAAGGATATTCAGTCAATATTATGCAGCTAGCTGGGCCTATAAACATGATGAAAAGCTCTCTAGTTGGTGGAGAGGCAAGATATAGTCTGTCTATTGGTAACGAGACTGTCGACATGAACGCTCTAGTAGGCAAACATATTGAGCTGACCTTCAGCCAAAGAATTACATGCTCAAATTGTGGCAATAGAACCAACAAAAGCTTCTCCCAAGGATACTGCTTCCCATGTGCTCGCTCTCTTGCCAGGTGTGACATGTGCATCATGAAGCCAGAAACCTGCCATCACCACTTGGGGACATGTCGAGAGCCTGAATGGGGTCTTGCGAATTGTTTTTCTTCACACGTCGTTTATCTTGCTAATTCTTCTGGAATAAAGGTTGGAATTACCAGAAAAACAAATACTCCTGGAAGGTGGATAGACCAAGGAGCAGTAAGCGCTTTACCAATTTTGGAGGTCAAAACAAGGCTTGATTCTGGAAAAATAGAGATAGCCCTTAAATCCTATGTGGCTGACAAAACAAACTGGCGCACAATGCTTAAAAACGAGGTTGAGGATGTTGACCTAGAGTTAAAAAGGAATGAGCTTTTAGCTGAAATACCCAGTCTAATTCATGAGCTTCAGGCAACATCTATTAAGGACGAGACAATAAATATTAGCTACCCTGTGTTAAAATACCCAACAAAAATTGTCTCCTTAAATTTTGACAAAACACCCTCTATTTCTGGCGTTTTGCAGGGAATTAAAGGACAATACTTACTGCTAGATGGCGGCGTGCTTAATCTTAGAAAGTTTAGCTCATACCATCTGGCGCTTGACAGCTAAATGATCTAAAAATGAACGAAAACTTTGCAAGAATTGAAAGACTCCCAACCTATGTTTTTGCAATTACCAATGGGCTAAAAGCAAAAGCTCGCTCCAAAGGTGAGGACATTATTGACTTTGGAATGGGCAATCCTGATCAGCCCACGCCTCAACATATTGTTGACAAGCTAGTTGAGGTTGCTCAGCGAACTGATACGCATCGCTATTCAGCTTCTCGTGGTATACCCCGTCTTCGTCGAGCAATAACGAATTGGTACAAAGAAAGATACAATGTAGATCTTGACCCTGAAACCGAGGCTATTGTTACTCTTGGCTCGAAAGAAGGTCTTGCAAACCTTGCTCAAGCGATTGTGAGTAAGGGCGATACTATTTTAGTGCCGAGCCCAGCCTACCCCATTCATCCCTATGGTTTTGTAATTGCTGGCGCAGATATTCGTTCTGTTCCATGTGGGCCTGAGCATGACTTTTTTTCGGAATTGGAAAGCGCAATCAAAAACACCTGGCCAAAACCAAAAGCAATAGTTCTAAACTATCCCTCAAACCCAACGTCTGAATGTGTTGAGTTAGAGTTTTTTGAGCGTGTTATAAAAATTGCAAAAGAAAATCAAATTTGGGTTATTCAGGATTTAGCATATGCTGATATTGTTTTTGATGGATACAAAGCGCCAAGTATTTTTGAGGTTGAAGGCGCCAAAGAAGTTGCAGTAGAGTTCTTTTCAATGTCTAAAAGCTATAATATGCCTGGCTGGAGAGTTGGATTTATGGTTGGAAACCCCTCTTTAGTTGCTGCGCTTACAAAGATTAAGTCTTATTTAGACTATGGTATATTTACGCCAATTCAAGTTGCCGCAATTGAGGCGCTGGAAGGAGACCAGAGCTGTGTTAAAGAAATATGTTCGATGTATCAGTCTAGGCGTGATATCCTTTGTTCTGGCCTTGAAAGCATTGGCTGGAAAGTTGAAATACCAAGAGCAACGATGTTTGTATGGGCAAAGATTCCTGAGCACTATAAGGAAATGGGCTCACTTGAGTTCAGCAAAGAGCTGATTAATCGCGCTAAGGTTGGTGTTTCTCCTGGAATTGGGTTTGGCAGCTATGGCGATGAATATGTTCGCATCTGTCTTATTGAGAATGAACATAGGATTCGGCAAGCCATTAGAGGCATTAGAAACATGTTCAAAGAAGACGGTCTTTTATAATGATATCTGCAGAACAATTTATAAATCAAAAACATAAGTGTATTACGCTTTTAGGCATGTCAGGTGTTGGCAAAACTCGTCTCGCAAAACTCATTGGCGAAAATGGAGGATGGTTTCATTTTTCTGGCGATTATAGGATTGGTGCAACCCATCTTAAAGATGCTATTATTGCAAATATTGCCGACAAAATGAAAACAGATGCCTGGCTAAAGACGCTTTTAGATAATCAATCTATCAGCGTCAACAGCCAAGTAAGCTTTGACAACCTAGAGCCAATCTCAGCCTTCTTAGGAAAGGTTGGCAACCCTGAAGAAGGAGGTCTTCCTTTAGATGAATTTATTCGTCGCCAAAGTCTTTTTTTTGAAGCTGAAAAAAAGACAATGTATGAAGTGCCCGATTTTATTAAAAAGTCCCAGTCAAAAGGATTCAGTCATTTTATAAATGATGCTGGGGGCAGCCTTTGTGAGTTAGAAGACCCAGAGCTATACAAACTTCTCTCGGAAAATAGTCTAATCGTTTACATACAGACCAACAAAAAGAACGAACGCAGTCTAATTGAACGTGCAAAGAAGCGCCCAAAGCCAATGTATTACAGCTCTCCTTTTTTTGAGAAATCCATTCGCGCCTACCTAACTGAAAATACTTTAGATTACGCAGCCCAAGTAAGTCCTGATGATTTTGTAAGCTGGGTTTTTCCCAAACTGATAGACGATAGGCTAAAAAAATACGAAGCGATCGCAAACAAATATGGCTGCACAATTCAAAGCGACGATCTTCATAGTTGCCACTCTGCAAATGATGTTATTAATTTAATCTCTAGCGCACTCTGAAACTATGCCTCTCATAGCACACTCTAATCTGCCCTCATTTGAACGCCTTGAAAAACAAGGGGAAACAATACTCTCTGAAGAAAGAGCTTCTCACCAGGCCATTAGGGCTCTTCATATTGGCCTACTAAACATGATGCCCGACTCGGCGCTTGAAGCTACGGAAAGACAGTTTTTTAGGTTGGTTGGTCGCTCCAATCAGGTGGCTCAACTCTACATACATCCGTTTTCACTCTCCAGCATTAAGCGAGGCAAAAAAGCAACTGAACACATCAAAAGCCATTATAAAAGTTTTGATGAAATTAAACTACAGGGCCTTGACGCGCTTATTATTACTGGAGCAAATGTTACTGATCCTGACCTTCAGCTAGCCCCTTTTTATAAAGAGCTTCGTGAGGTGGTTGACTGGTCCTATGAAAACGTGACCTCAACTTTGTGCTCATGCCTCGCAACTCATGCTGTATTAGAGTTTAAATATGCACAAAAAAGAAAGCCGCTTGGCAAAAAGCACTGGGGCGTTTTCCCGCATCAGGTCACTGATCGAACACACCCCTTAGTCAAAGGGGTGAATACCCGGTTTGACGTTCCACACTCTCGCTTCAATGAGATTTCAAGGTCTCAGTTTGAAGATGCAAACATTAGGGTTTTGGCTGCTAGCAAAATTGGAGTTCATTTGGCAGTAAGCCCGGACTTATTCCGTATTGTTTTCTTCCAAGGACATCCAGAATATGATTCCATTAGTCTTTTAAAAGAGCTGAAAAGAGAAGTTGCTCTTTACTTAGAGGGGGGTCGTTCAGATTATCCACCGTTTCCTGCTAACTATCTTTCGCCGCAATGCTGTGCAATTTTAGAGGAATATAAAACTCGACTGCATGCTAAGTCGGCTACAATAAAAGACTTTCCTGAGAAGCTTATCATGAAAACCCTTGATAACACCTGGCATGATAGCGCCAGTGCAATTATCAATAATTGGATTGGTTGCTTTTATCAGGTAACCAATGAAGATATTAAGTTGCCATTTATGGAGTCAGTAGACCCACAAAATCCGCTTGGTTTATAAAAGTGACAGAGTTAGCAAGAGATCTGCTTCATTGGTTTAAGAAGAATGGGAGAAAAAACCTTCCATGGCAATCGAGCCCGCCTAACGTTTATCACATTTGGCTCTCAGAAGTCATGCTTCAACAAACACAAGTCATTACGGTCATTGACTACTTTAATAGGTTTATAACAACTTTTCCAGATATAGAGGCTCTTGCAAGCGCAAAAGAAGATCAGGTGATGTCAAAATGGGCAGGTCTTGGATATTATAGTCGCGCACGCAATTTACATAAAACGGCAAAGATTATGGTCTCTGAATATAACGGAATCTTTCCAAAAACATATGCTGCGATTGTCGCGTTTCCTGGCATTGGCCCCTCAACTGCTGGTGCTATCTTGTCTTTAGGAAGCGGCATTTCAGCTCCAATTCTGGATGGCAACGTGAAAAGAACACTCTCAAGATATCACAGGGTAGAAGGCCACTACTCATCGAGCTTAGTTATGAAAGAATTATGGCGCTTAGCAAAACAGCATACGCCCCAAACTAAAAATGCTGAATATACTCAGGCGATGATGGATATTGGCGCAACCATCTGTACGCCAAAAAATCCACTGTGTGACAATTGCCCGATAGCCGAGCATTGTGAGGCTTTTCTCGCCAAAGAGCAAAATATTTTCCCGCACAAAAAAACTAAAAAACAAAGGGTATCAAAAAAAAATATAGCCTTTCTAATATTTCAAAACGAAAAGCAAGAAGTTTTTCTCAAAAAAAGATCCAACAAAGGAATATGGGGCGGACTATGGAGTTTTGAAGAGTGTGAAGACAACGATGAGACAATCGATTTAGAAGTTCTCCAACATAATGAAAACGCAAAGATTATCATGCCGCTTCCTAAATTTAAGCATGTCTTTACTCATTTTACTTTGTGGATCAACCCGATTTTGATTCGCTCGCCTGGAGGATCAATCAATTATTTTAGTGCGAGCAGCTTGTCTTTGGGCGTTCCTGCGCCAGTCAAAAAGATGCTTCAGGAGCTTTAATTGTTTAATAAAAAACAATCTAATAAGTAAAATAGCAACATGGAATTGATAAGAGGCCTTCACAATCTAAAAAAACAGCCTGGCTGTGTTCTTACCATTGGAAACTTTGATGGCGTCCATCTTGGCCATCAAGAGCTATTAATAAAGCTTATCTCTAAGTCAAAAAAGATGGGTTTGCCATCTCTTGTCATCTCTTTTTCAGTAACCCCCGAAACATTCTTTGGAAGGCCAAAAGCAAGGCTTAGCAGTTTTAGGGATAAGCATTTATTTCTAAAATCTCTAGGGGTAGACAAGCATCTTTTGGTCAGGTTTAATAAAAGCTTTTCTGAGATTTCAGCGGCCTCTTTTATTAATCAAATTCTTGTACAAAAAATTGGGATTAAGCATTGCTTTATTGGCGATGATTTTCGTTTTGGAAAGGATCGTCTTGGCGACTTTTCAATGCTAAAGAATGCCTCTGATGAAAACAACTTTACTATTGAAAAAATAAACAGCGTTCTTCTTGATGGGCGCCGTGTCAGCAGCTCTGGAGTTAGGGGCCTTCTTTCTGAGGGAGACTTCATCAGCGCTGAAAAGTTTCTTGGAAGACCCTTTTCAATTAGCGGAAAAGTTGCGCACGGAGAAAAACTGGGTAGGACGATCGGGTTTCCCACTGCAAACATAAGTATTCATAGAAAATTAAGCCCGGTTTTGGGCGTTTATAGTGTTCTTATCCAGCTTAAGTCAAAAACATATAACGGCGTATGTAATGTTGGCAAAAGGCCAACGCTTGGGGGCAACAAAACCCTTTTAGAGGTTTTTATATTTGATTTTAACAAAGAGATTTATGGTGAATATGTAACCATAATCTTTAAGCAGAAGTGTCGCGAAGAGGAAAAATTTGAGTCATTTGAAGCGCTGCAAAAACAAATCAAAAAAGATGTCGAAAAAAGCAGGCTCTTCTTTCAAAGCAATATTTCCTAAGCCTTTAACTTCCAAGAAAGCTCCCTTCCAGCATAAAAAGGAATCACTGTAGAGCTTGAAAAGTCATAGCTTTCAGGAACTTCCCATGGAGATTTTTCCAGTGTTATTTTTATGGTATTCCTTGGAAGACCATAAAAATCAGGGCCAAAATGAGAGGCAAACCCTTCTAGCCTATCAACCTTATTGGCCTTATCAAAGGCCTCTGCATAGAGCTCAATAGCCGCATGTGCACTAAAGACTCCGGCGCATCCACACGCCGACTCTTTTTGGTTTTTGTCGTGCGGAGCCGAGTCAGTGCCTAAGAAAAATTTTGAATTCCCCGAAGTGGCTGCTGCAATAAGAGCTTCTTGATGAGGTTCTCTTCTTTTTAACACAGGCAAACAGTAGAAGTGCGGCTTGATACCGCCAACAAGCATCTCGTTTCTATTTGAAAGAAGGTGATGAGGTGTTATTGTTGCAGCAATATTTGAACTACCTTGACTTACAAAATCAACAGCCTCTTTAGTTGTGATATGCTCCAAAACAATTTTAAGATCTGGAAAATTTTCAACTAAAGGACTAAGAACAGAGTCTATAAAAACACTCTCTCTATCAAAAATATCTACAGCACCCTCTGTAACTTCTCCATGAACAAGAAGTGGCAACTTTTCTTTTTGCATTTGTTCCAGAGCAGTGTAGGTTTTTGGAAGGCTTGTAACACCGCTATCCGAATTTGTTGTAGCGCCATAAGGGTAAAGCTTTACAGCATATACATGATCTTCATTGCTAGCATTGATTATATCTTGCTGGGTTGTGCTGTCTGTTAAATACAGAGTCATCAGAGGATTAAAGCTGGCATTGTTGGGGAGTGCTCGTAGGATTTCTTCTCGGTACTTCAAAGCTTGCTCTGATGTTCTTACGGGCGGAGATAGGTTCGGCATAATAATGGCCCTACCCATTTGTTTTGCTGTCATTCCAACAACTGAGCTCATTTCAAGCCCGTTCCTCAAGTGCAAATGCCAGTCATCGGGTTTAGTAATAGTTAATTGCTTCACTTTAATATTGGGCTTTACATCGAAATAGAATGAGTGTCAACCATGGCACTGCTTGTATTTTTTTCCAGATCCACAAGGGCATGGATCATTTCTCCCAACCTTCAAGTTTCTAGCCGGCTGTTTTGATGAAACCACTCTTCTCGGAGGCGCCACTTTTCTTGGCGTGTGTTTTGGCTTTTCGTCTTGCTCTCGCTCTTCCAGAATCTCTTGTTGCTTTGTAGCGTTAACCTGCTCAAGG